>ERZ778495.1231-NODE-1231-length-18766-cov-4.026669_pt1 | contig 18766 bp, 16 predicted proteins | sample MGYA00433100_ERZ778495 | MGnify/ENA primary metagenome ERZ778495 (study PRJEB29527, sample SAMN07138962) | mouse gut metagenome | material: feces | host: mouse | place: China:Nanjing | collected 2016-01-25 ...
TGTTGTAATTTTAAAGTTTTCTTCATACCCAGAAATCATAGCAATATTCATGCCTGCAAGAACTGCTGGTTCTGTTGAGCCGTTGATTTCTAATATTTTATCAGGAAAAAGGGCTTTGTTGGCTTTGTAGTATAAGCCAAGGCGGAATACCTCGGGGGCTTGACCTGCGTATATTTCATTGCGCTTTACTAATGCATCAATATTGTTTCCATCTATACTCTGATATACCGTATCCTTCATTGGAAGCACCGGCACTACTCCATCGTGATTGCGCATTGCTTCTAAGCAGTCTGTTATCATCTGCACGGAAAGCATTGGGCGGGCTGCGTCATGGATAAGGACTGTATCTGCTTCCTGTGCGTAAGTAAGAATATCTGTTAATCCGTTGTAGATGGAAAGCTGACGAGTTTTCCCAGGCTGGGAAAAGCCTTGGAATTTTCTATTATTTACGGATTTTGGGGAATCATACTTTTCAAGGCAGTTTCGGATTGTTTGGTGCCATTGTGGTGCAGCTACAATCTGCATCTTGTCAATCCCTTCATGTTTCAACAACCGCTCAATACAATAGGATATAATACATCTATCATAAACTTTTATATATTGTTTTGGAACATCTGCCCCTAAACGCGTACCCGTTCCGCCGGATAAAATTAATGCGATTGTCATTGATTGATTCTCCTAATTTAGTTTCAAACATATATTTGTATTCTTTCAAAATATACACCCATTTACAAATTTTCAATTAGACCCAGAATATAGACTAAATAGTCATAACTATGGACAGTATTTAATCAGAATTATTACAAATATATATCAAAATTTATAGCCAATTTATAATTAATCTTTTAATTCCACAAATTCCCACATTCAATAGCATCACTGTAGTTATGAATTTCCTGAATTATCTCCCCATAAGGTCTATTCTTTCCAAATAGAAGCGTTGTGCCAAGTACAAATCCATCAATTCCTTTAGGGGCAAATTTTAATATCTTATCAGCACTGCACGCTCCGTCCCAGTATGCTTTAAATCCCATTTCTTCCTTTAAAAGCAACAATTTGTCTATCTTTTTTCCAACATAAGGCATATACATCTGTCCTGCATTGCCAGGATTTACAGTCATTACAAGCACTTTTCTAACAATACGAAGCATTTCATACACCGTTTCAATACTTGTGCCCGGATTGATTGCAATGCCTGGTACCATGCCGGCGTTAATAATTTTCTGCAAAGTTGTTGATGGATGGTATTCTGCTTCGGGATGGATGTAAACGGTATCACCTCTTCGAAGATTATTTAAAAAAATCTCCACACGGTTATTAGGATGCTCTATCATTAAATGTACATCAAGTGGCTTTTTCGTCGCTCCTGCTATATATTTCATATCGTTTAGGGACATCGCAAAATTTGGTACAAATCTGCCATCCATGATGTCAATGTGGAACGAGTCAATGCCTCCCTCGTCCAGTTCCTGAACCTCCCTTTCAAGATTCCCGTAGTTTGCGCACATCAATGATGCAGTAAGTTCAAAGTTCATAAGTTTCCTCTCCCATAATAAATTCAAATCTATATCCGTAATGCGTCCACAATTCTTTTGCAGCTTCTGCCATCGTGATATTTATGCATTATGGAGAGCAGCTTTCTGCGTTTTTCTCCTGTCATATCTGCCCCACTACCGACCTCCACCACAAAATGGCATATATCCCCAAAACATGCAAGTTCTCTCCCTGGAAGCCAATCCCTTATGTTATCAAACACAAATCCCCTATTCTGCCCATATTCCTCTACATCATCCAATGTAAACGCAATCGGTCTATCCAGAAGCATGTAGTCAACTGCTGCAGAAGAATAGTCACTGATCAGTGCATCTGCATGTCCTAAAAGTTGATTAATTTGTATGTCTTTTTCCGTAAGTTGCCCATTATCCAATATGACAATATTCCCCATATCCATATCTATCCTACCTATTTTCTTTTTATCCTGAAAAGGATGCAACTTTACCACAAGTACTATATCAAGACTTCTTAAAAGTGCATTAAGTCGTTCCAACATTTCATATGTATAAACAACTGGAAGTCCTGTCTGACTGTCTGGTTCATATTCATTCAAATTTCTAAGCTGTTCCTTAGCCGTACGGAAAGTCGGCAGCCAAAAGATATATTTTCCTGCTTTAGGAACAAGTAGCCTTTCCCACCATTTTGTTAATGGATGAAACAACCAGTCCTGCTTTGCATATCCCGTGACAAGCATTTGGTCTTCACTGAGCCCATAGATATCTTGATGTATTTTGGAATATATGTCGCTAATCACCGTGGTATACTCATACCGTTTCTCACAACGCACAAAATTCACCCTTGTCTTAAAACCGCATCCATGCCAAAGCTGCACACGTATCTGGTCTTTCCGACAATTCCTCGCAAATCCGTACGCATCCGTGAAAAATATGTACTTTGCAAGACAGAGCACATAATAGTAACTGTCCCGCTCCTCTTTATTTGTTGAAACCGACCAGTCAAATGACAGGAATTCCACATTTTTAATACAATGATATCTTTTAAATCCTTCTGGATTCTTTACCAACCATACAAGCCTATATTTTTCATTGTACCTGTTTTCAAGCATATACTCAAAAAGTGCCCTCGCATTATCCGCAAAGTCCATACCTTCGACATAAGCAGACGTGTGGGGACCACTACGGAAAATAATAATATTCTCCAAAGACATATCCTTATACTGTTCACTGTATCCCAATTCATACTCTGTTTCTTTGTTTGCAAAATAGTAAACTGTATCAACTGATGTTTTCATGTGGAGTATATTACATATCTTTTCATATGCCTCCACGAAATAATCACTTGTGATCAGGATGACATTTTTATCAAAATCAATTTTCTTTAGATTGTCAGTTTCCACAACTGCAAGACTTCTGCCCATAAATTCAAATTTTCCCTGATTACGTATGTTATCATCAATTATTTTTCTGATATTATTTTGTACTGGAAACGCTGCACACAACTCCCTTAAATATATTTCTGATTTTTCATAACAAACAATTCCTTTATCCGAAATATCTTTAAAAGTCGATGCATTCAACAATTTCAGCTGCATCTCAGCCACCCGTTACTTTCTGCATACTCCCAATAAATCTCTTTCTGTTCATACCAACGGATCTTTTCATCTGGAATGCCTTCATAGGTCAAACCTTCCCTTATCTCCATAGCTTTTTTGGGATTTTTAACAGTGATTAAAATAAGATCATAATCTTCCCCCAAAAGCATCCCCAATGCGCCAACTTGTACATTTTCTATATATTGTGTGTCTACACATCCAACCAGCACCAAATCATCACGCATTTCAATCTGACGTCTATATGCATCTCCAAGTTCCCCACCACCATAAAGCACAATCTTTGCATCAGCAGGAATATCATCAAGATAATATGGATTTATCCAAAATAAATTACGATTCTGAAAACCAAGCCTTGAATTAATCCCCTTATATAACAATTCTGTAATATATAATTCAGCTTGCATACGCATAACAGGTGTAAAGCAAGGATGTTGATACAACTTTATAAAATGCTTATATACCTCATTTACACTGATCAGATAGTCATCATTGCACTTATGAACCATAGAAAAAGGATGTGAGATATAATGGTAGAACGCTCTTTTTAGCACATATACCCTGCTACAACTTAAAACATAAGAGAGGACACACATTTTATCCTCTGAGAATGTCAGTTTATCTGATATCCCTTCTTGCACCGTCTTTAGCAACTCTGTACAGAACAACTTACAACACAACGATCCCCTCAGCCCAACATTCTTTGTCTGTAAATTGTATATGGCATTTTCCCGCAAATACCTCATATTAGCCTCATCATATAATCCTTCCGTTACGTCGTCAAAATGCGTTGTTATATAATTGCCCTCAAATAAATAACCACTTGTTACCATATCTACATGATTGTTATGCGCGCATCCATACAGCTTTTCATACATATCTGGTTCGATCCAGTCATCACTGTCCACATATCCAATGTATTCTCCTTCTGCCGCAATTACGCCTACCTTCCTTGCAGAAACAAGCCCCCCGTTTTGTTTGTATATCACTTTGATTCTGTCATCCCTGTCTGCATATTCCTCTAAAATGCGGGCACTTTCATCCGTAGAGCCATCATCCACGCAAATGATCTCAATATTTCCTAATGTCTGCATTATCACACTGTCCAAACAGCGCCTTAAATATTTTCCCGTATTGTATACCGGAATAATCACTGATACTTTTACCATGTGTTTCCCTTTTCAGAATACTTTTTATCTGTTACTGACCTTTTCTACAAAAACTTTATCATTACATACTATTCCAAGATATTTATATGTTCATATTGATTTTTATTTAAAACAATTGCTGCCCTTACTGTTCCTGAATTTGTACCAACAATCGCATCACATCTTGAAAGCAGTTCCAAAACAGTTATATATTCCATACCTTTTTTGAACTCATCATTCTCCCTATCAAAATGTATAGAATATAGCCATCTGCGTTCAGACGCTGGATATCTTTGTTGTTCTACCCAAAAAACCTTATTTCCAAATTCTTTTTTAAATGCTACAACCGCCTCTTCTACTTCTGTTGCCAAAAAAATGTATCCATACCCTATCTTTTCATTATAATGTCTTATATAAGATATATACTCTGTTAGTTTCCATGGTGTTGTATGACTATACACCACATTATAGTCAGTTCCCCTATATACAACACCTAACACCTTTTCTTTTTCAGGGAAAAGAACCTTATATGCCCGCTCCAACAATTGCACCACATTCTTCCTGTAATCAATATCACCAGCATCCATCAGACAATCAATATGCGTATTGATACCGCTTAAAATTATATTTCGGGAACAATATACCTCACTAATGTCAAACCTGCTGACCTGTTCAAAAAAGTCTTCCCATGCATTATGGACGCCTACTAAGCCTTCCGGAAGATACTGGTTCTTAATACTTTGCATATCAACAATCGGAATCATATGATGATTTCGTGCATAGGTGATTCCCCCTAAAACTCTTAAAAGTATATTTCCCCATCCTTGCATGGGATCCAACGCTCCTATTATAAAAAAGTTTTTATTTCCGTTTTGCGATCCCCCTTTTATCCGTCGGTCACATTGCAGATAATATCTCCACTCTCCAATCCCTAATATATGTTCATCTTCTATATCCATTTTTTCATGAATATCTATACGCAGTTTTTCTTCATACGTTAATGTTCCATGTTGGTCAAGCAACCTTGGAGGACATAGGAAAACTACATCAAAATCTGTTACACTGCCCAATCCACCTGTTTTTACATATTGTACTGTCTTAAATGTAAACTGTGCTCTGTATTCGACCAAGTCAAAACGCATTCCATCTCCATAAAATAGAACACGTTTATCTTCCCAATAACCAGTATTAACAAACAGTTCAAAAAACTGGTCACTAGAAATAACAATTCTATCATTCTCAATCTCTTTCCCTATCTGCTTCCATATTTCTTTTGTGTAGGTATTCATAATTACAATATAATCGAACTCATAATCATCTACCTTTTCATAAGATATGACATTATATCCATAAAACCTTTTTTTCTGTTTCGCTTCATCATTATCAATAAATGCCATAATCTCCACATAATCGCACATACGTTTATGATATTTATTAATATATTGCTTTGCTGTTGCTCCTGTTCCCCACATAATAACTTTAATCATGAAAATACCTTTCCCTGACCCATTCAATATCCTGTTCCGTCTTATTTCTTTTAGCCTGCTGCCGTTCCCCAAACCACGATGCAGAATACCAATGTATCGAATATGTATTGGTCGTTATCCTCCCCATTCCTCTATAAAGACCAAAGGGTGCAAAACATTCCTTCGGGTAAACGGCAACCCCGTCAATCTGCTGAAACCTATTGTTTATGGAAAAACCAAACTTTCGCATGATATTCGTCTGGTAAGTCTGGCATGTAATTTCATTATAGCTTCCATCTTTATTTTGAAATGGAATATCATTATATATTTTCAAAAGTTCTTTTAAGATTGGGTGTTCTTTTACTGCACCTATTGCCAATCCCCAGGCTATCCAATTTATATTTTCGAAGCCACAAAATAACTTCCACCGCAATAACTCGTCCAAAGACCTGATCACTTCCACATCGGTATCTAAATAAATCCCACCATGCTGCTTAAGGATGTCAACCCGTGCATAGTCCGAAACAAACACCCACTTATTTGCTTCATATGCCTGTTTGGAATATTCACTGCTATTTAAATCATAATTTGACTCATCCCATCGAATAATCTCATAGTCTGGGCAAAACTTATGCCAACTTTCAATATTTCTTTTATACGCGTCTGGTATTTCCTCCTTACCAAACCAGCAATAATGTAATCTTTTCGGTATCAGCGCCTCACCCTGTACCATCGGCGGTATGATCGTTTCCTCTGTATATTCCCTAATAAAAAGGAAAATACAGCATTCTAAATCCTGCAATACACTTATATTCTCCATTTGTCGTATTACTTGTGCAAATGACATGCATGTAATAAGCATTATCACTTCATCCATTCTGCCCTTATACATGTCAATAAATCCGCTAAGGGATATAATTGACAGTTTCCTGCCTTGTATGTCCACATCACTTTCGTATTTGTGATTATCAACAATCTTATATATATTTATATATGGCATGGCATTCACAAATTCCTGTAATTGTTTTCCTGCCCCAAAACATACTACTTCTTTTGTCTGACATCTCTGTGCAAATTCTGTCATACCGCAATCAATCAGCTTCATATACTTATTCCTTCATTTGTTACCAATCCTATTATCTTCCTATATCTTTCAATGCATTTTTCAAATTCGCTCCAAATACATCCATGTTAAAATATTTTTCATACGTGTTCCTTGCATGTATCCTAATTTTCTCAAGTTCATCCTTATTATTCATAATCCATTCTATTTTTTCCTTTAATGCATTGGCATTGTTGCAGGATATCACAAATCCATTCCTCTTATCTTTCATATATTCTGCGATTCCGGTAGTGTCTGTCACAATGCAAATCTTCCTATACATCATAGCTTCTATGACTGTTATTGACAAAGTTTCTTCTTTAGACGCACAAACAAGAACATCGATTTCAGGAAACAGACTACCCATTTGCGCCTTAGTCAATTCTCCCCAAACTTTAACGGATTTAATATCCTCTGCTATATTCCTTATCCTTTGACAATATTCGTTATCATACATCCTGCCAATAATCCAAAATACAAGATTCTCTCTATGACTCAGCATTGATACTGCCTGTAAAAAAATATCCTGTGCTTTTAGGCTACACACACTGCCGATAATAGCAAACACTATTTTCTTATCTTGGATCCTTTGTTTTTTTACATCTATCGCCTTATCAGGGATGCCCAGCGTCAATATTTTTTCACATCTGTCAAAGCCAAACGATTTATTATAATTTCTCTGTGCTATCTTGCTTACGGCATAAATATCCAAATTTTTTTGTTGGACTATCTTTTTACAATTTGGATATTTCATCATCGCAAACGCATACATTTCCAAAGGTTCATGTATCCACCATATCGTTGGACAGATTTTGCTTATTTGGTACGCACATTCCACCATCTGGAATGTATTTACCATGACTGCGTCAAATTGTAGTATCCACTCCCTGTCAATGTCAAATACATATGGAAGGGACGGCCAAACCACAACATCAATTTTCCTTTCCATGATTTCTTTGATCAATTTTTTATCCCCTTTTGGGGCAGCTAATATCACTGATATTCCACTCTGCTCCAAAGCCAATGCTGCATATACCGCTGCAAACGTTCCACCATTGTAACCTAAATCAGTAGATATGATCAATATACTTTTTTGTGAATAATCCATTTGTGACTTTATGGAGAATAAGTTTCTTTTCCCCTGAACCGATTCAGCACAGAACTGCTCCCATGTAATGATCCTGTTCCAAACCACCCCCAGCGCAAGAAGCTGTTCACATATCGCGCAGACATGTATACTCATAATCAAGATCTTGTCATATTCTAAATATGGTATCAAATTGGGTGAAATAATAATTATCTCGTCAATTCTTTCGTTCCACAATGACGCATTATTATCTGCAAAAGCAACAATCTCTATATCATCTAAAATGTTCAGTTTTTCTTTCTGTTCCCTATAATACGTTCCAATGCCAAACACTATAACCTTCATATGTTAAGTCTACTTTCATTCTGCATATATCAATTTCCGTTCTACCCGCATCTTGTGTTATGGTATATGTATTTTCTCTTCTCATTCTACAGTAAAGAACATAAATAATTCTGATATAAAGTTTAACTAACATCATACTTTATATCAGAATTCTTCTATTTATTTAACCTATATTAATCAGTCCATTTTATTGATTTATTTGTTTACAAAAATCTCATGGACAGAAAAAACTCTAAAATCTTCATATAAAGTATAATATTGTCAAAGTTCATTTTTTAATTTATACTTCACACAAAATATCCTCCAAAGAAATAATTGGGCAGTCCAGTTTATCAGATAATTTTTCTTCTATTTCATCAAAGAATGTAATTGCTGTAACAATAACTGCATCTACATCCTCTAATGAATCCTCTATAGACACAATATCTACATCTGCATACAAAGAATTTGCTCTTTTGTCAATCCCATACACCACTTCTATTGCAGAATTTTTTAACTCATCTATCAGTGTTTCCCCCGCAAAACTCATACCATAAACCGCAATCCTTTTATATCCGTTCTTTTCAAAATATGATGATAAATTTTTTCCTTCCTGCTTAACCTTTACCCATTGATTCATCAACAAAAATAAAGCTAAATGTTTGTCTGACATTGACTTCATCTTTTGTGTCTTTTCATTGGACACTTTCCCCACAACTCCAGCTCCTGTTGCTGCTCCCACTAAAGCTGATAATACTGAGATCACACCTTTATTCATTTGATTTTTCTCCCTTCATTTATGTTTACTATTTTCTATCACATACTCATATAATTGAACTAACTGTTTTACCACATATTCTGGTCTTAATTTATCTATACGCAACCTTGCCTTTTTTCCCATCTGCCTTTTTTGGTCTTCACTCATAGACACTGCCATCTGCATCTTATCCAGCAAATCCTGCGAATCCCCTATCCTGCATAACAAACCATTTTTACCATGTGTAATAAGTTGTTCAAAACTTGCACCATCTGTACCAATTACTACTTTTTTAAAATACATAGCCTCAATGCATGCATTTGATAAATTTTCCATTAGCGAAGGCAATATAACAAATTCAGAGTTTTTAATTACCGGATACAATTGTGTGTGAGGCATTGCCTTCCATATCATCACGCGTTCTACATATGCTCCTGCCTTCTTTTTCAATATATTCATAGAACTCTGACCATGGATGTTATACGCATTTCCTATAAAAACAAAGTAATAATCAACATTCATTGTCAAAAATTTTTCTAATATATCCGCAATTACTAAAATTCCTTTTTCAATATATAAAGTTCCGAAAAACAATACATATTTTTTTCCTCTCAAATATGTATCTACATACTGGTTGTCATATTCCTGTACATCATTAATAAATGGCGTTTCAATTACTTTAACGCTTCTTTTACAGTCTTTTCCAAATATCTGCGCATTTTTTCTACATGGTGCAAAAATAGCATTGCATTTTTTTGCAGATATCCTTTCAAAGGAAGACATAACTTCAACTGTCCTTGGTGAAAATGTTTGATAAGACGCAAAAGCTGTTTTGGCATATGATGATAGTCTCAAAACATTTGGTATCTTTTCACAATAAAGCATTGCAAGTCCATGCAATGACGTAAATTGTATGATATCAATATGCATCTCTTTTATCATTTCGCATATTTTACGGTTTAAAATATATCCTCTATGCAATGCATTAACAGCATAGTTTATTGGCTCCGACTTATATTTTGCATAAAGTGGCTCTCTCACAATCCAAATTTCGATACCATGATCCACCCTATAATCCTCCCAAGTTCCAGTTGCCAAAATAATTGGTTTATGCCCTAACTGTATTAATGATAATGAAACACGATATAGATAATTAGGAAATCCTGTTGTCGGTTGTCCACGCCTTGGATACTCAGGTGTTACAAATAAGACATTCATATTCGTCCTCCTAATTTATTCGATTTTATTTCACTATAACCTGATTCCACCTATTAATAATCTTATCCAATGAAAACATTTCTGCCCTTTTAAATGATTGATTTCTAAAACTTTCATAAATTTCATTATCAGTCAATACCTTTAGCATAGCTTCGCCTAAAATAACTTCCTGTTTCGACAATTGGGAATTCATCTTCAATTTTTCATTGGGCATTTTTGGTGTTAGTATACCATATTTACAAAGTATCATAGAGTCAACACGATTTATGCTTTTGGGTTTTCCTACAATCTCACCACAAGCCCCCGGTGAATCCGTTGTAATAACCGGAACTCCATAGTTCATAGCTTCTATCATGCTATTAGGAAACCCTTCTACCTTTGATGCCATCACAAATGCTCTTGCATGTTCCAAATAATAAGTCACATTATCTGTAAATCCAATAAAAATTACAAAATCTTTAATCTTAAGTTTATCACATATGTTTTTTAAATAATGCAATTGTGAACCCTTCCCTAAAATTATTAGTTTCGCATCATTATCCCTTTTGCATACAAAAGAAAATGCCCTTATAATTCTTTCCTGTTGTTTTACTGCTTCCAAACGTCCAACACATAAAACTGACTTTATGCCAAAATCCCATAATTTATGACTGCTTTGATTTATTAACCCATTTGCAGGATTTGGTATTTTTACAATTTTTGATGGCAATAAATTATAACAACAAACCATATCTTTTAGAGCATATTGACTCATCACAACAACTTTATCTGCCCAAGAATAAAAAAAATGTACAACTCTTTTCTTATAAAAAAATCCAATTAACTCTTTTCTAGGTGAAAGTATTGTACATACTCTTGCAATAACTTTCTCCTTTCCTTTAGACAAAACATTTAAATAATTAAATTCCTCCATAAAACTAATTGCCACATCAACTTTATACTGGGCTTTCAATTTTCTCAACTTTAACGAATTAATAAATAGCCTTAGCAATATTTCTACATCATTAAACTCTTCTTTCATGCAGCTTTCAATGTTTGTCCGAATAATTACACCCTTAACGAAATAGTCCTGCTTTGTATTTGTATCTGCAATAAAATAATATACATTATTACCTTTTTCAACATAGTAATCACCAAGTATCTGCGCAACACGTTCTGCACCACCTCCGCCTAGTTCAGGTATTAAAATTGCAATATTCATAACTGTCACCTCTTGACTATTTCTCTCGCGGGACATCCTGCATAAGATTTTCCCTTAATAGTACTTTCTAAAACAACCGTCCCCGCACCAATTATTGTATTTTCCTGAAGCACTATATTTCCAATCAGACTACTATTACCATATACTATACATCCCCCCTCTATTTGTGGGTATCGTATTTTTCCTCTTTTGTATTTTCCACCAATAATAACATTTGCATGAATCGTAACACCTTTCCCTATCTTAACGCCACTTCCTATTACGATTCCTATTGGATGTGGAAAATGTACATTTTTATCAATTAATGCTGCTGAAGAAATATCATTTCCCGTTTTTCTCATACCAATCCACTGCATTATATATGCTAGTTTGTTCATATTGTGTCTATAGAAAAAATTTCCTATCCTATAATACCTTAACGTACTTTTAGAACGACACTGGTCATTTAATATATGCCTCAATTTCCGTAAACCCTGCTCGCTTTCCCTTTCTCCCAATAATATTAATAGTCAACATGTCAATCAAATTTAAACAAATCTCTATGTCCTTGTATGCTTCATCCTTATAAAACAACTTGCACATTTCGACTTTATTATTAAAATCTAAGCTTATTTCTGTTACATAAGATTCCCCTCTGTTTCTATAAAATCGCAATCTTCTAATCGTTACTTTTTTATGAAACATTATCTTTATTTCTTTCTTCGTATCTGACTCATCTGGCATCCACTCACCAGCATTAAATTTATATGGCTCAGTTTCCAATTTCTTAACATCTGTTAGCTTAAAATCATTTAAAAATGAGGCATTACCAGACGATGTTTTTATTTTGGCATTCATCAATAAATTATCTGTTCTTCTTCGCCAAAACACAGTATCTTTTTTTATAAAACATGGTATATTTCGAAACATTCTATGATACATTAATAATGCATTGATAGCCGGATTTGCATGAATCTCTTTATTCAGTAATTCTTTATCTGTTTTAAATCTTACTCTATCATTCCAACATAACGAGGGATTTTCCAATTCTGTTTTATATTTAATCGGATAATACTTGCTTTTATGTGATGGCTTATGCGTATACGGAAGAACTGTTGTAAAAAAGTCAGGTCTTCCATATGCTGCTGTACTATATACAAATCCTTTCAATACCAATGGAGTATAATGCATATTTTTCTTCAGACAAATCCCCATAGCTTCTTCAAAAAATAAAGAATATGCTATATGATCTATATGCTTGTCAAAATCATTTACAAAAATAATATCTGGAAAAACTGTCGTTATTACTTCACAAATATCATCTACGACACTCTCCCTCATATATGGCGCCGGACTTCCTGTCCTAAAAGAGTGCCAATCCATAATATACTTAGATCCATAGGTATGCACATCTCCGTTTATTGATGTAAACAATTTATTTGAGGAATTATATATATGCGTATTTCTCCATTTTGTGCTATATCCAAGGCAAAATATCCTGTTCTTTCTTACTCCCAAATATCCTAACGCTTGTAGCGATTCTTTATGCCTTTGTATGGCATTATCAATTCCTTTCGTATCACAGTTACAAAAAAAGCATACATATACCTGATAATTCTTTAAGACAGCTTTTCTGATCACACTATATGACATAAATATTTCGTCATCACCATGTGGAACCATAATCAATACTCTTTTCGTTTTTTTACTTTCTGCCTTTACTACAAAGTCGAACTGTTTACGTTTTGCATGTCCTCCCCCAATAAACTCTGCAGTTAAATAAACTTTTTTATCATAATCTCCTCTTATAACATAATTTCCCTTTAAACACCCCTCATCGCTACTATACCAGTTTATATCTATGCCATAAGAAGATTTTCTAATAAGCACTAAGTTACTAATTACATTTTTATTATCTTTATTTGCTCCAAGAATTTTCTTATACGTAAGTTCCTCATAGCTTAATCGCATTCTCTCATTAATGCTTAATGCCCTATATTGAAATGCCAGTTTTATCCTTATTTGTAATTTTTCCTTTTGGTCTGAAAAGTAATTTTTATTAATAGAAAGCGTTGCAATAAATTTAACCTTTTTTATATCCTTTACTTCATTAAAATAATTTACTATCCCATTATCATCGATTATTTCTCTTGACTTTGACTCCCAATTAATATAAACTCCCTTTCTAAATTTAGGAAATTTCTGATTTCCACATATAATTTTTAACTTTGCATACATTTTCAGCCAAAGTATTTTAAAAAATATTTTGCAATAATTTATAACCATTATTTATTCTGCTCCAATAGGAAAACTGTGTCTTTATTCATTAATCCATATTTATTGAATTTGTCAGTTTTGCATCTGATACTCCTTACATTCATTCCACTTAATCTTTCCAATCTCTTTTTAATATCCATACCATAAAACCTTTTATATGCAGATTTTCCTATATTCTTTGCTGGCACAAATTCAATTGTTTCATCCATATTCTGTCCTATTGGCATTGAAATAATCATCTTTCCGGCTGGTTTTAAAACACGCTTCATTTCATCAATCGCTCTTTTGTCATCTACATATTGCAATACATAATTACATATTATCCAGTCAAAATGATTGTCCTCAAAACATATATTTTCAATATTTACAATACAATCTGCACGTTCCCTTAATATATCACCAGAAATATATTTGCATTTTATATTTTTCTTTATTTTTTCACGTATTCCCGCCTCGGGTGCAAAATGCAAGACAGATGATTCTGTCTTATAAATTTGTGTATACTTACGAATGCAAAAATCCATAAACCTAGTTCTGTCGGTATTTCCGCAAACAGGACATATTACGTTTTGCCTATATCCAGCACCTATAACACTATTCTCTTGAAAGAATTTTTCTTTTCCGCCTGCTGCATCCATATCTTTGACCCATGAACTACAAATATTACAATGATATTTTAATCCAAAATTTATTATTTTTTTTGATAGCCTGTCATAATTCATTTTGCTTAATCCCCTTATCTATTATCAAGATCATCAACCATAGCATTCATGATTCTTTTAACTTTAGCAGGACTATTTTCTACTATTTCTTTTAAAACTGCATCATATGCTAAGTCTTCTTTAAACTGCATATACATATCTTGATATTGTCGTGTTTGAATATATTTATCAAAGCTTTCATCAGCCTTTTTTCGATTTCTCCACATACCAAAATGCAAACCATGATGTGGTCTAAAATTATTTGATTCCATGTTATTGCACATAAGAACATCAATGTTATCAATAACCTGCATAGGTAATCTTAAATGGGATTTTTTTATAATATGATATAACAACGCCTCATTAGAATACAATTTCATTTTCAAACAATATATTTTACTAACTATATCTGTATCATAATATACTTTAAAAAACTGTTCCCTTTTCTGTTTAATCGCTTTATAATATTCATTTACCTTTATAAAATGCAACCCTGATAAACGTTTATGATAAAAAAACTTGTGGTATATTCTTACGATTAAAGTATATACTCTTATTTTTTCTAGTATTTTTTGATACTCTTGTATCCATTTAGGCTCTGCACCATAAGCTCTGACAATATTACTATAAACCAATTTTTGGGACTCCATATGTTGTATATGCTGCTCATGCAGTGGAATCGCTTCCTTGCAAATATAAATATCTATATCTCCAATATACAAATATTTATATTGTTCAAACGAGGTATCATATACCAGCCATCGATATGCTTTCATTTGTTGTGGTAATAAATTATTTGTTATTTTATTAACAGGTATAATTTGATATTTTTCTCTATACCCTGGTATTAACGCCAACAGCCTTTGCATTTCTTTTCCTACTTTTCTATCAACATATATCCTTGCATCATATTCTGGATAATGTTTATATAAGGAAAATAAAAAAATAGGCATATACCCTTGATATTCTTTTCCAAATACAAATGTAACTATAAGTAACTCTTTCTTTTTCATATCTGATACCTTTTTTCAAATATATTAAACAACATACAGTACCATGTTATTATAAACGCCTATACTCTTTTTCCCTATTAAAAAAAATAATCAAATTTTGACTCTTTTGATTCTTTCATTCCACTTTTTAACTGCATCTGATGTATATGCATTATGATAAAATGCCATACTATAATCTGCCTTTCTGTTATTACTAATTTCTAAAACTTCTATCTTATCTTTATACAATATCAAATATGAAGATAATATGTAATACTCATTACTCATTTCATAAACATATACCTTATATCTACATTCTTTTGAGTTGCACATAATTTCTACTTCTATAAATTATATATATCTTTTATTAAAAGTTCTGCTTCATTTAGACAATTATATGTAGTTTTAAATTTTTGAAGCCAATCCCTTTCATCTAAAATATATTTATCAATGTCAAATTGAATATTTATCTTACACTCACTCATGCTTAAATCTTCGTATACCAAATGCAGTTTATCATTCAAAAAATAAATAAAAAAAATATCACTCCCATTTTCTACTAATGAAAGAAAATATGTTTCTTCTTCTTTTATATCTGTACATTTCATTTCTCTCGTTTGTATATCAATACAATATATTTGTTTTGCATCTATAGAATAATTACTATACAAATAGATTTTTTTTCCTTTCTTATAAATCTTATTTATCTTTTCATCAGCCAATATATCATAATTATCAATTTCTATCTCATCAATAATAGTTCCGTCAAAATTACAGATAAAAATTTTATACGCTAATATAATGACTTCATTTTTAGATACATATATATCTTTTATTTTTTCATTCACATCATACTCACTTTTTTTGATTTCACCCGTTGCATAAAAAAATTCAAATAAATTCCCATATAAACAAAATAAAAATTTGTCATCATCCAATTCTGTGGATGTATTACAAAAATCGTCTTTAAGCTTCACACAATATTTAATAACCTCATGTGTCCTTACTTGTTTTGACTTTTCATTTATTTGCACTATGTATGGATAATATTCTGTTTTAGGTAATACATATATATTATTCTCATGAAGAATAATTTGCTTACTTTTTTGGTGATTTAGTGCCTCTTGATCCATTTTAGGCAATACTATCCAATCATATCTCGCATTTTTTAAGTCATAAATAACCACTTTATTTGACATCAAAGGATCCAAATAAAGTTTATTATCTTTTTTCCTTCCTTTTCCGTAAGCTCTAAAAATACATCTTTTATCTTCTGTAATATGAGTTTCAATATCCATCAAACCGTTCTTTAAATCTAACGAACAAATTCCATTAAACTCCATAGCAGAAAAGTATAATTTATCATTATCTTCAACTGCCCACTCCAGCATATTTCGTATAAAATTTTTCTTGATATTCATCGATTGTATTATTGCCGTCTTACCGATATGATTGTATAAATTTACGACACTACTACCATCTCCGTAGTATACATCACTCAATACAATAGCCCTATCGACATCACTCGTATTGTCATATATTCCCCAATCCTCTGCCTGATACTTTCTAACAAGTCTGTCATATTTTAACCAAAGTTGCGGACGCATACTTTTCACAGTCGCTTCTATTAGAGGATGTGGGCGCCACAATAACGCCACTTCCTCTTGATGGCTTTTAAAAATGTCGAACACATACTGCATCTTCACTAGCATATTTTCATTATGTTGTAACAACGCCCCAACACTCGTATTATAAAAGATAATTTTCTTCCAACTACCATCCGGCTTTTCTATTATTTTCATCCAATCCTTTGGTATCTCAAAATCTTCTCGCCTTGTATTGAAAACCTTATCAATTTTCGGAGAACCAAGTCCTAAAATCTTCTGTTCAAGGTATTGTCGGTCAAGGTGATTTCCTTGCAGTCCATTTTCTTTTGCTGCCTTGAGATATTCATTGACATAGATTTTTTTCATTTTTTCTGACTGTACAATCACCTTATCTGCATTGATAACACCTGGTGTCCAGATAAAATGTTTCATGCCGTCAATTGCTTCCTGATTATCAGGCTCTATTTCACCTAATATAAAATATGGTATATAGATTAACTTTTCTGTATACTTTTTTAGGTTTACGGAATAGAATCTTTTTGGTACGCTTGTTACTAAATTACAATTATCATATGGATTATGTATATAAATTGCATCTGGTCTTCGTTCTTCAAATGAGTACGTCTGCCAATCAACAATTTCAATATTTTTGGGATATTCGCTGCCCTCATAATGCATCTGTCCGAAACTTTGATCTGGTTTTAAATCATAATATGGTATCGGTACGCAATATGCATCACAATTTGAGTCTTCCTTTGCTGCAAGATATACGCTTTCAAGGCTATCCCACATGGATGCTTTGTACGGAAAGAATACTACTTCTTTTTTGATATGAATATCATTTTTTATGCTATTTTCAATTTTTAATAGCTGCTTCTTTAATGTCTTATAAATTTTATTCTCATTTATCAGATGCTGACTGATATTTTCAAACGTATGGAAGAGCAACTCGCAGTATTCCTCTATATAGGATACGGCAATCTGTCCTTCTCCTTCAAGCTTCTCAATCGTATTTCCAAGGGTGATGGCAAATTCTTGGCATTCGCTAAGCATATTTTGCACTACAATATAATTTTTATTGTCTAATGCCCCTTTCACTTCTTCGTGAGCTTGATGCAGGCTATTGACAAAGTCCAATAGCTCCTGCTGCTGCCGCTTGCGCATTTCTATTTTCCTCCTGTTGCTGTTGTTATCACATATTATCTTGATGTTATCAAATACTATTTATACCGACTGTATTCCGCTAAACGACTAAATTCTTTATACAGTTATATGCATCCGATATAGTAAACGGCAAATACTTTTGTCGTTTATTATATGTGTTTCAATTCGTATATAATACATTAATTGAATATAAGCCAGTTTGAAAAGATATCATTTTTATTGAAATATACGCATGAGCGAAAAATTTTACCATATCAGGCAAGATAATTATACTTGTGAGTCAGCATTATTGGCAAATTTAAGTGTTCGCTGATATATAATAAAATACATATACCTTAATATAGTTTCCTGCACCTTAAGTAGCAATACTTTTTATATTCAACTATACACCAAATCTTTTCTCTAAATATATAATAAAATATATATACCAGAATCAATATTCTAAATATAAAATCTTATTATATTTACCTATTATAAAACTTAAACAAATCTATTCCATTTAAAACATCTTACTACCAATAATATTGTTAACAAAAATGTTACTATTCACGACCAATGCCATTAACTTATAGTAAACGCATTTTGTATCTGCGTTTTGACTTTTTGTAGCTGCTGTGTA
>ERZ778495.1234-NODE-1234-length-18743-cov-6.519959_pt1 | contig 18743 bp, 14 predicted proteins | sample MGYA00433100_ERZ778495 | MGnify/ENA primary metagenome ERZ778495 (study PRJEB29527, sample SAMN07138962) | mouse gut metagenome | material: feces | host: mouse | place: China:Nanjing | collected 2016-01-25 ...
TAACACTTTTCGCAAAATCCGTGCACCGGGATTTCGGATTGAGCCATATTTTCCATAACTTTGCAGCGACAAAATATCACACAAATGGAATATGCTGTAGAAGAGTTGAAAAGTGCACTAATAGAGAAATGTGAAAGTGAAGGAATCTTATACGCAATGGTTGCAGTAGACCGTCGTACGAAAGAAATAATTCTTCCTGATACTTTAAAAGGAGCGTTGCAACATCCTGAATACTTTGTATGTACTTGCAAGAAAGTAAAAGATGAATATATAGTAGAGGAGATTACGAAAGCGTAACTCTCCTCGATTGCCGATAAACATACTTTCCGGCATTTGTTTAGTTTAAATCTTTTTTATTCAGGTCATCAATATACAAAGCAGCTCCTTTATCCATAAACAGTTCTACATTCTGTGCATGATGGGCAATGTATGCTGCCGGTCCGGTATCACCCGAATTACAGATTTCTTCTACTACATCCGCTTTGCTTTTTCCCGTTATCAGGAATATGACATGACGGGCATTCAGAATGGGATAGCCGGTCATCGCAATACGTTTCTGTCCGTTGCGGGGATGGGTGCTGAGCACATAAATGTCATTGGAAGTCAACAAATCTTCTTGTCCGGGGAAAATGGAAGAAGTATGCCCGTCATCTCCTGCACCCAACAATATAATATCAAACTCCGGCCAGCCTTGCTTGAACGGCACTTGCTTCTTGACTAATTCCGAATAGCGGACAGCTTCTTTCAGAGGCTTTGCTTCACCACGAATACGAAATACATTCTCATAAGGAATAGGAGCCAATCCTAAAAGAAGGTTACGCATCATCCCATAATTACTGTCCGAGTCAGCGGGCGGCACACAACGTTCGTCCACCCAATAGATGTGCATGCGGTTCCAGGGAGTAATATCCATATACTCATTCGCCCATAAGTCGAACATCAGAGCAGGGGTGTTGCCACCGCTCACCGCTATATTGAACACCTTGCCAGGTTCTTCTTTTATGATTTCCACCAGGCGGAGTATCAACTCCCGGGACGCCTCTATGGACGAGGGAAAAACTTCTAGTCTCATAATTCACAATATTGATCTGTGTTTGTCAAATTCTTACAGGGATTCGTCCAGTCAGCTCCATGTTCGTGCATCATAGCTTCACTTTCCAAAGGTCCCCACGTACCTGCAGGATAGCCGTAAAGAGGTGCATCGGGATTCTCTTTCCAATAACGGAGTACCGGTTCGAAGAATTTCCATGAGGCTTCCACTGCATCACTTCGAGTAAACAAGGTCGGGTCACCCTGGATACAGTCGTCTATCAGACGTGCATAAGCGTCGCCACTAGGCACACCACCCAACTGGACATAACTGAAGTCCATCGTCACCTGACGGACTTCGAAGCCTGCACCGGGGACTTTCATTCCAATCTTGAGGACTATTCCTTCGTTTGGCTGCAAACGAAGAATCAATTTATTTGCCCGTGGACAGTTTCCACCGGCACAATGAAACATCTGGTGGGGTGTCTCCCGGAAATGCACAACGATTTCTGTCACCTTTGTCGGCATTTGTTTGCCTGTGCGGATGTAGAACGGAACACCGCTCCAACGCCAGTTACCGATACCCAATTTCATGGCAATATAAGTTTCCGTGCGCGAATCGGGGGATACGCCTTTTTCTTCACGGTATCCTTTCTTGCTGCCGGAAGCAGTATATTGTCCGCGAACGATGTGTTCGTTTAAGTCTTCTTCATCCAACGGAGTCAGAGATTCGTAGACCTTCACGACTTCGTTACGGAAATTATCAGCGTTGAAAACAGCAGGCGGCTCCATAGCCGTGAGGGCTACAAGTTGGATAAGATGGTTCTGCACCATATCACGCAAGGCTCCCGCCGTTTCGTAGAATCCGCCACGCTGTTCGATACCGAGATTTTCGACGGCAGTGATTTCTACATAGTCGATATAGTTCCGGTTCCAGAGCGGTTCGAAGATACCGTTAGCAAAACGGAAAGCCAGTACGTTCTGGGCAGTCTCTTTGCCAAGGAAATGGTCGATACGGTAAATCTGCTGTTCGTTGAAGACCGAAGCATAGATTTTGTTCAGTTCACGTGCCGATTCGAGGTCGTAGCCGAAAGGCTTCTCAACAATGATACGTGAATGAGGAGTATTGAGTCCGGCTGCTTTCAGATGCAGGGGCACTACGCCATAAAGTGACGGCGGAGTGGCAAGATAGAACAGCAGGTTGTCAAGATCTACCTCGTTGGTCAACTCTACCAGCCGTTGACGAAGTGTCAGGTAACCTTCTTCTTTTGCCGGGTCCATTGGCAGGTAATACAAATGAGAGACAAAGGCATCCATCAATGCCGCATCCTGTTCTTCAGACTTCACAAAAGTCTGAAGTTCACCTAATATATATGAACGGTAATCCTCGTCAGAGTAGATTGTACGCCCGATACCCACGATACTGTAATCTCCGGTCAACCGCTTCTCGCGGAAGAGGGAGCAAAGGGCGGGCATCAATTTACGCTTGGTAAGGTCGCCGGACGCACCGAAGATAATCATTGCAAATTTATCCATTGTCGCTTTTTTATTTCTTACTTATAAAACAATCTTATCACTCATCATATCCTGTCAGACATTGTACGTGCCTGACTTCGTATCGCCACCGTGGCCCGTCCAGTTTTCGTGGAAGAACTGTCCGCGCAACTCGTCTTTACGTTCGAAAGTATGCGCGCCGAAATAGTCACGCTGTGCCTGTACAAGGTTGGCGGGCAAATCGGCAGAAGTGAGCGAATAGAAATAGTTCAAGGCGGAAGAGAAAGCAGGAACAGGAAGTTCTTCTTTCATAGCTTCGGCCACGAGGCTCTTCCAACCGGGAAGTAACGTTTTCATCTCTTCCTTGAAATAAGGAGCCAACAACAAGTGCTTAGGCTTGTCGGTGGCTTCGAAGGCGGCTGCAATGTCGTTCAGGAATATGCTGCGGATGATGCATCCACCACGCCACATACGGGCAATGGAAGCCAAGTCGAGATGCCAAGCGAAAGCGTCGGAAGCACGTTGCAACACAGCGAATCCTTGGGCATAGGAGACGAGCTTGGAAGCATAAAGAGCGGAGAAAATATCCTTGACGAGTTCCACCTTATTATATATAGGTTGTGTATCTTGGCACTGGAATTGTTTGGAAACCAGGCGGCGCAAATCTTTCTGGGCGGAGAGACTGCGTTCAAACACGGCTGTGGCAATCAGTCCTAACGGCATGCCGAGTTCCATAGCATTGATGACCGACCATTTGCCTGTTCCTTTCTGTCCGGCAGCGTCCAGAATCTTATCAATGAGATAACCGCCGGCTTTGTCTTTATGACGCAAGATGTTGGCAGTAATTTCGATAAGGTAACTGCGAAGTTTGCCTTCGTTCCAACGGGCGAAAACGTCTGCCATTTCCTCATTGTTCAAATCGAGCAGTTTCTTCATTACCCAATAGGCTTCGGCAATCAGTTGCATGTCACCATATTCGATACCGTTGTGAATCATCTTCACGAAGTGACCGGAACCAGCCAGGCCTACCCATTGGCAGCAAGGAGTACCGTCCGGCGCTTTTGCCGCAATGCTCTGAAGAATCGGTTTCACTTCCGGCCATGCTTTTTCCGAACCGCCGGGCATGATGGAAGCACCGTTCAAAGCCCCTTCTTCACCACCGGACACGCCACTGCCGACGAAAAGGAAACCTTTCGATTCGGCAAGCTCGACACGGCGGTTGGTATCCTCGTAATTGGAATTACCACCGTCGATAAGAATATCACCGGATGAGAGCAATGGGAAAAGCTGCTCCATCAGTTCGTCTACCGGACTTCCGGCACGAACCATCATCATTATTTTCCGGGGAGTAGCTATTGAGTCTACAAAAGCTTTTATATCTGTGAATCCTTCGATATTTTTGCCTTTTGCCCGGCCGTTCATAAAGCGGTCTACTACTCCTTCTTCCACTCCGGGGACGGTACGGTTATAAACCGATACGTACCATCCCTTACTCTCCATGTTTAAAGCAAGATTCTCGCCCATCACAGCCAAGCCGATAAGCCCTATATCTGTTTTATTCTGATTTGCCATAACTTGTATATTTTGTAATAATGTTTGTCATAGTAACAATTGAAATGAACATTTGTTCGATATATTTAGATTAAAATATTATTTTTGCGGACAACAAATTGAAACAGAAATGAAGAAAATCAGAATTGGTTTATTAGCCCGTATTGTCATCGCTATCATTCTAGGCATTGCCATCGGCACCTTTTTCCCGACTCCGCTGGTACGGATATTCGTCACTTTCAATGGTATTTTCAGTGAATTTCTGAATTTCTCCATTCCGTTGATTATCCTCGGACTGGTCGCTGTGGCTATTGCCGACATTGGCAAAGGCGCGGGAAAGATGCTGCTCATCACTGCTCTGATTGCTTACGGGGCTACTCTGTTTTCGGGTTTTCTCTCCTATTTTACCGGAGTCACGATATTTCCGTCGCTTATCGAACCGGGCGCGCCACTCGAAGAAGTGAGCGAGGCACAAGGGATTCTCCCCTACCTCTCCGTATCCATCCCCCCATTGATGAATGTGATGACGGCTTTGATTCTCGCCTTCACTCTTGGATTGGGGCTCGCTTCGCTGAACAGCGATGCGTTGAAGAATGTGACACGGGATTTTCAGGAGATTATCGTCCGTATGATTAGTGCGGTGATTCTGCCTTTATTGCCGCTTTACATCTTCGGTATTTTCTTGAATATAACACACTCGGGACAAGTGTATTCTATCTTGATGATATTTATCAAAATCATCGGAGTAATCTTTGTCCTGCATATATTCCTGTTGGTCTTCCAATATTCCATTGCAGCGCTGTTTGTACGCAAAAACCCGTTCAAACTGCTCGGTAAGATGATGCCGGCTTATTTCACGGCGTTGGGTACGCAGTCATCGGCCTCTAGCATTCCCGTAACGTTGAAACAGACGAAGAAGAACGGAGTTTCGGCAGATATTGCAGGATTCGTAATTCCGCTGTGTGCCACGATTCATCTGTCGGGCAGTACGCTGAAAATCGTAGCTTGCGCACTGGCGTTGATGATGATGCAAGGAATACCGTTCGACTTCCCCCTCTTTGCCGGTTTTATCTTTATGTTGGGAATCACAATGGTGGCGGCGCCGGGCGTTCCTGGCGGGGCTATCATGGCTGCTTTGGGAATCCTACAATCCATGCTCGGTTTCGATGAATCGGCTCAAGCCTTGATGATTGCTCTTTACATTGCAATGGATAGTTTCGGAACAGCCTGCAACGTCACCGGTGACGGAGCTATTGCGCTGATTATCGACAAAATGATGGGCAAAAACCGTGCTGAACAACTGTGCTGAAAAATAAATGAAAAGTGGTTTGCATATACAGCAAAAAATGCCGACATTTGCACCTACATTTTCAATTATTAAAAACATAGCGTATGAAAAAAGCCCTAATTTCAGGCATCACCGGGCAGGATGGTTCTTATCTTGCCGAGTTTTTATTGCAAAAAGGTTACGAAGTACACGGTATTCTCCGTCGTTCTTCTTCGTTCAATACAGGACGTATTGAACATTTGTATTTTGACGAGTGGGTGCGCGACATGAAACAAAAACGTACTATCAATCTGCATTATGGGGATATGACAGATTCCAGTTCGTTAATCCGTATTATCCAACAGGTGCAACCGGATGAAATCTACAATCTGGCCGCCCAAAGCCACGTAAAAGTTTCATTCGACGTTCCCGAATACACAGCCGAAGCGGATGCTGTCGGCACACTGCGTATGCTCGAGGCAGTACGCATCCTGGGACTGGAAAAGAAAACCCGCATCTATCAGGCTTCTACTTCCGAATTGTTCGGCAAGGTGCAGGAAGTGCCACAAAAAGAAACAACTCCGTTCTATCCCCGCTCTCCGTACGGGGTAGCCAAACAATATGGTTTCTGGATTACTAAGAATTACCGTGAAAGTTACGGTATGTTCGCTGTAAACGGTATCTTATTCAACCATGAAAGCGAACGCCGTGGCGAAACTTTCGTTACCCGTAAAATTTCTCTGGCTGCCGCACGTATCGCGCAGGGAGAACAGGACAAACTGTATTTAGGTAATCTGGACGCACGCCGCGATTGGGGATATGCCAAGGATTATGTAGAATGTATGTGGATGATTCTGCAACATGATATTCCCGAAGATTTCGTGATTGCTACAGGAGAAATGCACACTGTACGCGAGTTTGCGACACTGGCTTTCAAAGAGGCAGGTATCGAACTTAGTTGGGAAGGTGAAGGCGTGAACGAAAAAGGCATCGATGTAGTTACCGGAAAGACTTTGGTAGAAGTTGACCCCAAATATTTCCGTCCGTCGGAAGTGGAACAATTGTTGGGCGACCCGACTAAAGCGAAAACTTTATTGGGATGGAATCCGTGCAAGACTTCATTCGAAGAACTGGTACGTATCATGGTGCGCCACGATATGGAGAAGGTGAAGCGGATGATTGCTACCAAACATTAAATGAATTTCATTTCACCACAGAGGACACAGAGGACACGGAGGATTTTATTTTTTCCTCTGTGCCCTCCGTGTCCTCTGTGGTGAACTAATAAAAGATAAAATGGAAAAGAATGCAAAGATATATGTAGCAGGACATCGCGGACTTGTGGGATCTGCTATCTGGAAGAATTTGCAGGATAAAGGATACACCAATCTGATAGGCCGCACGCACAAAGAGCTCGACTTGCTGGATGGAATGGCTGTCCGCAAATTCTTCGATGAAGAACAGCCGGAATATGTATTCCTTGCCGCCGCCTTTGTAGGAGGCATCATGGCAAACAGCATCTACCGTGCCGACTTTATATACAAAAATCTGCAAATTCAACAGAATGTGATTGGAGAAAGTTTCCGTCACAATGTGAAGAAGTTGCTCTTTCTAGGTAGTACGTGTATTTACCCGCGTGATGCTGAACAGCCCATGAAAGAAGGTGTGCTACTCACCTCTCCGCTGGAATACACCAATGAGCCGTATGCCATTGCCAAAATTGCCGGATTAAAGATGTGCGAAAGTTTCAACCTGCAATATGGCACAAACTATATCGCTGTAATGCCGACCAATCTCTACGGTCCGAATGATAATTTCGATTTGGAACGCAGCCATGTATTGCCTGCCATGATTCGAAAAATCCATCTGGCTCACTGTTTGAAAGAAGGCAATTGGGAAGCTGTACGCAAGGATATGAACCTGCGTCCGGTAGAAGGTGTCAATGGTGACAGCTCCAAAGAAGAAATCCTCGCTATTCTAGGAAAATATGGTATCAGCGACACGGAAGTGACGCTTTGGGGTACAGGCACTCCGCTTCGTGAATTCCTTTGGAGCGAAGAAATGGCAGACGCCAGCGTATTCGTCATGGAACATGTGGACTTCAAGGATACCTATAAAGAAGGTGACAAAGACATTCGTAACTGCCATATCAACATCGGAACCGGTAAGGAAATCACAATCCGCCAACTAGCCGAAAGTATCGTAGAAACCGTAGGATATCAAGGTAAACTGACTTTCGACAGCAGTAAACCGGACGGCACTATGCGGAAACTGACCGACCCTTCAAAGCTGCACGCGCTCGGATGGCATCATAAAATCGAAATCGAGGAAGGCGTACGGAAAATGTACGAATGGTACTTGAAATAAGAAGTAAAAAAATCTGTTGATATGCTATCAGCATCATTATTTTAGCTTATAGCATATCTGATTTTCATTATAGCATATCAGAATTAGCTCATAGCATATCACAGATTTTCTCCCTCTTCCCCCCTCTACCCAAAAATTCTTCACTCGCAGTTCTTCATTCTTAATTTAATTGTTATATTTGTACTTGTTAATACCAAATGTGCAAAAACAATGGAACAAAGTTTTATAGCTTACATTGAAAACAGTATCAAGAATAATTGGGACTTGGATGCCCTGACCGATTACAAGGGTGCCACCCTACAGTATAAAGACGTAGCTCGCAAAATCGAAAAACTCCATATCATTTTTGAAGAGAGTGGAATCCGCAAGGGAGACAAGATTGCCGTATGCGGAAGAAACAGTTCACATTGGGGAGTAACTTTCTTGGCTACGCTGACATACGGAGCGGTTATCGTGCCTATTCTCCATGAGTTTAAAGCAGACAATGTGCACAACATCGTCAACCACTCCGAAGCGAAATTGCTACTTGTAGGAGACATGGTATGGGAAAACCTGAACGAATCGGCAATGCCGCTATTGGAAGGTATCCTGATGATGAACGATTTCAGCCTGCTGGTATCACGCAGCGAACGCCTGACTTACGCCCGCGAACATCTGAATGAAATGTTCGGTAAGAAATACCCCAAAAACTTCCGAAAAGAACATGTCGCATATCATAAAGACGCCCCCGAAGAATTAGCCGTTATCAATTATACTTCCGGCACGACCAGTTATTCCAAAGGAGTAATGCTCCCCTACCGCAGTTTGTGGTCGAATACCAGATTTGCATTTGATGCGTTGGATTTGGAAGCCGGAAATAAAATCGTATCCATGCTTCCTATGGCGCACATGTACGGATTGGCTTTCGAATTTCTTTACGAGTTTGCCGTCGGATGCCACATTTACTTCCTGACCCGCATGCCGAGTCCGAAAATCATCTTCCAGGCATTTGAAGAAGTTAAACCCAGCTTGATTGTGGCTGTCCCGCTTATCATCGAAAAAATCATAAAAAAGACCGTACTTCCAAAACTTGAAACTCCTGCTATGAAGATATTATTGAAAGTACCTATCATCAATGATAAAATCAAAGCAACAGTACGCGAGGAGATGATAAAAGCATTCGGTGGGAACTTCAAAGAAATTATCATCGGGGGAGCTGCATTCAACCAGGAAGTGGAACAATTCTTGAAAATGATTGATTTCCCTTATACGGTAGGATATGGAATGACGGAATGCGGCCCGATTATCTGCTACGAAGACTGGACAAAATTCAAGCCGGGTTCTTGCGGAAAGGCTGCCCCCCGTATGGATGTACGGATTCTGTCTTCCGACCCGGAGAATATCGTCGGAGAAATTGTATGTAAAGGTCCGAATGTAATGTTGGGATATTACAAGAATGAGGAAGCTACACAAGAAGTTATCGATAAAGACGGTTGGCTGCACACAGGCGACCTCGCTTTGATGGATGCCGAAGGCAATGTAACTATCAAGGGACGCAGCAAAAACCTGCTTCTCAGCGCAAGTGGGCAGAACATTTATCCTGAAGAAATCGAAGATAAACTGAATAATATGCCGTACGTAGCCGAAAGTATCATCGTTCAGCAGAACGAAAAACTCGTCGGTCTTGTTTATCCGGATTTTGATGACGCTTTCGCCCATGGTCTGAAGAATGAGGACATCGAACGGGTAATGGAAGAAAACCGGGTGGCACTGAATACAATGCTGCCGGCATATAGCCAGGTTTCCAAGATGAAAATTTATCCCGAGGAATTCGAAAAGACACCGAAGAAGAGCATCAAACGGTATTTGTATCAGGAAGCTAAAGGTTAAGGCTACTAAACATGGCATAGAAGAATATAACTTAAACCGAAGATAAAGAGATATAGAATGAAGATAAAGAAAACAATAATCACGGCAGCTATCCTAATGGCTGCCGTTTGTTTGCCGGCACAGAACAAGAGTGCCGGTATTAATATTTCCATTTGGAAAGATATTTGCACGCAACCGCATGACAGTACGCAGACTACTTATGTGAATATCGGTCTGTTGTCTACTATGAATCGTCTGAATGGGATAGGAATCAACGCATTGGGAAGCGTAATCCACGGTGATATGAACGGTGTTCAGATTACAGGATTGGCAAACTTGGCAGGTGGAACAATGCGAGGCGTTCAAATAGCCGGTATCAGCAACATCAGTGGAGACAATACGGTAGGATTTTCCACTGCCGGACTGGTTAATATAACCGGTGACGGTACACGAGGAGTAACCATTGCCGGACTTACCGGTATCGGTGGAGACAACACCTCGGGAGTAATGATAAGCGGTTTTATGAATGTGACAGGGAATATGGCTTCAGGTGTCCACTTTTCCGGTGCAGCGAATATCACAGGACAGAGTTTCAATGGTATGATGACTTCCGGACTTTTGAATGTGGCAGGCGAAAACATGAATGGTCTGCAAATAGCCGGCATTGCCAATATTACGGCTACAAAGTTGAATGGCATGCAAATAGCATTGTGCAATTACGCTACAAAAGCCCGTGGACTACAGATTGGTCTTGTCAACTATTACAGGGAAGATATGAAAGGACTTCAATTAGGATTGGTCAACGCGAATCCTAATACAAGAATACAGATGATGGTATATGGCGGTAATGCGACTCCTGCCAATGTAGGTGTACGCTTCAAGAACCAATTATTCTATACGATTTTGGGAATGGGTTCCATGTACCAAGGACTGAATGACAAGTTTTCTATGAGTGCGTCCTATCGTGCCGGGCTGTCTCTTCCTATTTATAAAGGGCTCTCCATTAGTAGTGACCTCGGATACCAGCATATAGAAGCTTGTGACAATAAAGATGAAGTAATTCCAAGACGCCTGTACGCATTGCAGGCACGTGCTAATTTGGAATATCAGTTCACCAAGAGATTCGGTGTCTTCGCGACAGGTGGTTATGGTTTGACCAGGTTCTATAATAAATCAAGCAATTACGATAAAGGAGCCATTATCGAAGCGGGTATTATTCTTTTCTAAGTTAGTCTCATCTCTAAAAGAAAGAAATAATAAACTACAAGCTCACTAGAAAAAAAAGGAATAGCCCTGTAAGAATGAGACTTCAAATTCATCGTTCTTACAGGGCTTATCTATTATATAATGTATGACTTATCTATTACACCTTTTCTTTAATCAAACCCGTACGATAAGCTACAAGCAACTTCTTCAAATCCTGAATTTGCGTCACAAGCTCTTTCCCTTTATCGGTATCCTTCACCATCATCCGCTGGGAGTTAAACTCTAAAACAAAGTTAGTCGATTTAATATCCAAGCCCTCTTCAATAGCTTTCTGACGAGACTGAAACGGTTCATGCTGCACAAGCTGCATCCCATGAGAGTGATAAACAAGCGTATATCCCGCAATTCCCGTTTCCGGCTGATAAGCTTTTGAGAATCCGCCATCAATAACGAAAAGCTTGCCATTGGCTTTCATAGGTTGCTCTCCCTGAATCGTTTTCACAGGTACGTGACCATTGATAATATGCGAATGAGGACCTAAAGCCCCGAACTCGGCCAATATCTGGTCACATATATCTTCCCGGTTACGCAGCGTATAATAATGCCCCTTCTTCTCTTTATGCAACTCTTTGTCGTCCACAAAATAACGTTCGAAAGTAGCCATCTTATCCTTGTCGAACAAAGGAGCTTCCGGGCCGCACCACATATACCAGATATAGTCCATTGCAAATTCCTTGTCCCCTTCCCCATCTTCATCAAAATATGCGGTACGAATCAATTGGTCGGCCTTATCCAACAATTTGCGCCCCCAGTATTCCTTATCCCGTATCCTGACATGCCTGAAGCTGCCATCTTCATTCAAAGGCACAGAAGCATGATAAAGAAGGTTAGAATTGGAAACCAGATACATTCCGCCATATGTAAACAGACAGCGCATATGCTTCTTCAGTTTCTCACTATTCATAAACGAATAATGAATCTTCTCCACCAGTTCGCGCTCTTCATCCGTCAAACGATAAGGGTCGGCAGGGTCTATGGTCGGGAAGTTCGTATCGCGAAGCACATATTCTTGACCTTCATAGACAAAGACGCCACGCTCAAAATCTATCTTCTCCAGCAGTTTGCGGTTTGCCATCCCAAACTCCGGACGACGGTCGATAATCTCAGCTTCCAGTTTAAACTGGATAATAGTGATAGCCTTGTGCATCTGGGTTATCAGGCGCAAAGTCTTTTCATTATAATGAGCATCGGCAAAATTCATTTTCGGCATAAAGATGGAACAAGGGTCATCAGCATAAGTATCCATGGCGAAGGTAGCCAAGGGAAGCAAGTTGATTCCGTAACCATCTTCAAGTGTTGCCAGATTGCCATAACGCATAGACATGCGGATAACGTTAGCAATACAACTGTCATTGCCGGAAGCAGCACCCATCCAAAGAATGTCATGATTGCCCCATTGAATATCAAAGTTATGATAATTGCACAAAGTATCCATAATAATGTGAGCGCCCGGGCCACGGTCGTAGATATCACCTACAATATGAAGAGAGTCGATAGTCAGACGCTGAATCAAGTTGCACATGGCAATGATAAAATCATCCGCACGCTTTGTAGTAATAATCGTACTGATAATCACATTGATATAAGCATGTTTATTCGGTTCAATGGAAGATTCGTGCAACAGTTCCTGTATGATATAAGAAAATTCGGCAGGCAGGGATTTACGCACTTTGGAGCGGGTGTACTTGGACGATACATTCTGGCAGACTTTCACCAGTTGGTTCAACGTTATCAGATACCAGTCATCCAAATCCTTTTCACGTGCTTTCACGAGTTGGAGCTTTTCTTCGGGATAGTAAATCAGAGTACAGATTTCTTTCTTTTCCGACTCACGGAGAGTATTACCGAATATTTCATTCACTTTACGTTTTACCGCACCCGACGCATTTTTCAGCACATGTTGAAAGGCTTCGTATTCACCATGTATATCTGTCAGGAAATGCTCCGTCCCCTTCGGTAGATTCAAGATAGCTTCCAGGTTGATTATTTCCGTACTTGCATCGGCAATCGTAGGAAAACTTCGGGAAAGCAGTTGCAGATAGCGAAGGTCGCTCACAATACTTTCAGGAGTTATATTACTTTGAGCAGTCATTTTATTTTATTACAATTTACTAATTACCAATTATTTTACTTCTTAATGTTCTTTGTTTGGAATCATACGATTCGGTTATTCGTGATAAATATAGTACTTTTATGACACAAGTCTATTATTTCTCAATTTTTAATTCTCAATTTTCAATTTAACAAGAACATCAACAACACTTGCGCGATAATCACCCGCAGAAACATACACAGCGGATATACTGTCGCATAAGCTACGGACGGATTGTCACCGGGGATTGTATCATTTGCATAATTCAACGCCATCGGATTCGCCATACTTCCGCACAACATACCGGACACCGTACCGAAATCTATCTTCATCATCTTGAAGGCTATAAAGCCTACCAAGACTGTCGGGACAATCGTCAATCCGGCTCCCAAAGCAATCCATAACAAGCCTTCCGGGCGGAATACAGTGTCGAAGAAATGTGCTCCGGCATCCAGCCCCAAACAGGCGAGATACATAGAAAGTCCCAGTGCACGGAGCATCAGATTTGCACTGCGAGTAGTATAGGTAATCATGTGTATCCGCGGTCCGAACGTACCCAAAAGGATACCGACAATAATCGGTCCACCCGCCAATCCCAGCTTCACGGGAGTGCTGACACCCGGAATGGAAAAAGGAATGGCACCCAATGCCAATCCCAACACGATACCGATAAATATAACCACCAGATTAGGCTCTTTCAAACTCTTGACAGCATTACCCAGTACTTTCTCCACATTTTGAATGGCCGCCTTCTCTCCTACTACTGTCAAGCGGTCGCCCAACTGAAGTATCAATTCCGGAGTGGCAAGCAGTTGCACCCCCGAACGGTAAACTCGGCTGATATTAATCCCATAATGATTTCTCAACCGGAGGGCGCCCAGCTTCTTTCCGTTCAACTCAGGACGAGTGACGACGATACGCTGGGAAACCAGTTCGCTGTCAATCGCGTTCCAGTCAATATCCTCTTTGTTCCAATCCGTATTTTCCTGTTCCCCGAAAAGAACGGTCAAGGCTAAAGCATCTTTCTCAGCAGTTATCACCAGCAGGCGGTCTCCTTCTTTCAATACTTTATCGGAAGTCGGGATACTGACATGCCCATCCCGCCACAAACGGGAGATGACAAACTTCGGGTAACTCATATGAGCAATATCCTTTATACTCTTATTGAAAATAGCAGGATTGTGTACTTGAAACGCTGCAATATAAGTTTTGTTCGCATCATCTTTCTCTTTTATCTCCAAGTCTTCTTTGCGAACCAGTACTTTGCGAATTAATAAAACGGCAAGAATTACACCGACTACTCCTATCGGATAAGCCACCGCACATCCCAAAGCAGGCGTACTGCTCTCCATTCCCATCTGTTTCAAGGTCTGTTGTGCAGCTCCTAATGCCGGAGTGTTGGTCGTTGCGCCACAAAGGATACCAACCATATCGGGAAGGGACACACCCGTGGCATAACTGACTACCACCGTCAGCAATGTTCCTAAAAGAACGACTCCGAGCGCCAACATGTTCAACGTCACTCCGCCTTTACGGAAAGAGCTGAAGAAACCGGGTCCCACTTGCAGCCCAAGGGAATAAACAAATATGACGAGTCCAAAACTTTCTGCATAATTCAACATCTGCGCATCCACCGAAAGCCCGAAATGCCCGGCAAGAATACCCGCAAAAAAAACAAAAGTGACTCCCAAGGAAACTCCCCAGAAATGCACTCTTCCCAGCCCCAGACCTATTGCTGAAATCAGCGAAAGCACCACAACAGCCTGTAAAGCAGAATGTTCGAGAAATAAACTATATAACCACTCCATGTATATTTAAACTAATAGGGCGCAAAGATAAAAACTATTTAGTCCCATTCAAAACTTTTAGCTTTCATTTCGCGCCCCATATATAGTCTGATTCTTAATATCCTGAAATCTTATTGGCAACCCTTTTACCGCCTTACCTATTATTTTGTTTTTAATCTTTGTAAAACTTCTGTCTTTACTTTATTATCCTTTCTCTTTTTACCCGCATATTGACATTTACAGACTTTTCACCTATTGTCCCATTACATATTCTTTGTTATCTTTTCCCCTGATATTCCACAAAGTTATTCCGTCCGTCCAAATAACCGCTCAACCTGTTGCCACCGATATATACGTCATCCAGATATGATACATCATTCGGTCCATAAGACATACGGATAGAGGTCTGTGCGTAGTTATCCCAGCTCCAACGGAATTTATATTCAAATTCCTCTACGTATCCGTTGGGATACTTCACCCGTATATAATCAATTCCTGTACGATCTAAAAAGAAATCCAGTTCCTGACGGCAATAGTTACCATCTATATCCCAATAAGAACTCGCCCACGTGCGGCTGCATAAATCGACAGAACGATTGTAATAACCTCCGCTAATATTGTCATCATCATAAAAGCTGTCAATTTCTACTTCGCAAGAAGTAAAGCTTATCATCAATACGGCCATCAAAGCCAAGCCTAAGTATCCGAATGTGTTCGTTTTCATATTCTTTTATTTTTAATGGATTTATTATTATCTATCATTTATCTTTCGATATGACAAAAGTATAGAATGAAATTTCCCCATAAAACTGAAAATTCCTACTTGTCGAGAGGAAATCCCCTAAAGCTTCCGGAACTGATAAAATTCGTTTCAAGGAATTATGAAGTTCATTTCAAGGATTTCTTGTATCTTTGTCCCCCACTGACAACACATAAAATCATCTGTCGCATGAAGTCTATCAAATCGCATATCACCCAATTACTAAAGGCTCTCAACGAGGGAGTATTTGAAAAGGAACATACCATCGCACTTTCCCTGCTGTCAGCTATGGCAGGTGAGAGCATCTTTCTGTTGGGTCCCCCGGGGGTAGCCAAGAGTCTGGTGGCTCGAAGGCTCAAGCTTGCTTTCAAGGATGCGGACGCTTTCGAGTATCTGATGTCCCGTTTCAGTACACCCGACGAAATATTCGGCCCTGTTTCCATATCCAAGTTGAAGGACGAAGATACATACGAACGCATCACAAAAGGGTATTTGCCCACGGCTGCGATTGTTTTCCTGGATGAAATATGGAAAGCCGGACCTGCCATTCAGAATTCACTCCTGACGGTTATCAATGAAAAAATATATCGCAACGGACAGTTCACGGTGCGCGTACCTCTGAAAGCCTTGATTGCCGCTTCCAACGAACTACCCGCCAAAGGTGAGGGACTGGAAGCATTGTACGACCGTTTCCTGGTTCGCCAGTTTGTAGGATGCATCGAGCAGGAATATGCTTTCGACCAGATGATTTCTTCCACGAAAGAGATGGAACCCGAAATTCCCGAGGAACTCCAGATAAACGATGAGTTATACTCTAAAATACAAGCTGAAAGTGAAAAAGTAGGAATCCATTATACAATCTTCGAACTGATTCATAATATCAAACGGGAAATAGAGCTGTATAACACAGGACGCGATGAAAATACCCCGCCCATCTATATATCCGACCGCCGCTGGAAGAAAATAGTAGGCCTGCTCCGCACTTCCGCCTATCTGAACGAGTCTGCGGGAATCCACTTTTCCGATTGTCTCTTGATGAGTGCCTGCCTGTGGGACGAAGTCGCCCAATTGCCCATTATCGAAGAAATGGTAGAACAATCCATAACACGGGGTATCCATGCTTATCTGTTAGGCGAAAAAAGGCTGGAACAGAAACTGGATAGCTTGAAAGAAAATATGAAATCCGAACATAGCCTGCGGGAACTCAGTGACCCGGGAATCCAGGTGGTAGATACATTTTATCATCGCATCGAGGGATATCATATCGCCGGAAACCTGCTCATATTTGCTTCGGACTACCAATCTCTGAAAAAAGACAGCAATCGGCTATTCTATATCCAGCAAGACAAGTTTCGCCCTGTCAACAAAATCCTGAAAGCCTACGACTTCGTAAAAAACAGGAACGTTGCACAAAAAACATCTATTCTCTCCGAAAAGGAAGGCGCTCTGTTTTTGTCAACAACCAAGAGTATCCGCTATTATGCTACGATAATTGTACCCCTCTGCCGGCACAGCAAGATGACAGTACTCCGTTCGAATTCATCTTGCAGGAAGTCATCGACCTGCTCCATCAGCTGGAAGTGGAATATAAGACGATTTCAGAACGGGAGACTGCATATACGAAAGAACATCTTTTCCTAAGTCCGTCGCAGAAAAGCAAGATAAAACGGATTTTAGGAGAGACTGCACATATCATCGAAAACTACCGGAACGAGCTTCGCATCATCGCCCATGCCCATGAACAAGAGAACAGAGAGTATTAGGCTCAAACACCTGCAAGACATCTACTACGAGAAATTGCAGAGGACAGCCTACGACGTGTATGACGAACAACTGCACAATTTGATTATCCGCCCCGAAGAACTGGATGCAGATATTCATCAGTATTTTCGCCATACACAACCCTCTTTGCAGGATTTCTATTCCCGTTATGCATCGCAATGGGAATATTTCCACGAAATGGATGAAGCGTCCGATGCCAAGTTTCTCCAATTTCTGAAGAACAGCGCTTATCCCTTTTCCATGAAATATCACCTGGTAGACCTGAACGTGAAATATTATCTCCAACGTTTTGCCGTTATCAGCCCGCGTTCCAAGGAATGGAAAGCTCTGCGTGCTCTCTTTTTCGACAAATGGCATACGTTGCTCTCAAACAATGAGTTCAACTACCAAATGGAGCATATCGAACAGCTCTGTGATGACTTTTACCGTCTTCAACTGTCACTCTCCAAACATCTTCCAGTGCGCGGCGGTTCACGCCTCGTCTGGCTGCTCCGCAACCACAAACAGATAGCGGAACAAATCCTGGAATACGAAGAAACCATCAAACGGAATCCTGCAATCCGCGAATTGGTGGAGATATTGGGAAAGAAGCATCAAAGCAGCCGGAAACGTTTCAAAATGACTGCGGGCATTCATTGGGAACAAATCGTGTCCCATGCCACACGCAGTGATATTACAGGCATCAGTGAAGGAAACGATTTGAACAGCCTTCTCCCTCTCGAATATTGCTACCTGGCAGAAAAAAGCCTGCAAACCGTATTCTTCGAACGTTTTATAGAGAAACGGCTTCAAGTCATCGATTACCAATCGCACGAAAAGCAAGCTATCAATGACAAGAAAACGGCAGGAAATGAAGTCTCCGAAGAAGCTGAAGGCCCTTTCATCGTCTGCCTGGACACTTCCGGTTCTATGGCGGGAGAACGGGAAAGAATCGCGAAGTCAACCTTGCTCGCCATCGCCGAACTGACGGAAGTACAACATCGGAAATGCTATATCATCCTTTTCTCGGATGATATTGAATGTATTGAAATCACCGATTTGGGAAGTAGCTTCGACCGTCTTGTTGATTTCCTGAGCCAGTCTTTTCATGGTGGCACGGATATGGGACCCGTTATCACTCATGCTTTGCGAAAAATCAGCAAAGAAGGATATATGGAAGCAGACATCATCACAGTGTCCGACTTTGAAATGCATCCTGTCGATAATATGTTAGCCAAAAGCATAGAGCAGGCAAAAGCCAGACAGACAAAGATGTATGCCATTTCCTTAGGTGGCAAAAGCGCTGAAGCCAGTTATCTGAAATTATGTGATAAATATTGGGAATATAGCATTCAGAGCACCGAAAAACTTAATAAACATAGAATTGAAGAATCAAATATTTAATCAATGTTATAAAACATGCGTTTCTCCTTGTTTTATTTGCTAATTCCACAGAAGTTCGTACATTTGCAATGTGTTTTTCATAGTATTAGATTTAAGGTTAACAAAAAAGATTGGCTG
>ERZ778495.1235-NODE-1235-length-18737-cov-10.342255_pt1 | contig 18737 bp, 6 predicted proteins | sample MGYA00433100_ERZ778495 | MGnify/ENA primary metagenome ERZ778495 (study PRJEB29527, sample SAMN07138962) | mouse gut metagenome | material: feces | host: mouse | place: China:Nanjing | collected 2016-01-25 ...
CCTTTGCGTCATCGTTGCAGGAGAACTCTACCTGCGTTGTCACAGGAACAGCCTCAGCGTTGTCCTCAGTCTCGGCTTCATTGTCGGCCTGCGCCTCGGCGTTGTCCTCAGTCTCGGCTTCATTGTCGGCCTGCGCCTCGGTGGCGTTCTCGTCCTCTTTAACTGGAGCGTCCACGCTCTCGGTAGAGATTGGAGCAGGGGCCGGAATGGGAAGCGCAACTTTTGGAACGTTGCACTCGATTTCTACAACACCATTAAGTTTTACACGTCTAACGACTTTTATTTTGCCGTTATGAAATTCAGGACTATTCTCAATAGCAAACTGAATAACGGGGTTCTCAGTAGTGAATGTGGCAGGTGTTACACCTTGTGTTGTTATGCTGCCTCCTGTGAATGCAACTTTAACAGTGGCTTTACCCATACGCAGACGTGCGTGCCACTCTATGAGATTGTAAACGCCGTAGGTTGTTTTAGTCTTTTTCGTATTCATAATTGAGAGTTATTAGAAAGAGGGAAGTGGATGTGCGGGCTGCACTCCGCTTCCCTCCGTTTTAGGAATTTCGGTTGTGTAGTATTTTAGTTAGCTAAAATTTCACCCGTGTACTCTTTCCACGACTTTGAAGTGCTGTCATATTGCCACATTGTGCCACTGACAGCCTTGGCATTAATTCCGGGACAATCGCTGACGAGTACATAGACCTTACCCTCAATCGGGCTTTCAGGAGCCTCCTCACTGCCCCAAAGGGCGTAAGTCGTTGCGCCTTCTGCCGAGCACTCGCCCTCGCCGTCAATCCAGATATGGCAAGAGCCTTTGAGAGCAAGAGCATCCCATACGATTGTATGCTCACGGCTTGCCTCATGTCCGTCCACTCGTTCACTGTCTTTGTGCTCAGAAGAGTAAACGTAATGAACAAGGCGATCATAAGCGATGACAGCTGCGCTATTACTCCAGCCGAGGTAGTCAAGAGTCGGCTCGCGTTTGAACTCGAACTCGCCGAATACGGTATGAATGGCTGTTACCTGCCAACCGAGTTTGTTAGTCTTTACCGAAATCTGTACTTCGGGGTGTTTTGAAAAGTCGATGCACTGAACGCTCTCAAGGAAGTTTTTACCACAGAGCATCACCACAGACTTTGGCACATCTTCTCCGGTAAAAATCATCTTGGCAACGCTGATGAACTCCTCAAACGTCCACTTGCCTTTGTGGTCAAGGTGACGTTTAATCTGCCAGCGGACCCCCTCGGTTGTATAGACTGTCTGCTGGCCAAGCTCGGTATCAACCGTGAACTTGCTTGCGCGACTGGCCCATAGGGTGCGGTTACCCTTTGTTTTGAAGTTGCGAATCTGAGCCTCTGCGATGAGAGCCTTACTGAACGGAATACGTTTGGCAACACTCTCAAAGTAGTCCGATGTGATGCTGTTCATTCCACGCTTCTGAGCATAAATAAGCGATGGAGAAGGCACAACGAAATCGGGAAGAACTTCTTTCTGAGTCTCGAACATAGCATTAGCGAGAATAACAAGCGTTGTACCTGCCGGAATTTCGGGAACAAGACAAGAATCATCGGTTGCTTCGTTCTTGGGACCGTTGACGGCGATAGCGATAGGATTACCTGAAACCTTGTCGCGGTCGGTTATGAAAAGCATGAGGTCTTTGCCCGGAGTCTTGGTTTTGCCGTCCGAAGCATAACCGTCAACTCCTTTGACGAGAATTGTGCCATAAGGCTGAAGTAACTTCTTGTCTGCATTGTCAAGAGGGAGAACAGCAACATTTCCTGTTCCATCACCAACGGTTGCGTTGGTAACTACGTTCGGACGCGCTTGGTCAATTGCGAAATGTTGAATTTCGGGTGAATTGACCGGAACTTTCTTAGCTTTGAGCATAAGCTGCATGAGAGGCGTATCATCGCTTTCAAACTTGAAAAGTTCTTTGTCAATGTCAACTTCTATAAAATTGCCTGCTCCGACACCGCCAGTAGCGGTCGCGGCCGCGCTGACGGTCGTTGCCTCGCCTGCAACCTGCGTAGGTAAGCCGGCGTGACCGGGGGAAGTGGTGGCAGGCGTTCCGCCTGTTACCACAGCATTCTGAGTGCTGATTTCTTCTGCCATGTCTTTTGAAATTAAATGATTATTTATTTGATGTGGATATTATGTTACCTGCTTTTAGCCCGCCAGTAGCATTGGATACTGCACTGACAGTTGTCACCATACCCATGCACTGGCTTTCAAGTCCGACACTACCTTTTGATGGTTTTTCGGGCTTAGTTTTCACTACTCGTACTCGTTGATGCATTTTACTGAGCCTCTGCTGCGAGGTCGAATATTGATTGATTCTTTTGAGGTGAACTTGAATGCCCTTGTCCGTTCTTGCCTCCGAGGGGTGCTGTGCCATCGCCTTTATTGCTCTTTCGCAGTTTCTCGGTTATCTTGGCGTTGCGTCCTGCCACTTCGCCCTCTTCCCCGGCGGCCGCCACATCTGCGTCATAGTTGAGTGCCTTGCAGGCCATGTTGAGAGTTTCGGTACTGAATTTGCCCATAACACCGTCACGGACTACGCCGAGCAGAAAATCTACAACTTGGTCAATCTGCTCATCGCTCATGCCTCGCTCGGCCTGGAACTGACGGAGAGTATCAAGCGTATTGTCCATGTTCTTCTCATACTCTTCATCAAGTTTCTTAGAGTTGGCTATGCGCTCAACATACTCCTTGTTTGCTTCGGCTATCCTATCCTGCATTTCGGGGTCGTCAAGAACGTCCTTGATTTCTACGCCGAAGTTGCGGACAAGACCGAGGACGGGGTCGTTGCCGTTGTGCATATCGGTTAGGAACTGCGCACTGCGAGGGTCGGCCGCAAACATATCTGACAGCGATTTCTCCCTGCCTCTTAATCCCTCCAGTTCTGCCTCGTAAGTATCGTAATCATCGGAAATCTGTCCATAGATTTCCTCATCGTCCTCGAATTTCTTGTCGGGGTATTTACTACGCAGGCGGTCAAGATGTTGGTCGCGTCTGCTCTTAACTTCGTTATTATCAGCCATTACTTTGAAAATCTTATGGTTGTGTCAATCTTATGCGCAAAAGTAAGGTTATAAATTCGTGGGCGACTTTTAAGTTTTGTGACGTGAATTGGGTAACTTTGCAAGTACCTTTCAATCAATATCGCAATGGAATAGATGGCAAAACATTTCGGCTCAATAGTGGATTTTACACGAGAGCGCAACGATGACCTTATGCGTGCGTATCGTGAGCAGCTTGCATTGGCTAACTACATTATCATGCCCGAAATTTTTGAAAAAGTGGCTGAATCTCCGGCCAAACGCTTTTGGGTTTCCGAAGAACGTGCCGCCGTTGAGGTATCGCGTATGTTGGTTGGAAAGCCATTCTCACGTATGCGCCCGAATAAACGTGAGATGTTTGAAGAGATATTTCGCAGATATATTGCTCTACGCGACTTACACCCGGATAAATCACTTTTTGTTTTGGTGTCTGATATTGTTCGTCAGCCTGCACCGAAATTTTATCTCACACCTCGTACTGTTGGAGAATTTATATATCGTATTAAGAATGGTTGGTATGACAAGCAGTTTGACCGATATAGAAAAGATATTGACGGAGAACGACCGCAGGAATGAGGTGATGTATGCGCCGTTCAACCCGATAACTGGGGAAGGGTCTATTGGAGAGAGGGTGCAGGTATATATCTCCGATTTCGCTATACCTGTTCAGTGGTTGCCTGCCGAGATGATGGCAATCCCTTTTGTCGGCAAACTTATCAAGGCCGGATCTATTGATAAATTCCTTTCCGATGTCATGCACGTTGAGCCTAACGACATCGACCATGACAAGGTTGCAGAAAAATTTATCCGCTTACGCTATCGTCATGACTTTCCGTTTTGGGCAGCTACACTTGTGTGGATACACAACAAGGACGCAGGCGCGGACGTGCTTTTTCGCCTGCGCTATCCTCAACGCATACTGGTATCACGCTTTGAAGAGAAGCGAAAGGCGGGTCTGCCGATACGTCTTATCCTGCTGAAAGCACGTCAGTGGGGCGGCTCCACTACGACCCAGTTGTATATGGCTTGGTTGCAGTTCTTTCACAAACGTGGTCTCAATTCACTTATCATCGCCCATCAAGGCACGGCTTCCGATGAAATCAAGGATATGTTCGACACGATGATTAAGGAATATCCTATTGAATTGCTCTATGACATGGGAGAAACCTACAATGAGAATGAGCCTAAAATGGTCGGGGTCGGTAAATCCGGCTCCACATCGCGCGTGCCTCAGCGCAACTGCAAGATTAAAATTGGTACAGCAGAGCGTCCTGATGGTTGTCGTGGCGGTGCGTACTCTCTTGTACACCTCTCCGAAGTCGGTATATGGAAAAAGACTGACGGCAAGTCGCCCGAAGATATTGTGCGTTCTGCATGTTCGGGTATTCTCCTGCGTCCGCTTACCATGATTGTAATGGAATCAACGGCAAACGGAACCGGTAATTTCTTCCACACTGAATATTCTGCGGCCGCTGACCCCGATATACCCTCGCAGTTTGAAGCGTTGTTTATTTCATGGTTTCAGATTGAGCAGTATTCTCTGCCTTTTGACAGCGGCGAGGCTCTGCGTGACTTTGCCCGGTGGCTCTACGAAAATCGGGAGAACGACAATGTACTATCCACACGCGAGGAATGCGGTAAGTATCTTTGGTGGCTGTGGGAGAAAGGTGCATCACTGGAAGCAATCAACTGGTACATCAAGGAGCGTAGCGGTAAGAACGACCACGGCGTTATGGCTTCCGAGTTTCCCTCTGATGATGTTGAGGCGTTTGTTCATTCCGGCACAATGGTGTTTGACAAATACCACGTTGAAGAATTTGACAAGGCGTGCCGTCCGCCTCGTTTTATCGGTGATGTGTATGCCGATGGAGACGAGGGAGAATCGGCTCTTGAAAATCTGCGTTTCCATGAGGACAGGCAAGGGCAGTTGTGGATATGGGCGAAACCCGAAGAAGATGATGATGTTGAGATTACTGACCGCTATCTGACTGTCGTTGACGTGGGCGGTCGCTCGTCTAAAGCCGACTGGTCGGTTATCCTTGTTATTGACCGCTTGAATATGATTGAGGGTGGTCGCCCGGCTGTGGTCGCTCAATGGTATGGGCATTGCGATATTGACCGCCTCGCGTGGAAAGCTGCACAGGTGGCGGCTTATTATAACAACTCCTTGCTGGTTATAGAGAGCAACACTCTTGAGACACATGACCGCGAAAGGCAAGTAGAGGGTGGCGACCAGTCGCAATATATCCTCAATCAGATTTCAACCATATATCCAAACCTCTACGCACGCCGTCAGTCTGAGGACGAGATAAGGCAGGGAATTCCGCGTAAATACGGCTTCCACACCAACATCGCCACAAAGCCGATGATTATATCAACGCTTGTCAAGGTCATACGAGAACATCTGTACACAGAGCGCGATAAGCGTTGTCTCGCTGAGTATCTTACATATGAACGCAAGCCCAATGGGGCGTATGGTGCGATTGTTGGCAAGCACGATGACTTGCTGATGACACGCGCTATCGGTATGCACATCTGCTTCTATGAGATGGAGATTCCACGGATTATCCCCAAAAAGCTGGAACAGGCGAGAAAAAGAAAAGGCCCCGTTTCCGAGGCCGTTTTCTGATTGTATAGTTATGCTGCCATCAACATCTGATGTGCCTTTTGGGCTGCCTGCATATTTGCTCCCTGCTGGACCTGTTGTGCAAGTTCGGGCGATAGACCGTCCGGCATCTGGCCTTTCTCCAGTTGTTCACGCTGGCTCTTGATACTTTGCAGGAGTTTATCGGCAAATGGGAAGTCGCCGTGTTCAAGCAATTGCTCCACTGAGATTGCCTGCACCTCAAACAGTTTCATCAGAATATCGTTCGCAATCGCGCGATACGCCGGGGTTGACGTGCTTTCAACGATTGACAGGTCAAACTCAACGTCACGGATTTTGCGTGGGTCGTACTCAACGATTGCCGAGTTCTTGCCTGCGATGTTAAATACTCGCGGTGTATCATAAAACTGCTGTATGTTTTTGACATCCTTTGTCGCACCGTCTTTGATAAAAGAAGAGAATGTATCAAGCAGGTCAAGCAACGAGGTCGTTGCGTTCTGCGCCTGCTGATTGTAGAGACTGGCCGACATACCCGAATAGCCGGGTTTGCCCTGCAATGCGCCGTTCACGCCCGATATGTCCTCAAAGAACTTAAGCTGCATATTCAGCAACTCGGTAATGCCTATCTGCGTGCAGTTGTTGGCAACCTGCTGCGGTAATGCCGTGCCTGTCTTTGGTTGCTTTATCATTATCACGCCGTTGAAGCGCGCCCACTCGTCTGCTATATCTTCAATTGACATTCCTTTTGGCAGACATTCTTCCGGGAAGAGAAGCACACCCTTTGCACTCGCACGCATAATCCAGTCGTACATCGTGATGAGGCGGTTGGTGTATCGCTGTTGGTCGATCACATTGCTTACAAATGAATGTATCTCGCCGTCAATAAATGGATATGCCTTGAACACATAAGGATGGCTCTTGTGTTCGTAAGGTGTTTCTCCCTCGTCAAGTATGTCGCCAAAAGGTGTCAGATAGTAATAATACCAGTATGAATCAATAAACCACTCACATTGAATTAACGGAATTTCGCCCGGCTCCATGCCCAGTTCCGCACCTTCTCGCAGGCGTTCCCTGTTGACACTGCCGACAAATTCCTCATAATCCGCGATGTCAATCTTAAACACATCGCCATTGTTGACATCGTGGCAACGGTAACGTGGCTTGCTCTCTTTGCGCCATACCTCTATCACGCGACAGCGTGTGAGGTCACGAGGTACAAGGAAGTCGAAATATCCCTGCAACGGATAACCGAAATAGTCATAGGTAGCACCTACCACAGCCTTATCTCGTGCATGGGCGTATATCTCGGAAAGTCTTGAATAGTCGGCCTCGTTATGGGCGAAGCGTCCGCACAACTCCTCAAACGATATATCGTGAACTTCACCGAGACAGGACACATCCCACCCTCGGAAGTCTCGCATATTATTATCAATAAAGAAATTGTTTGGCTGAACGTAGTCCGTCCAACAATCCAGTTTGTCATTGCGCCAGCCATACCATTTTCGCTGTACCACAAAACCGGAGATAAGAAACTCTTCCATGCACCGGGCATTTATCTCAGTCATGCGGTTGAGCTGCATATTGCATTGCAGGACGGTTGACATGGTTTCGCCGTATTTCTGCTCGTTGCGGTCACGCGCCGTGCAGGTCGGCTCTTTGGCCTGACTGCGGTACACGCCCAGTACAGCCTGCACCATTCGGCGGATAAGGTTGTTTTTTAACGCGACATTACCCTGCGACTTGATGTAGTCCTCTTCCTTGACCATCTTACCGTCAACGCAGATATAGTCATCCCACTGTCTGCCGTATGTATAGTTCTTGTTGCGCTCTCGGTCTTGACGGAATGTCTCCATTGCCTGCCAATATTGTTGCGCTTCCCATAGAACATCAAAGGCTCGGTTGCGCCCCGTACTCTTGGCGCGTGCCACGCTGTCCAGTTCACTCTTGGGCATTACGCGGCTTGCTTTATGTAATTTCTTCTTTGCCATTGTCGGTTGATATGTTGTGGACGGTGCAAAGATAACACTCTGCATCGTCCACAATCATTTAACTATTGCTGTATGTATTCCTCTGCGAATCGTTCCTTCATTTTGTTGACCTGCACAGAATCATGAGCGACTTTCATAAGTGATACAACCTCCCGTTTGAGCCTGCGCATTTCTTCCTCGTATGTCGCCCGTTCTTCATCGGCGATTTCAGAGTCTTTTGTCGCTCTGTTCAACCAGTTGTAATCGGTTATATACTCATCCATCACATCATGCCTTGCTCCGTCTCTCGAATGTTTCAGAGCATCAAGAAAAATACTGTACCTGTCTGAGCCTCGCTCTGCCTCGTCCTCGTATTTACGCAAAAGGGTGTGAGTGCGTCTGTATTCCTCAAGATATTTGAAGAAGTCCGAGTTTATTTTTTTCTCGGCGGTTCGTTCGTCTCCCATCTTGACAAGCCTGTTCACCAGAAGGATGCTGCTCGGGTCATACTCCCGCTCTCCGAGCATCGTCTCGCCGGTCTTGACCATCTTGTTGATTACATTTGAGTAGCCGCCGAAGTAACCGTTAAGAAGGTACTCCAGCTGCGCGGGGTTGAAATTCGCCCATCCTGCGGCATAGTTGTTCCCTCCGCTTGCCTCGTTAGCCCATCGGGATAGTTCAACGAGCTGAGTGTTGGTGCGTGGATATGCTTTTGTCCATTCGGGCATATTCTTGTTGAACGGAGTGTTTTTGTAGATGGGCAATCCTGTCCATGATGTATTTGTAGCTGTTTCCACCATGGGTTTAAACGCACTCGGAACGAATGCATGCAGTCCGCCTCCTCCCTCCATGAAGTCAAGAGGAAGCAGTTGCGAGAGTTGGGATGCTGTCTCTTTCGCCAGTTCTGCGTCTGAATACTCTTCCCTTCCTGATGTCACACTGTAAGCGAGTTCTCCAAGACCATAAATTGCCCGGTATTCAACCGGTAGTGGAATTGTTAGCCATTGTTCGCCGAAGCGGAACATCAGATTCGAACGGCGCGTGTACTTCGGTACGTTATAATATCCATTCTTATCCTCATCATCTCCGTCATCCGCCAGTAACGCCATTATATAACCCAACAGCAAAAGTGAGGTTGCGGCTGTGATAGACTTGACAGGGTGCTTGCGGAATGCCTTGCCGAAGTTCGCCGTGCCTTGTATGGCAGCATTCCAGAACACATAGAAACTCCTGCCGAGACCGGAAGTGAATCCGGCAGCTTTGCCTGCAAAAGTCTGTCCCGTTGCATCCATGAATTTGCTGCCAGCTCCCTTCTTGTTGAAATTGACGGATATTTCCTTTGCATCATACGCAGACCTCTGTACGTCTCTTCCGACCTCTCGCGATGTTATGAAGGCCGCGAATCGCGCACTGTTCTCCACTGCCCGGTTTATCTGGTCGAGGTTGTTGCCGATAAGACCAAGAATACTCATCGGATTCAGCTGCCCCCTGCGGGCCTCTTTCATTATTTTTGATACAAGCTTCTTCTCCTGTTCAAGATTCCGCTGCAAGGTATAGCCGGTCTCACCACCCCAATGCATGAACTCATAGAACATTCTGTGCATTGGATTGCGCATATCAAGTTTATTCGCCTCATATAGGTGCAGAAGCTCGACCATGCGTATGGGATTGACCTTGGCGTGGTTCTTGTGGAATCTCATCGCATAACCTTGATTCTCCTTCACATGTACCATCGTGTTGGAATATATCAGGTCTCGGATAAAGTTCGACACAACAAAGTCGGGGTTTCGTGTGGTGTAGAGCTGGCTTAACTCCCGGTTGACGGTTGAGGCTATATTGAACACTTTGCCGATAGCACCGTTGAGGTCATTGTCGGGATTGGTAAGCCCGTTGACTGCCTGAGCAGCCCTCGGATTGCCGTTGATGGTGATGACATAACTCTCGCCGTTGCGTTTCACTACCACTTGATGTTCTTTGATATTGCCGTCAACAATACGATACGGTATGCCGATAGCGTCTCGTCCTCGCTTATACTTGTCCGGTTCCGATTGCGACAACGACTCCATGCGCTCCTCGAAATCCATCACAACTTTGTCTATCTCATCCGGTGTCATGTTTTCGTCCACATCGGCAAAGACAGGCTTCCATGTATCCGTAATTTCGTCATGGACCAGCCATAGTTTATTCACGCTTGCAAGGTCGCTCGGATGATTCTGAACATATGTGAGGAATTTCTGCTTCATGACGTTGCGGTTACCTTGTATGATACTGTTCTGCGCCATATAGGCAATCGTGGCCAGTGGGTCATCCGCCTTAGATTTTCGCCCTTCCGCTTTCTTTATTGGACTGCTGAACGCACCCTTTTTGCTTGTCAGATAGCCATACACATCATCGCTCGTCTTCTCGTCAAAGCCTTGCAGTGGAATGTAGAAGTTATACATATCTCGAATCTTCTCATACTGCGCCTTGCTTATCAAACCGCAATTATAGATTTTCTGCAAAGATGTTTTGGTAGCTTTGTTTACTGCACTCCACAATGCAGGGATATCTGTTGAATGCGCCGCCTCGTAATCGTCAACCATTTGCTGCGCCACGATTTCAGCGTTCTGCCAGTCCGTCTCTCCGGTCAGACCGCATAACCCGGCAAAGTCTCGCTCTGATTCTTCTCCATTGGCAATAGCTTCATTACGCATATAGGCATTACGCTCCAGTCCATGCTTGGCCATCATATAGTCCAACAGCTCTTCACGTCCTCTTTTATCACCGGACATGCGAGCGGCTATATCAAGGAGAGGGCGCAGGATGCGATGTTCATACTCGTCCATTTCAGCATGGCTCTTACTGCTCATAAGGTTTTCTGCTATGTATGCGTTCTCAAAACTTGACACATCCTCTATGTCGCGTTTTGCACCTTGACTTTCCACGGCTTTGTAGAATTCCATAAGTCCTCGCATGGAATCCTGCATAGCCTCGGTAAACTGGTACATACTTGACTGTATCTGCTTCTCATACATGGCACGAGCCATCACCGGGACGCGCTCCACATAGTCAGCCCCGTCTCTGAATCTCACATCTTCGTCTCCGTCAAATGTCGGATTCTCAAAAGTTTTTATTACCTTTGCAACATCTTCCAAGTCAAGATAGTCAACGTCAGCGAGAATCGTTCGCTGTTTGTCTATTAAGGCTTGGATTTTTTGTTTGTCTGCATAAAGCAGCTTCCCTTGCGAAATCCAGTTCAGCCATTCGGCGTTGTGCTTGGGGAATACATTTCTTACGCTGTTTATCTCCAGCGCTTTGCCATTGACAATCGGATTTAGGGAAAGTCCTACGATAAATTGCTTGCCATTGCTTTCAATTCCCACAATAATATTCTGCATCTTCCCCTTGTTGCCGTAGGCGAATACTGCCATAGGGGTCTGCAGTTCCTTCACAAGATTCCGTATCTCCGCCAAATCAAAATCATGCCCATATTCGGTTGCTTTGGCACGTAGTCTTGTGGCAGACATCTGAATAGGCAGATTGGGAACACCGGTGGAGCGTAAAATGTTACTTGGCATTCCTAACTGATAAATATGGCCGTCAGGAAGATTCCCATCAACCTGCCGCTGTAATTCTTTATTGAAACGATTGTTGGCGTCCTCAATTTTGGCAGATTCGCTCAACATAGCCTCGCCCCATCCCGTACGGTGACGCATAACGGCATCCTCGGCATCGGCGAACACGCCGCCTTTGCCCTGTTTATCGCGCATATTCTTCCATGACTTGAAGAGGATATATGAAAGGTCTTTATCGTTGAGGCGTATGCTCTTGGCAATTTTTAAACCGCTCAGGAATTTGTCCAGGAACGATTGAACCTTTGCCTTGATTTTACCCCAGAGCGTCAGTTCGTCACGGCTCATCTTCTCAAAACCCTCGCTGCCGATACGACCGGCGAGATCTGCCATATATTCCTCAGTGGCTTCCTTGCGGAAATCCTTGCGCTTTGCTTCGGCCTCAACTCGCGCCTCTGCCATGTCGGTGTAGTAATTGGCGTTCACATCTTTCCCGGCTCGCTCGTGTGCCTGTGCCTTGCGAGTGCGCAGGCGGTCGGCTTCCTCGCTCACCATTCTGTCGGTCATCTTGTCAATGACTTTGCGGATGGGATTTGAGGCATGGTCGTAAATCTCGCCGAGGAATTCATCGAAGCGTTCCTCTCCTACGAGCGCACGCAGGCCCTTGTGTCCTGCAACTTCATGGACAAACGTATTGTCCACATCGGCTACATTGACGTTGTTAGGCAGGACGATGACAACCTCATCATCCTTTGCGCTCCACCAGCCTTTGGCACGCCTCTCTCTGCGAGTGGGGAGTGCATCGGCCTCTTCCTGCGTCCTTACAATACGGACTGGGGTGTTGGCTCTTGCCGACAGGTCGGCGACACGCGCTTCTTTGGCTTCGGTCGATGATTCGTAAGCGTCAAGGTAGGCGCGTGCCTTTTCAAGACCTGCGTCCCATTCGCCTGCGTTCACTCGATCGCGCAGCTCATTGAGCATGGGTATGTCGGCTTCTGCCACGCTTCCGCTGATGTCACCGAACTTTGCGCCACGTTTGGCGAGTTCGGCACGGAGCATCGGGGGAACGGCATTTATGGGGAACGTAATCTTTTGGTTGCCCACGCGCTCCATGATGAGGTCTGCAACCTCGCTCCACGGAACAATGCGCCCCGGCTTGAAATAGCGCGACAGCATGGTCTGAACCTTGGTGTCATCGCTCAACTGACCGTTGACGCTTCCGCTGTGCCAGTCCATAAGACCTACGGAATCCTTTGCGCCCTCGGCCTGATAGCCGCTCGTTTCCTCGCTTTCGGGATAGTAACCCTCGACAACAAGAAGTTCGGGTCGGTCGTAGGCGGCTGTGAACTGGTCGTTGAGCGGAGAGGTACGGATATGGAAATATGGATTGTAGGCCACATCCCCGGTGGTGCGTCCGTTACCCTGCACAAGGTCGGCTTTGCCGTTCTCCTTGCGCATACCCTCTTCGCTCTGCTCCCAACGGCTGAATATCATCGGCGCACGCCATTCTCCGTTCTGCTTGGCGGTCATGGGTGGCAATACGCCCATGTTCGCCCACTGCGAGTAGCGGTAGCCTTTCTTCAGCGGCTGTGCGTCAAGGAAGTCAAGCAGTTCACGCTCGGCGACAAGGCGATACTTATTGCCGTCCCCTGTGGTCGGGGTGTCAGTGCTGTCCTCATCGGTCAGAGTGATGTCCGAAGCGGTTTCTACCGATTTGTCAAGTTCGGCATACTTGGCTTCTTTCTCTGCCAATTCTTTCTTCATGGCTTCCTCATACTTGGCAAGACGCTCTTTGGCTTCTGCCAGTTCCTGCTTGTGTGGGAACTCACGGCCGTTGCGCTGTTCAAGTTGGGTTCGTTCCTCGGTGTAATGAGCGAGTTGCTGTTGACCCCTGCTAAGGAGTTCACGGCTCTCTCTGCCAGTCACAATGTCCTCGGCGATTTTCTGCATTATGTTCTTTAGACGGTTGCCCTTGATGGCTTGGTCTTTAATGCCGAGTTCCTCGCAGGAATATGTGACATTGCGCTCCGGCTCAAACGTCAGAGTACCCTGACCCTTGCTGTCAACGGTTCGGCTGACGGTCGTTGTGACCTCAAATTTCAAGCCGTCAACATCGACCACAAGTTTACTGGTGTAGTTGTCAGCACCCTCACGGACATTCTCGGCCGCCTCGTTCATCTTGGCATTCTGCTCTTTGAAGAAATCATCCATAGCAGCCACGCTGTCGAATGTGAGTTTGCCGATGGTTATCTTCTTGATAGTGCCGTCGGGGAAGTGTGAACCGATTATTTCAAGGTTCTTGGTTTCAATCTCGATGCGGCGTTCAGCACCTTTGATGAAGCCCTCAACCTTTGGCAACTGGTTGTGAACATAAATCTGATCGAGGTCGTGACCTTTCTGCTTGGCGGTAAGATTACGAACCTCGCGCTCGGCTTGATTCTTCAGTATGGCATACTCACTGCCCGAAAGTTGCGCGGTCATGTCGCCGAAAGAATCTTCTTCCTCTTCCAGTACGCGGTTTTCCATTGAGTTCTGCATCATCTTTGAGCCGTTCATGATTGAATCGGCTATCGCGCCTTTGGTTTTAAGACGCTGATATGCGGTTACGTCAAGGCTGTCCTCAACACCGAAACGGATAATGCGGACCGGTATGTCCATATCCTTGTGCAGGTTGCCCTGTCGCAGGGCGCGTCCGTTGCGCTGTGTGTAGTCCATCGGGCGGTTGGGCGCGTCCACATGGATGAGGGTGTGCAGGCGTTCCTGTATGTTCACGCCAGTACCGAGAGTAAAGGTTGAACCCATGATGACACGGATTTCACCTGCGTTGACTTTCTCGAAGATGTCCAGTTTCCTCTTGACAGTCATACCCGGCTTGATGACAACTATCTGCTCGGCAGGAACGCCCTCGGCTATGAGTTTCTTGCGAATGTCCTCATAGAGGTTGAATCCGCTCTGCTTATTCTGATAGTTGTCGGAGAAGATTGCGACTGTGCCTTTGTATTTCTCGCTGTCGCGGAGTGAGCGCAAGGTTTCGCGCACGGTCGCATTGGTCTTGCTGTTGGGGTCATCTTCGGCGTTGGGAACGACAAGGCGCACGTCAACGGCGGCTGCCTTTGCAATGCCGTACATCGTGAGCGGAATATGGCTGTTCTCTTTCTTCTCCTTGCCAGTCATCTTGTCGTAGCGGTCAAGTTCTGCCTTGACGTACTTCATGACACTGCGCAGGGCGCGGGTTTGCGGCAGGTAGATGTCCTGTGGCTTACCGCCTTCCATATCGGGAATCTTGTCGCTTACACCGCCTGCCTCGCGTGTGAGGACAGTATCGGCGACACTGCTCCATATACGCACGAGTTCGGGCAGGTTCACATATCCGGCGAAGCGGTTGTTCTCTTTGAACTTGCCGTTGGTCGAGAACTCTACCATCTGCGCGATGTTGCCGAAGTTGCGGACAAAATCGTCAAAGTAGTAGATGCCGTAGGATTTCATCGTGTCAACTGGCATGAGATAACGCATGAACGTCCATATCTCGGCGGCTGTGTTGGAGATAGGCGTACCAGTCGCAAACACTACGTTGCGTCCGTTATTGCGCTCCATGACAGCCTGCGCCTTTAGGAACACACCCTGCGACTTCTTGCTGTATGAGGGGTCAACGCCTTTCACACCGCGTTGCATGGCGGTGGCGAAGCCGAGGTGCTTGTATTCGTGGGCCTCGTCCACAAGTATGGCGTCAATGCCCATATCGTCAAAGTTCTCCACATCGTCAACCTCGCGGTCGAGCATTTCCAGTGCGCGAACCTCGGCGTTCTGACGAGTGGTGGCCTCGCGCTTCTCATCGCGTTTCTTCTTCTTGCCCTGCATGGTTTCGGTCAGTTCGGCAAGTCGCGCTTCCTGCTCGGCAAGTTCCCTTTCGGCTTGGCGAACAATCAAACTGCGACCGTCTGAATCAGCCTCGCGCATGGCTTCAAGAACTTTCATCTTCTCTTCGATGATGTCCTTGACGTATGCCATTTCGCGCTCCTCGCTGTCGGGGATGCGCTCAAATACGGACTGGGGAACGACAATCATGTCCCAGTCGTTGTACTTGATTTTAGCATAGAAGTTCTTGCGGCCCTCGGCTGTGCGGTCGGCTTCCTCAATCGTCAGCACCTTTGCATTTGGATAGATTTCCTTTGCGCTCTCCACAAACTGACCGACTGTCGCGTTCTGAACGACAATCATAGGCTTGCGTGCTGTGCCGAGTCTGCGCATTTCCATAGCCGTGGTGATGAGTGTATAGGTCTTGCCAGTACCTACCTCATGTGCAAGCAGGATAGGTTCGGTAGTTCCTCTTACCACGGCTCTGCCTTGATGAGGACGCAGGGCAAAGGGATCGCCCTGCAGCTCGCTTACTTGACCGCCGAAGTGCTGGGGAACGAACTCGTCCGGGATAGACATAGGCACATAGTTGTTGAACTGGTCGTTGTAGGTTTGCTCGATGCGTGCCGACATTGCAGGGTCAGCCTGCATATGCTCACGCGCCCAGTCCTTGAACTCTGCGCGTATCTCGTCAACTTTGGTGCCGCACTCGGCGGTGGCCGCCTTGTCGGTTATCGTTTCGGTTGAGCCGTCATAGTGCTTCTCGGTCTTGCTGACGGTTATCTGCCTGTTGGTGATGGCGGCTTCAATGAGTTCGTGACCCATGATTGTCTTGTCACACATCTTGCTGACAACAGCCATAGCGCGGTTCTTCTCGTTGAATGTACTCCACGGAGTTTTCATGAACCATGTACCGCCTGCGTTGGTGAGAGTGACGCGCAGACCAGTCTTTTCAAACACGAAGTCCTCATATAGTTTCGGCTCGATCCACGATGAACCCAACGAGAACTCAATGAGGTGCGCAGGTATGGTCATCGGCATAACTCCCTCAAGAGCCTTGATATTCGCGTCATACCTGCCGTCAGCATTATTCTCCTGCGCAATATGCAATTTCTCGCGCACATTTCCCGAAAGGTATTTGTACGATACCTCCATTGTGCCGGTCGACGGATTTTCAAAGCCGAGTCCGCTTGACACGATTTCGCGCTTCACCTCCTCGGTCGGTTTGCCGAGGGCCTGGCCGATATATTCAACATCAACACCGCCACTCTTGTATAGGCTTGCGAGGATAGCGTCTTTGATGGTGGTAGGCTGTGGCTCTTTCTCGGTGTCAATAACTCGGTGGCTGAAGATGTCAGTCTTGCCGACCTTGACAACCTTGTTGCCCTTCTTATCGCCTTTCTCGGAATAAGTTTCCAGTGCAAGGATGCTTGAGAAGTCAACATCGTTGCGCAGGAATGAGATTGCGGTGTTCTTATGCAGGTTGCCGTAGGTGCGTGTGAATGTGTCAAAGGCGCGGTTCAACTCTTTCAGAAGAGGTGCAAGTCCCTCGTCACCCTCATTGCTCGACTGGTATTCAAGCACATCAGACAACGCTTTCTTGATAGCCGAGTATGCTTTGAAACACTCCGCTTTGGTGTGACCCTTGACCTTGTTTTTGTTCAGTCCGAGGGGAACAGCCTCGCCCATTCGTGCCATGCAGAGTTCGCCCTGCGAGTTCAGCACCATGCTTCCCTCCTTGACACCCTCGCCGAGTTGCTCATTGATTCGGGTTATCTCATCTTCGACTTTCGGCGCGGCTGTGGCTTCCTCTTCCATGTCGGCGAAACTGCTTGCCCATTCGGACAACATCTTCGACTGTTCCTTTTCCTTGACTGGGAAGAGGGCGCGACTGGTCGGGAAGCGTGTTTCACCACGCTCAAAGTTGAACATCATCTCGCCTGCCATATTCTCCGGATGTTCCGCAAAATATTTGTTGTACATCATGCTGTACTGCTTGATGACGGGAATTTCCTGACCTTTGACCTTGCGAGTGTCGCCAGTATCATAGTCAGCCACGCGCACACCTATTGCATCCGTCACGTCTATGGCATTAGGTGAGGGCTTGCCGTTGACGCGCTTGCGCACAACGATGATGTCCGAGGTTGCCCCGGTGCCTCCGAATGTCTTGTTGTGCATACGGAAAGCACCTACAACGTCAGCATTACCCTCGCCGATAATCCAAAGGCGAAGTTCCTTTGAGTTGTCCATCGTGCCGCTTGACGTGATGAATATGCCAATACCGCCCTCGCGGAGTTTGCGGATATTCTTCGCAATGCAGAAATCGTGGATGTCATGGAATTTCTTGGAGAGGTCTTTGTCGCCTGTCTCGTCAAACACTTTCGCACCAGTTATGAAAGGCACGTTGGTAATGGCGAGGTCAACGGTGCCGTTCTGCACTCGCGTTTTCTCAAAGCCTTGTATCTCCACCTTGGCATCCGGGTAGAGCAACGAGAGGATTCCGCCAGTGGTGCGGTCAATCTCAACGGCATGGATTGAGCTGCGCTCACTCATGTCGGTAGGCATAAGTCCGATGATATTGCCGATACCTGCTGACCCCTCAAGCACGTTGCCGCCCTTGAAGCCCATAGCGCGTGCTACATCCCACATGGTGTCTATGACCTCGGCAGGAGTGTAGTAAGCGGAACGGCGGCTGTCCACAGCGTCTTGATAGCCGTCCTCGCCCAGTAGTTCTTTCAGACGTTTGGCAATCGGGTTCGGAGTATAGCCCTGCTCATTGAAAGCCTTGCCCAGTCCACCCCAACCGCTGAACTTACGGAGTACGGCCATCTGTTCGGGTGTGGCGGTTTCGCCTGCGTCAAGCAGTCGCTTGGCAAGTTCGATCGCTTCCATATTGGCCTTGATGCGTGCGTCCTCGCCTTTGGGGGCATAGTCAACGCCACGCTCGGCATGGTTGTTGCGGACATTCTTCCGCTCCGATTCGGGGACCGGCTCAATTACTGGTTGGCTCTTAGGCTTTCGAGGTACGCCTGCGCCTCGCTCTCCGTCAGACATAGGATTGACGCTACTACGTCCACCCATTCCTCGTCCGTCAGTTCCTTTAACTTCATTCCGTTGGCTCTCTCCCAACGGTTCATGCGATTGAGGTTCGTGTCCTCTTTCTCGCTCGGCAGTGCCGGGGCGAGGTTGTACGTCAGTTTCTTCATGATTGCTTGAGTTTTGAGTGTTATCGAATAGGCCGCCGAACAAATCTCCGACAGGTTGTTCCGGCTTCAAAGTTACATCTTTTTTGCGAGAACTTCGCTTCTTCTCCTGTGCGGCTCTTGCTACACGCTTTGCCTCGCCGAAGATTCCATCGGCAGGCTTGACGCGGCTCCAGTCTCCCTTTTCTGACATGACATCCTTGACAGCCTCAAAGATAGGCCCACCGTCAGTGTCAAAATCTTCTATCTTGACTTTCTCCCAATTGCCGTTGCCGTAACGGTCCCACATGACCTCATCGCCGACCTTGTAGCCGTTGTGAGTCACGTCTACTTTTCGCTCTTCGGCAAGCTGCGCTTCAACTTCGGGAGTGATGGTATATGGAGATTCGCCACGTTCTGCCATATCAGACCATTCCTGCCAAAGTTCATCTACAGACTTTTCTTTAGGAAGATAGTCGCGTGTAATCTCCTTAACCCTGCGGAGGAAATCTGCATAGGTT
>ERZ778495.1244-NODE-1244-length-18633-cov-6.567553_pt1 | contig 18633 bp, 3 predicted proteins | sample MGYA00433100_ERZ778495 | MGnify/ENA primary metagenome ERZ778495 (study PRJEB29527, sample SAMN07138962) | mouse gut metagenome | material: feces | host: mouse | place: China:Nanjing | collected 2016-01-25 ...
AGTACACTGAAAAATGCTTTTAAATCACCCTGAAATTGATTGATTTGTTCCTCGCTCATATGGCGTGCATCGATTAAATTTATCGGATAATTGCGTATATATTGTTTCGCCCACTCTCTGCGGTCTTCGGGAATATCAAACATATCATAAAGCTGTGTCGGACCATCCCATTTTTTGGAACCTACGTATAGGATTAGGGATATCACTGGCATTATGTGTGTTCCTTTTGGTACACCATTGCTATATTGAAAATTTTCTCCTTTTTCTTTGGCAGTTGATGCGATTCTGCGGCATTGACTGTCGTAACTTATGGCATCCATCAGCATATCACGCACAGGCATATAATAATGAATATCTGTCTGTTCCTCTACGCCAAGGATAATACGAAAAGAGATTCCAAAATCTGATGTTTTTACAACATCCCGCACTCTTTCTACATAGTCTAGTTCGTTTTCTGAGAGTTCCAAAACAGCATCCAATACTGGATTTGTTTCGGACAAGTCTTCTGGTTTAATTTCCTCCTTTCCGCCAAATACAGCAACATTAAATAACTGTGAAAAAATTTCTGGTATCTCAAGAAACGCTTTCATACTTTTATCTGCTTTTCCCATATTTTTTACTCCTCTTTCTGTAAATTTTCAGTACAATAGATTTATTGCTTATAGATTTTCTTTACCTTTTAATAATTGCATGATTCGCCCGTCAATAGGGTATTTTTAAAAGAATGGTACAATATATTGTGATTTAGACAGATATACATATTTTATATATTGTGGTCATTTTTCTTCATTAACCCTTTCAACACTTTAATCATTTGCATCATATATTCTTCATCTTCTAACGCTTTGTCCCAATCACTTATTCGATTATCCACCAATAGAATTGATGATAATCAATATCTGTGTTGGTATACATATTTCCAGCAATTACAAACAGCAAAATACCAATCTTAGTATGTTGCACCAACACGCTTATTGACTATCACCATAGAATTCTATACAGCTTTCCTATTATCTTTCTTTAGTGTACTAATAGTATACCATATTTTCCTATGCTTCGCAATAATGCCCTTTAAGTTTTGGCGTTAAAACAATTTAGTAGTACACTGAAAAATGCTTTTAAATTACCTTGTAATTGATTGATTTGCTCATATGACGTGATTCTATTATACTGTATACAGATGAGATTTACAGTCAAAATGAATTATAGTATACATCCTTCAAATTATAAATTTCGTTCTGTAATACTAGCTTGAGATATAAATTTGTTAGATAATTAATGATATATTGTTTTGCTCAATCTTTGTGCTCATCTGGAGTATTAATTATATTAACAGTTTCTGTAGTACTATGTTTTTGGAAACAAACATATAAAATTAGCCATATAAAGAAACTGCCACACTAAGGAATCAACACTCAAGATATCGTTTCTATTGTATTTACTTTACAATATCTTGCTGCTAATTGCCTTAGAGTGACAGCTTCTATATTATTGGTTTTTACGAATTGTAAAGAATCTTATTTACAAGACTGCCAAAAAATAAAGTAGTTTTACAATATATTATTTGACTCATTGAATGCTGCAATTATATAATATAAAAATACAATATTTCCAACAGCCCCTTAATTATCCATGCATTTCAAGAATAATCTGTAATATTATTTTTTAGTATTCAAGATTTACAATTCCATTTTTCAAAAATTTTATAGTATTTTTTCTGTTTAGTATTTTTCTGCAAGAATGGTTACTGTATGTTGAAATGTTTCTTCTGATGAACTACTATTATTGGGATAGACCTTAAAGTATATATACTCACCGGCTTGTAAATCATAAATATATAATGATCCCTTTCCATTCGCAGAAACATATGATGGATTGTTATAGGAGTTATCCTTTAACTGCTCCATATAGAAGGAAGCACCATCTTCATTACTTCCAGTTATTCTATAACTACCATCTTCTGGTATTTGCATAGATAACCATTCTACCTGACTCTCGCTTGTATACGTCAACGTTTTTTCTTCATCTACGATTAAAGAAACAAAATTATCTGGATTTTCTTTCTTTATCTGTATTGTAAATTCAGTTGAAGGGTTAGAACCAAGTGCTATGATTTTTATAAAAAATCGATTACCTGATTCCAAAGAAAATGTTTTCTCTCCACGTGTAAATGAATTAATGAGATTACCACTTTCACTACTATAATAACTTGAAATATTTTCACCATTAATTGTAAAGGTGTAAATTCCATTTTCTATTGCAGTATACTCTAAATAGCACTCATTGCTTTCAGACGGAATAGTATATTTCGTTTCCTCTGTTGTTTCTGGTAATTCTTTTATAGAAAGTTCTTTTACTGCGAATGTATATTGTAATACATTATCTGACTTATTTTGTAACCTAAATAACAGCTTTTCACCTATTTGCATATCAAAAATATAATTGTCACTATAATAATCAAAATCACCATTCTTATTTACATATTTGCAATTTATATTTCCGCTGGTTACAACAGTATATTGTGTTTCTTTTTCTGCTGTATATTCAAAGTAAATATTTTCACTTGGTTTAAGTGTTCCTGATTCTTCATTTGATGTTGTTACTGGATTGGCACTGATCTCTTTGATTTCCAATGTATATTCTTTTGCTTCATCATTTGAATAGTAATTTGTTATTTTTAACAGAATTTCTTCTCCTGCTTTTCGTTGAAAACATTTCTCATCAAAAGAATTATAATTGCCATCTTCATTAATATAATAGCCATTCATTCCATTTACAATAACATCATATCGTGCATCTTTTTCCACTGTATATACATAATACGCACTTTCTTGATACATTAATGAACCTGTTTCTTTTACATCACCTGAAATTTTATCAGGCATTTTCACTTTTAATGTACACTCCGACTCTTCGGAATAGGCATATACACGCAAAAACAGTTTCTCTCCCGCTTTCATGGTAAAGTTTTTATCATTATAGAAAGATGCATTAAAATTTCCATTTTCATCTGCATAAGAACAAGAATTTGTATTTTTCCCTGTAAATGAAACAATATAATTCCCATCTTCTGCAGCAGTATACTCAAAATATGTATAACCATATTCAAGTTGATATGTTTCTTCCACCTCACCTGTTAACTGTGTAGGTATGCCTATCTTCCATGTACATTCTGGTTCTCCACTATAACTTTGGATTCTTAATAAAATCTTCTCTCCTGATTTCATATTAAAAGTTTTTCCATTGTTACTGCTAAAAGATTGATTCCATTCACCATTTTCATCTGTATAATAACACCAACTACTTGAATCTTGACTTGTAAAGGAAAAATTGTATATTCCATCATTTTCGGCAGCAAATTCAAAATAATTGTACATATTTTGAGGTAGAATATATGTTTTCACTCCCGGAATATTTGTCAATTGGATAGGCGGGTTTACTTTCAGCGTAAATTCTGTTTCACTATTGTATGTATTTCTTACTTCTAGTAAAACCGTTTCACCAGATTGCAGCATAATATCTTTTTTCGTGCCAAAAAATTGATTAAATTCTCCATTTTCATCCGCCATACTGCAGGAAATATAGTTTCCATTCAGTGCGAAAGAATACATGGTATCGCTTGCTGCAGTATACTCAAAATACATATAACCATTTGGCACAAGGCGATATGTTTCCTCTACCTTATCCGTTAATAGAATCGGTGTCCCATCTAATTCAACTATAATTGTCACATGGTGGCTGCCCGATCTATTGGACTCTACAGAAATTTCTATCGTATCACCTTTTGTCAAAAGTCGAGTTGTTCTAATTTGTGCATTATTTCTGTCGCTATTGTAATCATACACATAGAAACTACCCAATGACATATTATTTTTGTTATATCTTACATTAAACTGTCCTTTATCCATTGTATATCCAATAATTTTATAAGTACCTGTTTCTGGTACTTCAAAATTAATTGTTTGTGTTTCATAGGAACTTGTAAATTGTAATGTTTCATTCTTTACAGGTTCTTTGATTGTTACTGTCAGCTTATATTCCAGTTCTTTATCTGTATTATTTGCCACACGCAGCAAAATCTTTCCGTCTTTTTCAATCCACTGCGTAATTCCGCCAAGTGCTGTGTTGTCTGTAATTGACTGAAAAAGCGCAAATGCGGCGTCTGCGTCACCTTGCTTTAACGCAAAGACATATACTGCTGCCTTATCTGCTGTATATGTAAACCATGTGGTATCGTTTGCTGGCACTTTAAATGTTCCATTTGCAGGAAGCGCTGCTGCATTCACAGTTGTTACTTTTGCTTTTGCCTGTGCGCTGTCACCTTCTCCCGTAAAGCTTAACCGATATATTACTGCGTCATCTGTCTTTTCCAAAACTTTTTCATTGGAACCAGATGATCCATTTTTCTCTTGAAGCTGCACATTCGCATTTCCAGATGTAAACTTATATCTTGCTTTTTCAGATGCTTTGAATGTAATCCATTCCAGTTCATTTTTCTTTACGGTAATCGGCTTTTCCTCATTTAAGTTTAATACTGTCGGAACGACCTTTGTAACAGTTACTTTAAATTTCGTTTCCTCCACATTGGAATTGGTAACGGAAAGCATTACTTTATTATTGCCAGTAAACTCCTGAACCAGATAAAAACCGTTTGCGCTGTTTGCATAAATAGAGTTTCCTTTATCAACAGAAGCACTTAAACTCTTATCTGCGGATGCCTTAAAGGTATACATTCCCTGCTCATATACTTGATAAGAAAAATATGCTGTTTCATTTGTTTTCAGCGTTACTTCTGCGGATTCCACACCATTTTTCAGCGCTGTTACCGCTTTCTTTGTAACTTTAAATGTATCACCTTTATAAATTGTTACAAATACACCCTCGTCTTTTGCAAGTTGTGTTCCATTATTAGGACAATAAGAATTTCCTTCAACTGGAACTAATTTTTCTACGCTGTATCCGCTGCCCTCAAACGCATAGTGTGCTGCTTCTGGTGCTGTGAATGCATAGTATGCAACTGTCTGCTTTACTTCTGGTTTATCTTCCAGTTTCACTTCTGCCTCGCCATTGGCGTCAAGCGTAATTGGCGTGGGTGTGATTTTTACAGGTTTTTTTATTGTAAAGCTTTGTTCTGTTTCTGCATCTGTATACGCCTTTGCATATACCATATCACCTTTTTCAAAATATTCACTGGAACTGCCATTCCAAGAATAACTGTTTGAATCAATATTTTGAATTTTTTTCCTAACAACCTGCGCAGAACTATTTTCAGCTAATGTACTGTCAAAAATATATCTTCCCGTTTCTGGCACTTCAAAACGATACCATATCGGTTTCATATTGGTAACTTTTTGGTCAGCTTTATCTGCATCAAGCGCTGTCGCTGCAATAGGCTGTATTATAATAGAGCCTGCTGCATCTTCTGAAGCTGTAATTGTTAATTGGTATGTTTTTCCAACTTTCCAGCCATTACTAATGGAATTGTTCTCATAATCATATACTTCCATATAGATTTGTGAACCTGACATTTCCTTGCCATCAATACTGTTGTAATTCGTACCACACGCAACCGTTATTTCGGGTTTCTTTCCCTCTTTTTCATTGGTTGATGCTGTTACAATATAACCTAACTCTGCCTTTTTTGGTACAGTAAAACGATAAGAAACAGTTTCTCCTGCTTTTACATCAAAATTTACATTCTTTCCGCTCGTTAGTACAATTGAATCCGAATTATCTGACGTTATTTTTAATTTACCGTCAACTTTCTTATCAGAAGTCTGTGTAACTTTAATATAACGAACATTACCTGCATACATATACTCACTTCCGCCGACACTGTTATGCAGATTTGTCAGATCAGAACCCATTACAACATTTGCTGTTCCTGATTCTTTATCTGGATTCCATGTAAAGGTATAATCGTCTTCTACTGCTGCTGTAAATACATAGTAACTTACACCATCTTTCTGATTTAATGCTACTGTTGATTCTTTTCCAAGTGTAAGCGGCGTCACAATAACAGGATTTACTGCGATCGTTGCTGCTGTTGTTACTGCTGCATCTCCTACGGATTCCGTTGGTCGTACTACAAAGGTAATTTTTTCACCGGTTTTCATCTTCTTAGGCACACCAAGTTCTTCTTCATCGCCCACATTAAATGGTATACTTTCATATAGTGCAATATTATGAGAAGCCTTGCCTTCACCATTGCTTGTTACCAATTTCGTAAATACATAGTACCCTTCTTTCGCTGCTGTAAATGTGAACCAATATTCACCGCCATCTGTAATTGTAATCGGCGCTGGCTTTCCTGCAGTTACTGCTGTAATTTCAATTGCTGTTACACTGATATTTCCATTATCTTTATCATTGATATTCTCTGTTTCAAGATAAATCGTATCACCTGCTTTTACAGTGCTTGTATTATTTACAGTAATTGCACTATTGTTTACAACAGTTGTAATATCGTTTCCTTTGTTGTCAAAGTATCCTCTTATTACAATATTGCTGTCTGTCTGGAATATGTATTTTGCTGGATTACTATTTTCTGGTACTTTAAATGTAATAAATTCTGTTGATTTTGCTGCTACTGTCACAGGTGTGCCGGCTTTTAACTCTTGTGTACCGGACATTGTTACAGATACAGATGCCTCAATTTTTACTTTATCCTTTGTAAAGCTGACTTCATCTGCAACGAATTGAACTACGATTGTCGTGCCTTTTTCAATTGTAAGTTCAATTGATGTAACGATTTCATCCTCTTTTCCAGATTCTTCTCCTGCATTTTCTGAAGCAGCAAGAGCTTTTGCTGTAGCAAATACTTTATCATCATTTTGTAAAGGTGCACTGCTTCCTAATTCATAGAATGTTGCTTTGACGCCTTTTGCAGTAAATGCATATTTTGCTGTGGCAGGTGCTGTAAAGGAAACGTATTGCGTTGCGTTTTCCTTTGTAAGCGTAACATCAACTGCCTTTTCAGCGGTAAGCTGTGGGTTGGTGCTTGTATTTCTGTAGTCTACCCAGAGTTTGCCGCCTGATACCCAATAATTATTAAATTTAAGCAAAATGTTTTCTCCTGCTTCAAGACTAATTCCATATTTATCTTCTGAAATATATTCATTTCTGTTATTTTTACGTATCTGCGCAATATTTAAATTACTATAAAACGTATAATAATTTTTCTCTGGTGCTGTAAAGGATATCCATTTTTCATTCTTAACATCAAGCGGATTTTTCTCATTATTTGCAATTGTAAGTTTTGCTAATTCTGTTCCTTCTGCCGTTATAGCAAATTTTCCTTCTATTTTCAAGTAAATTTTTTGACCTGCTTCAAGGAGTAAGCTATTTTCTGAATCATACACTTTTCCGCCTGCTAATTGACTGTCATAAACTTCAAATGTACGATTGCTATAATCATATTCAAATTGATTTTCATCACTTGTAACCTTAAATGTATATTCACCAAATGAAGGTGCTGTAAAGGATACCCATGTTCTATCATATCCACTATCTGCATTAACAACAACCTTATTGGACAATGTTAAAACTTCCAGTCTGCCTTCATAATATGGATCAAATACAGATAGTACATCCTTATAGAAATCTTCATCCCAAGTTTGTTCATAATCGCCGCCATATCCTGCTGCGCCTTTTCCTACTGCTTTTACACGGACAAGATATCTTGCAATTACTTTCTTTGTAATTTTTGATGTAACTGTAATTGTAGTCGTACCTTGCTGCAATGCCTTGAATGTTGCTGTATAAGTGCCCGCATTTGCTTTTACAGAAGCAACTTTTGTATTGCTGCTTTTCCATGTAAGCGTATCGGTAACCCTATCTTTTGCATCATTATCACAACTTGCGCGCAATGTATAGATATTGCCTGATGTAAAGTATACCGAACTTCCTAAATAATATCCCTTAGATGCAGAGATGCTAATTCCACCATAATAATTGTCAGAATTCATTGCATCAATATTCCAACCTCTTGCTGCAGGAATATTTGTAGTTTTTGTCTTAATCGTCGCTGCTTTCAATGCTTTTTGATCTTTATAAACAGGTGTTACGGATATAGAATATGCAGACAACCTGACAAGTTTACTGCTGGATATTGTATATGCATAGGTCTTTGTTTTTTCATAATATACCAGTTTATTCGTTTTTAATACATTTCTATATCTATATATGGGATTTGCATCTTCATCTTCTCCTGCATAATAGGATTCGTACTTATTATAAATCCATTGTTGTTGTTTCTGGCGATAATTATCCTCATTTTTTCCAACAATTTCAATATCCTTTTTCCAAGCAAATTTCTTAAATACAACATCGCCTCTTGCATCTTTTACTTCAATATCAAATGCAATATCGTCGTTTTGTTCTGCTTTGCTAGTATGCTTAAAGTTTAATGTAATATTTTTGTCATCCGCATATGCTGCTTTTAATCCTTTTACTGGATCGATCTGCGCAGATGTCAACACAACTGGCACTGTGACATTGATCTGCTGATTATCATAGTCTTTATCCGTAAAGTTAACAGAAAAAGCAGATGAACTTGGTGATACTGCTGTGATTTTCCACTCAATACCATCTTTTTCAATATGGATTCCTCTGTTTGCTGCATCTGTTATTGTTTCGTTTGTAATTTCAATTTTGCTGGATCGATAATTTGGTATCTTCTTTTTACCCTGTTTATATTCCAGATAATCGGATAATTTAATAGTATCGCCTACTTTTATCTTTGCTTTTTTACCCGTCACAGTATCCGCTTTCACAGTAACTGTCAGTTTACAATAAGCAAATTTTCCATTTTCAGCTTTTACATATACATATAAATCCTTCTCACCATCAATATCAACACCTTTTAGTGTAATCTTACCTTTATTATTAATCGTAGCATATTTTGACGGTTCTACATTATTAATCCAAGGATCTTTTGGTACAAAAATATTATTCTCATATTCATCCTCTTGCCAACTTCCATATACATAATCAAATATTCCATATATCAGTTTTGGATTCAAATATGATGACAATAATGTTTTATCTTTGATAGGAAGTGCATATTTTAATAAATCCTTCAACTCTGCCGCATCATTGCCGCCATTTTTCTCCCGATAAAATCCATCAACAGAAAGCTGTGCCGTTTTTGCAAAAAAGTCAATTGTATATTCCCCTGAAACCGGTTTTCCGTTTTCTACTTTATATGTTACAGTATTTTTCTTATCTGCCTCATTATTTTCATTTACAACAAAATAGGGAACCAATTGTTCTACCTGCGATTTTGTTGTAACAAAACTCTTAATTGTACCATTTGCAGAAAGTGTAACTTTTGATCCATCTGCCAGTGTTCTAACTGCACTTACATTTCTAACATAAATTACATAGGTACAATTTGCATCAAATCCTGTAAGTGTTTTTACAACAAGTTTTAATTTATTATTATATTCTGCCTTGCCTGTTGTATAAATCGGCTGTATTGCAAACGTATCTTTCCACTGTCCGTTTTTGCTATCTGCAATTGCCTGATCAAATTTATCCTTTGTCCATGATTTTGCTTCTGCCTTATCGTTTGCTTTTACAACATAAATTTCTCTGCGATATCCATTCTCCGGAAGTGTAAATTGCACTGTCGCAAAGGTATCCTGTACTTCTACTTTTTTAATAGCAGGTGCTGTAACATCGGTTACCGTAATCTTTGTTTTGGCAACTTTTACACCCTTGCCTGTTATTGGCTGCAGCGTTCCATCCTCTGCACGGTATACAGGATATGCCTCAATTGTAACTGCAGCTTTATCTGCTTTCAGTGCTGTTACATTACCCGTTTCTGGATTGATGCTGACAAAATCATTTTTGGATTCTCCGTTTTCCAGCCTGTAACGAATCTGCACAATATCTGCAAGCTGTGCCTTTGTTATCTTAACATCAAGCTGCTGTGTTTCACCAACTGCCATTTTGCTGTTTACACCGTTAAATGCAAGGGATTTCGGTGCTACTGCTTTTTTCAGATTTGCTTCAAGCTGTACATTTGACAAATCAAGCTTAAATGTTTCCGTATATCCATTTTCCCATGTAATAGGAAATGGCTTTATTTCTTGGATACTGCCTGAGCTGTCTTTTACAACCGGAAATAATACCACAATATATTGTCTATCATAAAAATATATTGTTTCATATTCTTCATAATCCTTATTATAGATTCTTTCTTTGTCTGGAGTCCAATCTGTTAACACATATCCGCCAGCTGCATTGATATTGTTTTTATAGATAAAACTCTTTTTATTTTGATCAAAATCATTTCCGTTTGTATTTCCCGCATATTCTTTCGGCGCATAAATTCTATAAGCGATATAATTCTTATCTAATGGTATTAAATTGTCATCAATATCGCAAAATCCTTTATAATCCTCTGCATAGACAAATGGAATTCCCTCACGCGGCATTATGGTATGTATCATTGCACCATCTTTATCTTCCTGTGTATAGTATATTTTAACACTGTTGTCACTCTTACTGCCAAAGCTCGATTCATCTACCCATGCATTACCATGTGCTGGTACAAACGCATCTGAATATTGGAATGTAACATTGTATGATGTTGCCCATTGCGGTGTAAGAGTTCCTCTCTTATATCCATATCTTAGAAAATAATCTTCGCCATATCTTAAATATGTCCTATCAATATTGCTTATCAGTTTTTTACTGCTGCCAATATAAGCATTTTTCGATAATGTACGAACAGAACTGTTGTCTGATGATCCAAATATTGCATATCCTTCATATTCTCGTTTTACGCCTCTGTAATCTTTGTATTGATTATTTTCAAAATACGTAAATAACCATTTATCTTCTTCTGGCACTATATCCTCTGGCAAAGTTTTAAATGCTTGTTCAACTGCATCATCTTTAAACAGTTTACTAACGAAATCACCTGCTTTGGATTCTTGATTGACTATTGGAGTAATTTCAACATCTAATGGCGTAATTTCAAAGGAATAAATTTCATCTCCCAAATTGCCTGAAAAACGCTGATATTCGCTATTTCCGGCAAATGATATTTGCAAGGAATAAATACCACCATATAGAATATTTTGTGTCTGCACCGTATCCTTGAAATTACCTTTTTTATCTGTCCACACCCATTCGATATTTACAAGGTCTTTATTGTACTCAGCACTTGTATTTAATAATGCTGCCGTTTTATCCTGCTCTGCCTGTGGTGCTGTTTTATCTATAATCTTAATCAGCCCTTCAGGTATAGGAAGCATTCCATTTTCATCAGCCGGAAATGCATACTTTGCATTATAAGGTCTATCAGCAGGTAACTTTGCTGGGTCAACAATAATTTCTAACTCTTTTTCACCATTGAAATTGATTTTACCTGCACTAAAATGATACTCTGTCTTTCCTACGTCAGCATTTGCTGTTTTATCCTGATCCACACTTGTATAATTACTTGAATTAAATGTAGCATATGCTTCATAATAATATTGTTTTTCAGCCTCTACATTTTCAATTTTTACAAATGTGTTTTCATTTCCGTTTGGAAGTGATATATACTGCCCTTCAAGATTCGCACCATTTACATCCTTTTCTAACCTGCGGACATTCCACTGCAGTTTATTATATTCATCAATATCCCAATCTGGCTTTTCAGCAGCTGCAAGATCCAGTTTTGTTTCATCATTTTCTGGTATTAAATAAATATTACATCCTCTGTCAGTAAAACGCTGAACAGAATCTCCATATTGTGCTCTTTGCTCTTCTGCTGCAATATATACCTCCTGTTTCTTAACCATAAAATATACATCTGCTTCTGAAGACAGGTTCTTATATTCATCGTCTGTATATGTAATATGAAGTCTGTATACATTCGCATCTCTGCCACTTATAAAATTACCATCTTCATTATCTGTATCACCAAATTCATCTTCATCATAGTCATTTATATCTCCTAACCCAGAATACCATGACAAATTTCTTTTAAGATATTCTTCAATAGAAGCATATTCTTTTTTCTGATCTTCATCTAATTCCTTATATCCTTTCTTTACATTCTCATATTGATATAAAGGAACATATTGCCATGTATATTCTAAATTTGCATCCGTCGAAGATACATTTGCCCCATTCACTTTTGCTTGTTTGTAATCAGCACGTTTTGCAAATAAAGGGGTATCATTGTAAATTTTCCACAATGGATTTTCCAATGTACCTTTCGCATTTTCATCTGCTGCACCTTGGAATGCACTGATAATAGCGCTTGTATCAATAGATGTTTCCGTTGCCTGATCAAGCGTTAAAATAACAGCGTTAGCATCCAATGTATTTTTATCTGCTTTGACGAGATGATTTTTGTCAGCCGAATTGGTTGTTGTATCTGTTATTGGAATTGCACCATCTACCCATTCTTCTTCCCAATATGGATAATCATCATCATACTCCCATCTGCCAATCCAATATCCTTTCCGTCCATCAGCAGCAAATACAGCCTTATCACCTGTAAACCGGATTCTATACTCAATGGTTTTTTCACTGTCTGATACCAGAATTTTATCATCTTCATTAAATGACTCCCATTCCGGTTTTACAGTTTCATCCGCTTTCTCATCTTTTGAAACCGGTGTAATACGCTGCTGCAATTCAAATACTGGCTGATAGTACTGTGTCAGATTTGTATCATAATAAGATACACCAAAGAAATCTTCGCCTGCTTCAGTAAACTCTGTGCCGATTTTTCCATCTGCCGTTACGTTATAAATCTTATATGTTGCTTTAGATAGCAATTTCTCGATATCAGTATAATTCATTCCTGCCGTTATCCGGATGCTTTCCGGAACAATGATAATCGGTACAGGTTCAATTGTAACCTTAATTGGATCGCTTACTGATTTCTGATAACACTGCTCATTATCACCATTATAGAGATAAATCGCATAATATTCCCCAGATTCTACAGGATCGCTTTCACATTTTATATATTTATATCCATTTTCATATAGTATATAAGACTCCTCAATTTCTGTAGCAGATCCATGGCTTTCCCGCTCCCAATCTTCTTCGTCATCTTCTTCATCATCTTTTTCAAATTGTCCTGTTTGTTCCCGTGTATACCATGCTGCTGTAACTTGCGCATCTTCGATTTTTTTTGCCGCACCTTCAGCATCTCTGGTAATCACTTGAACCGGATTTTCTTTAGCAAGAGCAGGAACAATTGTATCATCAATTGTTACTTTTGTGCCGTATAATTCTGTTAATTCTTTTCCGGCATTCACTAATGTAACGACTACCTCGGTTTCTTTTAAATCACCGATTGTAATCGCATAATAATCCTCCAATGCAACTTTATAATTTTTGTCGGCATCTGATACAAGCGCAATTACAATCTTTAAACGATAATCTTGTTTTTGACGAAACGTTTTTTCTGCTGTCATTGCTTCTGCTGCCACATTGCCTTCACTGTCCACTTCATAAACAGATGCTGTAAAAGCAGATACAATTGCAGAAGTATCTTCGATTTTGTTTGTACCATTTAACAGTGTATATGTTTTTGTTAAATTATCTACAAATTCTTTAACAGTTGCTGCTGGTTCAGCCAAAATAACGCCATTGTTTGTTGAATTCAACTTTATCTGAAGTTCTGCTTTTTCAACTTCAAATATAATATAAGAATCCACTGCGCTGCAAAGTCCATCTACAGCTTCAACTGTTATTTTCAGACGATATTTTCCTGCGTCAGAAGGCAAATCTGCAAGATCTACAAAATTTTCGCCTTCAAGTTTCTGCCATGTGTAGTGAATATAACCGCCATCTTTTAAAGTTTCTGTTTTATTTTCTCCGTCAACAAATATATCAATTATATTTTTATTATTATATTGACCATTTATTTTTCCAATAATGCTTTTAAAGCGATTATCTTCTTCCTGATAAGTTGCCGTAAACGTTAATTCCTTTACGTCATCCTTATACAGAAATTTTTCCGTTTGTTCTAAATCTTTATTGATTGCGTTTCTCAAAGTGCTTCCGTTTACAATCTCAATTTTCGTATCAAATGTAGTTTGTTCTGCACTTGTATTATTTAAAGCTTCTGATGCATTTTCTTCTGCTTCAACTTCTGTTGCAGTTGCATCTACTTCTGTTCCCTCTAATGTGCTTTGTTCTTCTGATGAATTTACTGTATCTTCCTCTTGCGTATTGTCAGAATTATTTTCCTCTGATTTCTCAGAATTTGAATCTTCTGTTTCAGGCTCCTGTATATTGGATTCCTGCGTCTTAGATTCATCTGTTTTTGGTTCTTCCGTTCTTGATTCTTCAGAATTTGTTTCTGTTACAGAATTTACTTCTGTTTGATTGTTATTATCTTGTTCCTCTTTGGAAACAGATTCTTCGTTTTTGGGTTCTTCCGTGTTTTGCTCTCCTGCTGCTTGTTCATTTGGTGTCTGTTCCTTAGAAGCATTGTCCGCCGATGCATCATCCGGCGCTGCGGTTTCCTCTGATTCCTTGGAATTGTCAGATGCTTTGGCATCGCTTGAATCTGACGAATCCGCAGATTGGGTTTCCGCTTCGACTGTCTTTGTTTCCATGTCCTCTGCTGCTAATGCTGTAGCGGGCGTTGATTGCAATATCATTGCCACGCTTAATATTACCGGCAGAGCACGTTTCAACAGCTTTCGTTTAAACATTCTCATTTCCTCCTTAATTTTTCTCTTGGCAGTTTTATGCCAGCCCTTTGGTTTATTGGGCCATATTTATATAAATTTCCCTCTTTATAAAACGGACTAAATCGCAGACAGCCATGTTTTCTATGCATACTGTAATATAAATTATTTTGTGATACGCATTGATAACAATTGCTGTTTGTATTATATCTTTATAAAAAGAGAAAATTTATATCTATTTTATCTATCAAAAATCAGAAGTTATCTATTCTCAACCGAATAAGGAAATGACACCTTCCTTTGTTATATATCAAATGTTATATATCAAATATTTGTTTTGATATAGAAAATTTCGTATGTAAATTAAACGATAGCAATATCCTATTTGATTTGGATATCTGTATCCAACAATGATGCTGCGGCTTGGCGATCGTAGCCTGTAATTGTATGATGCGTTGTACAATTACAACTTTTTGGAAATGCCAAAGAGTACTCTGATGTAATTATTCTATTTTTAAGCGTTTAGGTGCATATATGTGCACTTTATACACAGATAAACGCTTTCATTTATTGTTGTTATATTTTTGCCAAACCGCAGCTTGAAAATGACAGCACTGTCATTATATAATTTTATACGGTGTTTGATGCGTAACTCCGTACTTTGACAGGCGTGTCTAGCTTTTATTATATCGCTATATTTTAATTTGGCAATGGATTTTCATAGAAGTAACATTTTTTTGGCATTTTTGTGCTTAATTTTGTATTGTTTTGCATTTTTGGGATATCAAGTAGAGAAAATTTATCTTCCCAACTCGTATGACGGACACGCGTCAGCTATGCTATACTCACGAGCGATAAATTTTACCATATCACTCAAGAAAATAACGCTCGTAAGTCGGTGTTATTGGCAAATTTAAGTGCTCGCTGGTATAACAACCTTCCTTTGAATGCTCATGTACGGTAAAGAAGCAAGCAACCAAAAACAAGAGATAGACCGCCAGCACCACACGATTCCGAACCAAAGAAACCAAAGACCCAAAGACAAGCATTGTGGAAAAATCTAAACTTTTGGATTTTTCCACAATGCCGACTACTACGGAATCCCTCTCATTCTTTAATCCATAAAACCTATTGTAGATAATTTGTGGGTACAATGCTATATTAACAATAGGTTATAAAAAATTGCAGTTATTGTTAACTGCTTATACATGGAAATCAGAATTTAAAAATCGTACAATACGAGGAGGAGGAAAATATTATGGAGCGATTACCTGTTGGAAAAATTATACAAGGATTACGCAAAGCAAAGGGTATTACACAAGAAGAGTTAGCGGAAGTATTGGGCGTTTCAAGCGCAGCAATTTCTAAATGGGAAAATGGACAAATGTATCCAGATATTACACTGTTCCCCGTGATTGCCAGATATTTTAATATTTCCATTGATTGTCTGTTTGGATTTTCAAATGATTTGTCGGAAGAAGAATATCTAAAAAACAGGCAGGAATGTATAAAGTTATTTGCAAGTGGGAAGTGCCTTAATGGAATTGAACGGATTAAAAGGCTGGTTTATTTATATCCAACAAATGATAGGATAAAGATTGATTTGCTAAAAAATGTACTTCCATATCTGGCTTTAGAAAAAGATTCCGAAATTCGTGAAAATTTAATCCGTCAGATGATTTTGATATGTCAGAGATGTATAGATGATAGCGTTCAATCACAAAAACATTTCTTGCTTGCACATTTGTTTATTATGATTAAAAAATACGAAGATGCGTCTGCCTGCCTTGTTAATGAAAATGAATTTATGGCAATAGACATGAAAAATAGCCTAATACTAAGAGAAAATAATGCAAATGCCATTGACATAATAGATTCAACAATAAATATGTTAGGAATACAGTTGATATATGAATTGCGTAATAAGGTATCATATTGGATAAAAAACGACTTGACATACACAAAAGATATTTTAGAAAAGCAATGCACTCTTATAACAGTATTAGGGCTAAGCCGCAATTTATATTTTATGGTTTATATGAACATGGCATATGTTTATTGTCTAAGCAGTCAAAAAAATGCAGCTTTAGAATTAATACAAAAATTTATCACAATGTATAAGGAAAATCCCATAAAAGATAGTATGCTTATCAATGTTTTTGTGTCAGGGTTTTCAAGCCAGCCGTTTGATATAATAAGAAATACGTCTGCATTTATTGAATTAAATCAAATATTGGAGGAATATTTATGAAAAACTATGGCTATTTATTATCCTATTTCAAAAGGAAAAAAGTTTGTGCGTTATTTGCACTAATGCTCTTTTCATCCTTTATAACTTTGTGTCCGCCGTTCATTACAAGAATCCTTCTGGATTACGGTATTGCAAGGCTATCAATAAAAACCGTTTTGTTGAGTGGAATATGTCTGCTATTTGTTTATATTATCAGTTTTTTTGCTAATTATTTCATCAGCCAGTCATTGATCCGGACTAGCAACTACTTTGTTGCAGATATTAAAAATGACTTGATTTCAAAGGTTTTAAAATTACCTATGGAGTTTTTTGATAAACAACAGACAGGCTATATTTTAGAACGTGTAAAAGAAACTGATTCCCTAAATGTTTTTTTCTCACCTGTATTTTTAAAATTTTTGACCAGTATATTTTCCTGTGTTGGAGCGTGGATATTTATATTGTCGATACGTTGGGAATTATCCTTGATATTGATTATATTTTTGCCTGTTTTGTATTACTTTACTAATTATTCAAGTATACAAATTAAAAAAGTTTCAAAAGCATTACTTGAATCTAATGCACAAACATCCGGGAAAATTCAAGAAAATATAGGTGGTATTTCAACGATTAAAGAAATGAATTTAGAAAAACAGCGGTCAAATGAAATGGCTAAGCAAATAAGAAATGTTGCAGACCAATCCATAAAACGTAATAAGAAAATGAACCTTGCTTCTGAGGGGATACAAGGTTTTACTAATATATTTTCTGTTTTACTCATTATCTGTTCTGGATTATTTATAATTAATGGAAAAATGTCTATGGGCGATTACTGGGCAGTTTCACAGTATGCAACAGTAATATTTGCACCTATACAAATTTTGGCAAGTATTAGTGTTATGGTGCAGCCGGGGACTGCTGCTTTATCTAGAATCGGTACTATTTTAAGGCTTAAAACAGAGAATGAAATTGAGGGAAAGAGAAAAATAGAGAAAGTTACCAAAGTATCGTTTACAGATGTTTCATTTGGGTACACGAACCACAATGTTATTCAAGACTTTAATATGGTTATTCATAAAAATGAGAAAATTGCATTACTCGGAAAAAACGGAAGCGGTAAGACAACGATTGCTAAGTTGCTCATGGGATTTTATAAAAACTACAAAGGTTCTATAAAGATAAACAACATAGAATTGAAAGAAATCTCGTTATCTGATTTAAGAGAAAAAATAGGCATTGTGGCACAAAATATTGTTTTGTTCTCTGGAACTTTGATAGATAATCTGATGTATGCTGCACCACAGCTGACAGAAAACAAAATTACTTCAATTCTCCAAAAAGCGGGACTTGATATGTCTGAATTTGAAAATGGACTAAAAACTATAATAAGTGAAAACGGGAAGAATTTATCTGGTGGACAAAGACAGAAAATTGCGTTTGCAAGAATGATTATCAAAAATCCAGATGTTGTGATTTTTGATGAAGCAACATCCAACTTAGATGTCGATACCCAAGAATTGGTGCGGGAATCGGTAAATATATTATTTGCAGATAAAATTTGTATCATTATCACGCATGATTCACATATGGCAGAAATAGCTAATTCGATTGTGCGCCTTTCTGAATGACATCGGATTGATTTTTTAATGAATAAGTTAGTCAGATAAATGAAAACTGTTTTTTACTCTCAATCAAAAAGTCAAGGCATGAAACAGTTCATGGCTAATTAAAGGGAACAAAAAGAAA
>ERZ778495.1246-NODE-1246-length-18563-cov-4.985412_pt1 | contig 18563 bp, 13 predicted proteins | sample MGYA00433100_ERZ778495 | MGnify/ENA primary metagenome ERZ778495 (study PRJEB29527, sample SAMN07138962) | mouse gut metagenome | material: feces | host: mouse | place: China:Nanjing | collected 2016-01-25 ...
TTTAATATCTTTGTTATTAAGTGGTTGCAAAGATAATGAAAGTCGGGGAGATATATGGAAATAACAGGAAATAAAAAACTTTCTTGTCAGATATGCTGATTTCTTTTTATTGACATTTTTGGGAAGGTATATATTTAATATATACATCTCCCAAATTTATTGTATTTATTCATACAAAATAGTCGTGGTAAGATATAGATGATGCTTCATCTATATCCTCTCTGCTACCAGTTGGTTGTGTCGTTCAATGACGTCCGGAAAGTTCCGCCGGATAAATCCTCCCACGCTGTTGTAAGGCAGTCCTAATCGTTGAGCGATAGATTTCAGGTTTTCAGGGGTGGTTTCATAGATTCTCATTGCTTCGGCATATTTTTCCATACAGTTCTTTGACAGGATCTTTCCGTTTGCCGCGGAGGTTTTTCCCAGACTTTCGGCCAGTTGTGGTTCATGTTCGTGCAAGTAGTTGCGGAAAGATTCGGGATGCAGTCCGAATTCACGGGCTACTTCCGCCATGGTCTGTTTGTTTTCTTTCAGTTTCCGGATGGCAGGTTCATATTTTGCGGCGGCAGATTTCCGGTATCGTTTGGATGCGGACAAATCGACAGACGTCCCTTCGGGTGGCACGACAACTCCTCTGCGTTCCATCATCCATTCCCGGTGCCAGGTGCGCAGGTAAGAGCGGAATCCGCTTTCGGTTACGTGTGTTTGTTCGGCTATTTCGCTTACAGTCAGTGTGGTGGTACGGTATAAGTGGGATGCCTCCCGATAAGTTTCTACTGTATGCGGATCGGGGCGGCGTGTCTTTCCGTTTCCGTTCAGGGTTCCTGGCAGGGTATTTCCCCGGCATTCCATACGTTTTTTTCTTCTTTTTTCTATCAAGTCTTTGTGATAGAACAGCAGATGCTGTTTCAGTCCGCTGTATGACACGTTGCATTTTTCGGCCACCTGCCGTATGCTCCGGTCGGCGGCATGCAGCATTTCCACGGCTTCCGCATAGCGTGCTTTGCTTTCCGGACGGACGCCTCGTTGCTTGTTGTCGTTCAGGCATCGTCTGGTCCGTTCTTTTTCTCTTCTTTCGGGTATGTGGGGATAGTGTGCCTTGAGTTGGTTGGCAAGGGCCGATCCGTCCAAATGAAATTCGTGTGCTATTTGTGATACGTTGTAGGACAAGTAGTCTATGTGGTCACAAGCATTCACCGCCTGTTTATACTTTTGGTGTGCTGCAGGTGTTTGTCCGAATTTCTTTCGTAGTTTGATGTTTTCCGCCGTTTTCTGGTCGGCTTCCACGCCATATCTTTTCAGAAGCAGTTCCCGGTGGTAGCGGTTCAGGTATGTTGCGAATCCTTTGGTGCTTACTCCGCACCGTTCGCAAATGGCGCGGCAGCTCATTTGCGTGGTGCGGTAAAGGTGGATCGCTTCGGCATATTTGGCTATGGTTTCGGGATGGGCTTGTTTTTGTTTATTGGTATTTTTCACCATCCTGATAGAAATTCTTGATATTGTCTGGTTTACTGTCGGTAACGAAGAATGGATCACTATGAGATACAATGTTATGTCCCATTCCGTCGAAGATAAAATTATGCATTGTCCACCAAGGTATCCATGCCATATAAAGATTATAATCTTTCAGGTTAATGTCATTATAAAGACGTATGACTTTGATTTCATTGCCGTTTTCATCTTTTTTAACACTATACAGGTTTTCTATCATGGTTTCATCGGGGTTTTCTCCTTTTTCCAAGGCCTTGCAATAATCATAAAGCCGTCTTAAATCATCAGCATTATAAATACCTTTGTGTTTGGGAGAGTGTCCCGAATTCTTATTCAGATTGTCATTCCAGCCTAAAATAGTTGAAGAGACTCCGAACACTTTTCCATCTTTCACTTTCAGGAAGAGTTCTATATGTTCACCGGCTTTCAACTCTCCCAACTCGCTTAATCCCTGTATATTTGCCAAATGTCCATAGTAGGGACCGCAATAGCCTCCCTCGTGGTAGCCTTCCACTATAAATTCACCACATTCGGCAAATTTGAATGGTGGAAGATAAAAAGGATAGCGAAGTATTTCTCCGTTGTTTTCACCCATATGTGACACAGCATTGAAACTAAGTCCTTTTTTTCCGTCCGCATTGGCTGTCACTTCGGGTTGGCCTGTATGTCCGTCTTCACTTACTCCTGTATGAAATGTAGCGGTTTGGGGCATGTCGGGAAAAGTGATTTTCACAGGGTCCAGCCACTCGGTTCCATTGTCCCGTTTTGTTCTCTCTACTCCGGTAATGGTTATTTTACTTACCAAATGGCGGAAATTCAAGGCTACATAACTTCCATTGGTGCGATAGGACACCGGTCCTTTTTGTGTAGCGATGAATCTTTCCAAGTCGATATTGTTTTTCCTGTTTATTTCGGTATGGTTCTCATGATCCTCATCGACAGGAACAAAACTCACGGTTCCTTCCGTTGTATTTGCATCCTTATCCATGGTCACCCCCTTCGGAGTGGTCCAGGCATGGAAATAGTGACTGGCTGTGGTGTTGAACCACGCTAGTTTTTCTTCGTCTTTTTTTGCTTCCAGTGTTCCGGAAGTACCTCCTTTGTGTGTGACGTAGGTGCCGTCGGTCAGAAAGCCGGCATCTTCTCCGGCTTCTTCCACAAATGCATGGATGTGTATTTCTCCATAATCATTTTCAGAACTTATGGGGTCGCCGGTGTTTTCTTCTTTGTCACCATCGGCGGCACGGGTGGCGGTGGTTTTTTGTACTTCGCCGTTAAAGCATATATGTGGTGTGTCGGGCAGATTCTGTGCTCCTTGCCCGTTGTCGGAACATGCTGTGTACATGCCGACTTGTATAAACAGTGCTATTCGAAGCAATATTTTCTGTATATTCATATAGAGAATGCTTTATCTTGTTTTACTTCAGGAAATTTCTGTTATCTTCCCTTGCTGGTATTTTCGTCATCCAGATTTCCACCGGAGAATGGTACATCGTCAATGTTTTTTGTTATATTTCCATTGTTTTGATATTCTCCATCTGTTTTATGTGTAGGAATGATACCGGCAAATGTACCCAGGTAGCAATTGCCTGATATTGTGGATGCTCCTGTGAGTTTGTCTCCCCACCAGGAAGAGTTGAAAATCAACGTTGGTTCATTCGTAGTGGTGACAATACATCCGAATGCACCTCCGGTGGCATAACGGGCACCGGTATCGATTGTTTCATTCCAGCTTTCTACATCGCATAACGCATTGCAGTTTTCTATTAAGAAATTGTACAGACGTCCGGCTATTCCTCCGGTAAAAGATTTTTCTGTGCCTTTCCCTCCTTTCACACTGCCTTGTATGGAAATGTTTTTGAAATGGTTTTTCTCTGTTACACCATCCGAACGTCTCACGCGTCCTGCCATGCCTCCTGTATAATTTTGGTTGCCTGTCGACTGACTTGCATCCACTGTCACACGTAGCGTCACATCTTCTACATTGTTAAAGGAAAAGCCCACAATTCCTCCGGTGGATACAGGTAATTGGTTTTTACATTTATTTTTTACAGTGATATGGGTGGGGGTGTTATCATCAGCTTCCTTAAATGTGGTGCACCCGGATAATGTTCCTGCATTTTGCCCGATGATTCCTCCTATATAAATTTCACTCTTGGTTCCTTGTGATTCATCACTATCTTGTATGGATAGCTGAATAGTTCCTCTTAGTGCTACATCTGATATTTTTCCATCATTTCTTCCTGTTACACAACCGATATTGTATACATCAACCTTGTCAGTATATGGTAAACTGAGGGTTAATGTCAGATGGCTGATACGTACATTGCTTATGATTCCGGTTTGGCTTACTATTCGTGACAAACCTCCGTACTGGTCGGTTCCTGGATGAACCTCACCGGTTCTTTCCATATTGCTGATTCCCAGATTGTACAGTCGTCCCTGAATTTCATTGAAAATGGGGCGGACAGAATGATGGATATAATGGTAATTACCATCAAAGGTAACAGAAGAAAGCAAATCTGGAAGTTGGGATAAGTATGAATCCGGAAATTGTGTAGTGCTTAACGGATCTTGCTTATCAAAGTCTAGATCGGTAAGCAGGATAACTCCCATATTGGTACGTTCCAGAATTTGTTTTTTCTCTTCTTCGTATGCTTCACCCTTGCTTGCAGCCATAAGAAAAGCAGGAATGTTTTGAAGTTTCCATGCATTGTTCTTATTATCCGGATCAGTCCAACCGCCTTCATCGGGGTTTTCGAATACAATTCCTTTATCTTGCGTGATATCGAGCACATACGAATGGTTTGCCTTCAGCTTGTCCAGTGAACCGGAACTGAGTGTGATGTAGCTGCGATTGTATTTGTAATTCAGTTTGGCTCCCGAATAGTCGCCCGGCTCCAGATAGACAGTTACTGTATTGCCATATTCCTGTTTGGCATTGGAGTCTAATGAACGGGCAATGTAGGGATTGTCGCTTCCGGATGATTGGGATACCCATTGCAGCTTTATTCCCTCTTCCTGGTCTCTCACCAACTGATAAGCATTGTGGAAATCCGAGTGAGCAGGGTGGGTAAACCAGTATTCGCTGGTAGTGCTTGCCTCCAGTTTGGTAACGGACAAACGTGCGCACAGGTGGCTGAAAGTGAGATGTACCGTATGTCCGAAAGGCAATTTCTGACTTTCGGCTTTCATAGGGCCGGTGTCATCCGATATGCCGTCCGGCTTTTCTTTATCGGCAAATTCACTCAGTGACCAAATGGCACTTTCGCCCTCTTCCCCACTCACGGCACCGTCGGCATGTTTGATATAGTAAGCGGTGAACAGGCCATAATCGCATTCGTAAGGCCATGTGATTTCATTATTTTTCATTAGAGGTATCCAGTCGCCATTTTGGTATTTGTAAGCGCAATATTGTGTTTCCATTAGTGTCGCGTTTTTTGCTTCACCGGGTTGCTCTTCATAGAATTTTGCACCGATGTGTATCACATCATCGTTTTCGAATGCTGTTTTTCCACCTGTTGCTCGTGAGACAGGATTGTTTGCGGCATATTGTGCCGTGAAACTCGCCACCATGCCTTTGGGGTGGGAAACAACAGGGTCTTTCAGGTCGTCATGGCATCCGGGCAATGCACACAAGGTGCAGAGTACCCATATCATCCGGTATATGTATTTCTTTATCATACTCATTGGGGAATGAAAGGTTAGTTGTTCGTGGTAAAAATCACATTGGTGGCATTTACATGGGTTATTGTCACTTTGCTGTCATCGTCAGGGCCCTTTCCCAGAATCTTTTCATACGTTCCGGTAAGGGTTTGTCCGCCTATCATGGCTCCTTGGAAAGTGCAGTATTCCACAGTTCCTTCCGTCATTCTTCCGGCAAAAGCTCCGGTAAGGACCGAACTCTTGCAGCGCATGGAAATACCGGTTACGGTACAATTGGCTACCGCCCCTCCTTGCATATCCGCTACTAACGTTCCGCTAAGCCCTCCACTGGGAGCGTTATTGTTGATGCGTACGGAGGAAAGGGCTAAGTCTTGTATATATCCTTCCCCGCTGAGTATGCCGACAACTGCGGTGCCGGCATTCTCTGCATCACTTTCCAGAGAAAGATTGCCGAGTATATGATTGCCTCCGCTAAGGGTGTCGCATAGATGCGTTATGCAAGCGGACAATGACTGTTTTGATAAATCCGATAAATCCAGATTGCATCCGAGGTAGAAATTCCATCTTTTATTCATATATGTTCCATAGATTAATAAAGAATGAAAAGCATGGTCTTCTCTTTCAATCTCCTCTTTCGAAGGTCTGCTCTCGATTGTGTTATATTTCTCAATAAAGGCATTATATAGGGTTATACAATTAAGAAAGTCTTGGTTTTCATATATCCCATATCCTCTTTCGATTGTGATAGGGGTATCTTCATCCCAAGGCGTGATTTCTCCTCTCCGTATGGTGGGAACCAGATTTTCCTTTTGGATGGTAATGTGAAAGACTTGATTTTTTTTGAGGTATCCATCAGGTTCATGCTCAAATTCGCCTTGATCATTCATTATTTCGAATACATCGTGCGGCAAGTGCAGTTTATGTTCTATTCCCTCATTATCATAAATGGTAATATAATCTACTTTAGTCGTATTTTTCCAAAAATCAAGGCAGGGAAGTATGACATTCCAGGTTTCTTTTCCTTCCCAATCTTTCTCGCTCCAGGTTTCAAAGTCTTTTTTTTCTCCAAATAGTTCGTATGTTTTGAAACTGTTCTTGTTCTCCGGATCCGTATTGTCGATTATTCTTATTTTATCGGCTCCCCGGTTCAAATAGACTATGATTTTCTGATCTGAAGTGACGTTATCGAATCCTTCACCGCATGTTATCTTTAACCGGCAGAAAGCATGTCTGAAAGCATATCCTTTGCCATACTCACCGGAGGCGGTAAGAAAATCGAATGCCCGTCCGTTGTTGTCTACAATGGATACTCCATCTTCCGTATGGATTTTTTCAAGATAGGGATAATATACATACGTATCTCCTACCGAACCGGTATTTACTTCTATTTCATCATTGGTAAATGTATAGTATTTTTCGTTACCATCCTCATCTGCTTCTCCGGAAGCGGATTCGAATGTTAGGGGAATATTAGTCAGTTTGCCGTCACTGTTTTCTTCCGGATTTCCTCCTTCCGAAAATAGTCCTATCTGATCGCCTTCTGTAAAACCTCCGTTATCATTGGACATAATTTCACCTCCTGCGGATCTTGAGCTGAGGTTATGTAGGGAAGTAGTGATCCTTAATCCCTTTTGCGGTGTTCCGGAAGAGAGGATTTCCTTGTTGTCTGAACAGGAAGCTACGGTAAACACACTTCCGATAATCCATATATAGGTCCAAAAATTTTTCATTGTATTATAGGATTAATTAGTGGTTGGTTGTTTGGTTAATTTTTGTATTAGCTCTTCTTTATTTTTATCCTCAAATGTTTCGTCACCTATTGTGACGGAGTGTCCGAACATATTAAATGTGAACTCGCTATCTTGGAACAATTCAGTACTCTCCTCTATAGTGAAAGTCAAGTTGTTGAACAGATTGAAAGTCCATGTTCCATTTTGCTCCGGTTTTCCATACCTGTCCACTTCCCGTTTCCAGTCTTTTTCTTTGTTTCCGCTTTTCAGCTTATTGTACAGCGTGATCAGTTTTTGCAAGTCTGCCAGCTTGTATATACCTTCTTCATCGGCACTGGCCACAAATCGGTCTATATACTTCCAAGGCTCGACTACTGCCGGGCGGAATTCCAACGGCGGCTTCTCATTGTCGTGCAGCAGTGTCACATTGAGGGTGAGGTGTTGTCCGGTGGTAAACCGCAAGGTTTGCATGGAGGTAATACCATCATCGGTGGTAACGCGCATGGCTGTGGGCAACACGGCCGAATAGGTTCCGGCATATTGCTCGCCTGCGCTTTCGGGTATGGTGATTCGTATGCGGGGTCTGTCTTCTCCTTCCCGCAACGATTGCGGCGGAAGGATGAAAGCAGGTGTCTCGTATTTATATCGGGTGATTGTTTCATCCGGTTTGTCCGGATCCGCCGGTTCTTGTGTGGCGGTTCCTGTCCATTCCTCCGTGTTGTCGCGTAGCATGATGGGGGCATATTGGGGGGCATCTTTGTCTATACTCACTTCTCCGGTCAGCCGGTTGAAACTTTGGGGGTGTAATACAACTTGGTCTAACTCTACGGTGGCATTTTTCAGTTCTTGCTCATTATCGGAAAAAACACAGACCGAGAGACGTGCCATGCGGTGGTATAATTTGAAATCCAGACCGACTGATTCGCGGGAGTCAAGCGTATGGCTTCCCCAAAGTATATCGTTTGTCGCCTCTTCATTGTCTATACCTGCCGCATAGGTGATGGTGCTTTCCTTTTCTGTGAATATCACTCCGCCTGTCGCGGCCTGGCCGGAAGAGGGTATGTTGTCCAGATAGAATGTGTATTTGCTTTGGTAATCCGTAATGTCTGCCCAAGTCAGGAAATGACCGTCATCGGCGGTGGCAAGACCGGTTCCATCGGTAAATGTACAAGGTACGGTGGCATAGATGCCGGTTTTTTGAGGATAAGAAAAACGATAGGTGTTGCCTTGGGTTATTTTTCCGTCGGGTATGCCACGTGTTGTGATGCGGTTGCATACTGTAGCCTTGATGCGGAAGTCGCCTTCGGCTTCCGCTGCTTGTTCCCCTATGCCGTCGGTACATGCCGCTACGGCAAGCAAAAGAGTGGCGGCTATAAAATAGTGCAATATGTAAGTGTTATATCTCATTTTCCGGTTGACTGATTGTTCTCTTCTTTTTCCAAACTCATATCGGCCGATGCTTTGCCCCAAGGCTTGACTTCGGCCTTTATTAAAAAGGCTTTGTTTTCTTCTTTGCTGAGAGTCAGCTTCAAATAAGTGATATGACCTGCCTGAAAACTGATAGGTGTGCTCAGTTTTCCGGGGATGTATCTGTATGTCTTGTTCACTCCTTCTTTGGTTTTCAGGGTTACACGCAGTAAGGTTTTGTCCGAATCAATGATTTGCAGGGGCAGGATGGCTGTCAAGGGATAGATATAACAATCGCGCCCCTCTTCCCCTTCTTTGTCTTTTCCTTCTTTTACATCGGAAAAGTCCTCCACATTGTATCGCGGGTACATCCGGATGTCTGTTTGGGGACAATCGCCGGGATGATTGCCGGCAGTGTGTGTAGTGACTGTCGGTGCTTCATCCGATGTGAGGGCTGCACTGGCATTGAATGTGAATTTAGTATATAGTTCAGGCAAGACAACATTGGCCAGTGCCTTCTTTTCAAATCCTGTATTGGTTTTCGGGTCATACTTGGGCACATAGATTTCCACTTGCAGCATGGTCAGTACATGATGGAATTTGAAAGCTACTCTTTTTCCGAAATTTTCTCTGTCTTGTATGTGGTGTGCCATCAAGATATCGGAAGCAAGAAAGTGGTCAAATTCCTGTTGGTCAGGATATATTTCATTTCTATATGTATGGAAACGGGGAAATACCACGGCGTCGAATATATATCCGCTTCCTCCTGTTTTTATCTCTTCCCATAAAAAACCTCTTCCTTCCAATGGGCGGAAATTATATTGGTTGCCTGTCAGGTTACTTAGGTTTTCATCGTACACATACCATTTATACAGGCCAGTGTCTGTAAAATCCAATGTGCTTCCTGTGTAGTTATAGATTCGCAAGTAACTTTCGTTATGAATAAATGTATTATGCAGAAAATCCTCTTCCGCATACATTCCTCCGCTTCGGCTCACGGTTCCGAATCCCACCGCACCTTCTTCCCATCCGTAAACAGGACCGGTGGGCGGAAGGATTTCTTCCGTCTGCCGGGAACAACTGCTCCATAGCAGTGGCAGGATGATAATTAATAAGTAGTTTATTTTATGATTCATACTTCCTCTTTTCTAAGGTTTTGTTGTTGTGGTGCTTTCGGGTACCAACTCCCCGTTAAAATCTCCTGTTTTTTTCCATGGTACGATTTCCGCATATATGGCAAATTGTCCGGCTCCTTTGAAGGTGATGTTCACTTGGACATGTGTATTGCGAAACAGTGAGTATAGTTGCGGCAATACGGCGGTGTAACTGGCTGCTTTCCAGTTTTCTGTCTTGTCTTCCAAACCATTATCTAATTCGTTTGTAATAACGGTAAGGCGGTATTGTTGCCATTTTAACTCCGCGTTTGCTTGGCTCGCATCATATTTTGTTTCATTTCGGCTTTCCGGCAGATAAACGGCTGTTGAATGCCAGGTTGATTCTGCAGGGGCATCCGCTTCCGGTTTGATGAGAGGTGCGCCGGGAGCATTTTCTTCCGTATCATACCAATAGGTATAAGTGCCATGCGTGGTTTTACCGGGTACTTCATAGTCTGTCAGCCATGTGTTTGGGTGGCCCGTGGTTTCTGAGGCCGGTGCTTCTTCAGCCATCCAATCTATCCAGTTTCCCGGCAAAATCCGTGGAGCGTTTTCTTCCGGAGTCGTTACCCAGTATTTTTGTTCTTTGTTTTTGTTTACATGTGGCATCAGATAGGATTGGTCTGCTATGTTTTCCAGTGTCCATCCCAATAGTTTGATTGTTCTTTTTTTAGCAAAAATATGTCCTGTTCCCGGTTCCGGTTTTGTCGGGATCTGAGTGGTTTGGTTCGTGTAGCTGAACATAATCTTGTTTGCCGCCCGTACCACATGGCATTCTTTTGTTACCGGGGTATCGTTTATTCTGATATCATCATAGACGGCACTCATGGGGAGTTTTCCCACTCCTTCTTCTTGCCGTAGAAAGAAAGAGAGATTGTCTATGGGGGCTGTTTCCGTTTCTTCATCGGGCAGGTATATTTTTTCTTCTCCCAAACGGATTCCATTGCCTTCCTTATCTTTTACTTGTTCTTCATTAGCAATGAGATAGATTCGTTTGATGGAATTTTCTTCTACTGCGAACTCCTTTTCTTTGGAAACGCGCAATCCTGTTTGGAAATGTTCCACTTCGTTGTGCTCCACTTTCCAGGGAGTGCCTCCGGCCTTGCTCAAGATTACGATACGAAGGGTGTGCATCAGTTCCTCTTCCTCCGTTTCGTTTGATGCTGCGGCATCTGCAATCCGTGCTTTCAAGGCGAGAATAACCCGCCTTGTGCCGGTGTCTTTTTCATCGCACGAATCGTCGGTACAGGCACCCAGCCATATAGCAAGCAGCCCGAGGCAGAACGATTTTGCCATGGATGTAATCTTTCTGTTGTTCATCAGGCGTAAAGATTTATATTCTAAAGTTCTGCATTGTTAATTCTTACCACCCAGTCGTTTACCACAATCCGGGTATCGAGCCACGATTGGTCGGGGCGTAGGAAAAAGAATAGTACATAATCACTTTCCCTGTCCAGATATTCCTGATCGTCTTTCATGTTATAGGGGGGCTGTGTGTAATAATCGCTGCGCAGAAGGGTCAGGTAGTTGATTAGCGGGAAATCTACAATGGTTGCCCCATCCGCCTTACGCCTGATTATCAGCTTGGGACTGTTTTTTTTCATCAGCCGCGAAGTACTTAATTCGGCGTATGCCACGACAACAGCCTCCGGAGCAACCTGATTACCCACAATCGATACACCGGTTTGTGCTTGTCCTGTGGTCCACGGAGTATAGGTTACGGGAGGAATATTCTCCGTAATCAGATCGTTGCGCCCGTCGAACAAGGAGTTATTGTCGGTAATCATAAATTCAAAATCATCAACATCTACCTTTCCGCCGTTTTCTTGTTGTAACACAATGCGGATATTGTTGGTGTTCTTCATCATCTTCACCGTACCTTCCTGATAGAGATCGGCGGTAGAGAGGGTGAGTTCACCCCAGAACAAATCATGCAGTCGCCGGTCTGCCGGAATAGATGCGGTTACACGGTTCAAGTCCATTTTTACTTGCAGATCCGTATCCTTGCTTCCGTTTTCAGGTTTCCGTACCACCGAGAAGGTGTTTTTTTCGCAAGCCAGCCCGCCGTATGCCACGAAATGATAATTTCCTTTTTCAAGGTCCAGTGTCATCCGGTAATCCTCGTCTTGTAATGCGGTGCCCGTTACGGTTTTCGTATCTATATAGTTGCCTTTGTCATCGTATATGTAGAGTGTCAGGCAGTCTACCTTTTTAGGAAACGAGTTGGCATATTCCATGTTGTAATCGTAAATGAAGCGTAACGACACCCCATGCGCACACGGGTCGAGATCTTCAAATATACGTTCGCACGAAGATGAAGTGATACTTATAGATGCGATGCTGAGCACCACACCTATAAGTCTTGAAATTATATTTCGCTTTTTATATTGCATGTCGGTTCTTAAAATTCGATGTTGTTTATACGGACTACCCAAGGCAATACTTCTACGGATACTGTGAGGTATACATCTCCTTTTTCATCCGGTGTATCGGGTTTGGGATCATCAGGATCGTTTTCGGAGATGCGCGGATGGCCCAGTCTGTTGATTTTGGTTACAGCCAGTTTGTACACATTGTTGCGCACCACAGCGAATTCCATCGGCCCCATGACACCATTCACTCCATTATCATTGTGCCGGTTCCAATAGTAGTAATAACAGTAGTATCCCCAGCCTCCCAGTTCTTCGTCGTAACTAGACTGGTAAAGCGTGATTTTAGCACTGGTAGCAGCTTGCTTGAAAGCGGCTTTATACTGGTCGTTAGGAGTATTGTCGTTCACTCCGTTAGGTTTCCATTTATTCCATAGGGCATTCGCACTGTTGGCATCTTCTTTTATTTTCCCGTTTTCTGCTTTTGCCTCTGTTCCATATACGGCTTTTACCAGGCCGGTTATGGTTTGTGTCTTTGCAAATTCATCATCGGCTGCTTTTCTGATTTGTTCCCATGTGTAATAAAGGTAACCGTCAAAATAATAGATAATGGGATCGGTGTCCGATCCTCTACCTGTTGTTACAGTATTGTTTATTGCGGTGGCGATGTTTTTGATATTTTCATCCGTATTATTTGTTGCCTCACCGGTAGCTATCATTTTTCCTTTGAATACAATACCGGTACTTTGGCTGTTTACTTGATTCTCAGAAGGAGCCGGAATGGTGTTTTCTGTTACATAGCGCCATATTTTGTAATGTCCGTATGTAGGTGTTCCCTCCCACTCCGGATGGTCATTTTCTTGATTCTCACTAATAACATCATCTATCAGATAAGTATCCCATCGATCATCAGAGGCATCGGTATTGTCTATCACTCCCTTTTCATTAAAGAGCGGATAATGGAAATAATTGCTGAAATTTTCTTGTATGATCTCTTTTTTTTGTGTGTCATATACATCTGTTACATAGTTTCCCGGTTCTCCTAGAGGTGTTCCGTTGGCATCGGCATACCAAGGTTTTTCGGGGCCGCAAATTTCGGCATTGTCATTCATTCCGTTATCAGATACTCTGCGCAGGTAATAAAAACTATTATTCATATTGACTAGTGCCATTTTTCCCAGCTTCATGTTGACCAGCACTTTATTCTCATCATCTTTGTCGGTAACTACGGGATATGTGTTGTTGCCGCCTTTACTTCCGTCTTTGAAGTCGAAACGTGCCACCGAACGTTCTACCCGGATCGCTCCTCTTTCTGCTCCTCCGTTATTGATTGTTGTTCCCAGGTTGTTTTCTCCCGAAAGTTTGAATGGAGTATTTTCATCGTATGCGCTCCATCCTTCCAGCGTGGCGGGAATAGAACGGGTAGCTACGTCTCTGTTTGCCATCAAAAAGTTATTGTCTTTCCAAACAGAGGCGTTTTTGCTGTCTCTTATCTTGTGAATCAGTGCTGTCCAGTTTTCTTTATGGTCTTTGATAGATAACAGGTCATCTGTGGGATTACAAAAAATGAACACGCGTATGTCTTGCTTCTGTTGATTGTTGTTTTCCAAACCTTCATAGAAGGTATTCAGTTCGGTTTTTGATACGGATGTTTTGGCAGAATAGAATTGTTTTTTGGCATCCGGAGTCAGGCGGTTGCTGCTTACCGTACCCGAAGCAATGTATTCATTTTCTTCAGTAGCTAGTACGATCAACAGGTTATTCACCGTATTTTCTTTCTCCAAGCCTTCTTCCACTCCATTATTACTGGAGTTGTCATCGTCTGTGAAACTTCTTCCATTGCCACCTGTTTTTGGGGAATTGGGCATGGCTACCTGTACAGACATGTACACACCGTCACCTTCGTGAATGAAAGGGGTATCCGGATTTTCTGCCAGTTCGTTGTTTGAACAGCCCACGGCGAACAGTGCGGTAAAGAGAGCCAGCAGATGTGATGTTAAACCTTTTATTTTCATAGGAACTTTACTTTTAATATGTTACTTTTGGTTTTCATTCTGATAAGCGATGCATTCTTCAATTTGCAGGAGCATTTTCTCTGTGCCGTCAATGCCTTTGTCTTTTGCCTCATTGAAGTATCTCCGGGCAGTTTCGTAGTCATCGGACAATGCAGCGTAAATGCCTCGCGCATAAACCGCTTCGGGGGTATTTCCTGCCTTGTCCAGATAAACTCCTGCTTGTTTTAATTGGTGCAGACGCATAGCTGTGTTGGCGGCATTCAGGTTGGCTACTTCATCTTGCGGAAACATGCGTACAGCTGTTTCGAAGGTGGCATTGTATTCGTCGCTTCCCGGTTCCATATCTTGTGCAGCCAGATACATTTCGTTCAAACTCAGTTTCTGTGGCTGTGTTTTGAGCAAGGCTTTGATCTCTTCCAAGTCGCTATAGGCACGTACTTCGTACTGCACTGCATAATCGGAGTGGCGCAGGCCGGGATAGACTTCGCGAAGCAGGTAGGCATAGTCGTTGCGGTAGGTCGACTTTATTTTCTGCTCTTTCACATCGGGGGCCAAGTCGCTTTGAATCAACCGGAGGATACCTTCCTTGTTCGGAAGATCGGAAGCAGTTACAAAACGCTCCAGCCCTTCCCAGTCTTCCGGCTCGGAATCAGTAGAGAACAATGAATCGGGGAAGGTGTATTGTTTTCTGACGAATTCTTTTAAAGTCTGGGTTCGTCCTTTTGCCAGGCGTACGTTGTTGGCGTATGTTCCTTCGGGAGAGGCGTAACCTTTGATACGAATTCCGGTTATTTGGGCATCAGAGTCGTTCTTCACATGGTCTATGGTGGCAAGTATTTTTTTCAACTCTTCGGGATTACGCCGATAATTTTCATGGATTTCTATCCGGTTTACGGGAAAATCTATGTAAGCGGAACCTTCTATCTGGTTTATTTTCTGCTTTGCTTTGGGGCGGATGTAGATAAATGCGGGTTGGAAAACTTTTGGTTCCTTCTTCTCCAGTGCAAGGGTTGTCAATGCGTATGTGTCGTTTCGCAGGGGCTCGTCACAGCATCCGCAAGTTTCGTAATTGGCACTTAATGTAGCTGTTCCTATCCATTTTTCATAAGGAATAAGGGTATGGTACTCAATGGTTTTCCGAGTTCCGCTTCGATAGAGTTGCATGGACACGGTTGCGGGTGTGTTTCGTACGTGATGATAATAGCGGTTGCGTCCGGCAATCCATACAGGAGGCAAATTCAGGCTGTCTTTACCGTTGGTCAGTAAAGGCGTGAATATCATTTCTTGGTCACTTTTCAGGGTGAGGACCGAAACGTCGAGGTCCATGGCGATGAACAGTTTGTCATCTGTACGTGATACGGCCAGATTCTCTACCGGAATCCGGTTGTCCGATAGGGTTTGCCCTTTCATGCCGGTTGTTCCGAATATGGGCAGCAGACTGTAGCACAATATGCTAAGTAACTTATTTATAGAACTCATAACTACCGAATAAATTAGAATGTATATACCAGATTGATCGCGGCTTTAGTGGGGCCGAAATAATGATGTGATTTGTCTTTTTCCAGTTTGGTACCACAAGTGGCACAGGGATAGACATCGTAACGTGTGTAGGTCCATCCTATACCTATTTCAGCTTCCAGGTTCCAATGTTTATCCAGTATCCAGGCATGGCCATAAGCTATTCCTGCCCCGGTAAACCAACCTTGATAACGCCGTTCGGACAATAGGGAGAAATCAGTGCCTAGAAACGAGAGGCTGTTTTTTAATCCTCCGATGTTGTATTGGCCGCCCAGAGCGTGCATGCCTAGAAAATGTCCTGCCCATCGGTCACAGAACCAGTAACGGGCTTCGGGTTGAAGAAGCCAGTGCTTCCATTTTCGTTCATGTGATAGAGTCCACCCGTTGTAGTCGGCTGTCAGGTCTAATGTCCAACGAGGTGCCAATCCTATCTCGATACCGGCATTTACATTTAAAAATGCGTCGGATAAGACATTTGTCTTGATTGCGGCCTTTTGTGCTTTTGCTGTTGAATGAAACGCCCCAATCAAGATAATTGTCAGAAGCAAAATTGTTCGTCTCATTTTTCGTTGTGTATTATGTCTTAAAGTTTTTTGTCCTTCTTTTTTGTGCTTTTTATTGTATTTAATGATACAGAAGAAATACTTTCTCTTAAGAAGAGAAGTATTAGAATCTTTAGAAATTTGACAATCAATGCATTTTAGAAGGAAGCAGAATGTTATCTCTCAAAAAGCATGCTTTTTTGTTGGTATATTTATTCTGTAAAGGTTAGCATACAGAATTCCAAAAGTACTTACATACCTTTTAAGACTAGTTGTAGAGAAGGTATTCTTAGAATCTGAAAATGAAGGTCAATAGTTTTTTTCCTATTAATTAATGGTTTTTTTTTGATGAAAAGTTTTGCATGTTATATTATTTTTTTTCTAATTTTGCACGTTCTAATACTTCTCTTCTTAAGAGAAATTTGTCCTATGTCTTTTTTCCTTTTTGATTATAATGATTTTAAGATAAGTTTATTTGCCTTATCTACAATGGATGTATCCAATGAAGCTAAATAGATCCGGGTTGTATTTTCCGAATCGTGTCCCATGGCTTCGCTGATAATTGAAATAGAAATATTTTTACTTTTGGCTATGCTTGCCCAGGTGTGGCGCGCGACATAAGTTGTCAACGTGACGGGAGAATCAATCATTTTTCCCAGGATTTTTAGTTTTTGGTTTATCAGATGTGCTGCACTTTTATATTGTTTTCTAGTATCTTTCCGGCTGTCTTTAATGATAGGCAACAGATAAGGACTTTCTGTGTTGCTGTATTTGCTAATAATCTCCTCCATCGGTTTTTCCCATTTGATGAAAAACTGTTGGTTTGTTTTATGGCGGCGATAGGAAAGAACTCCGTTTTGAAGGTCGTTTTTCTTGAGATATGCCATATCGATAAATGACATTCCGCGTGTATAGAATGAAAAAAGAAAAATATCTCGTGCATAGTCCAATGTGGACAAAGGAGTGAGATTCTTGTCTTTTATCCGGCGGATTACTTCAAGTGGTATGGCTCGTTTCATCGTTTTATCTATTCCTGTATAAACGTGTTTGAAAGGAGTGCGCTGTACGGTCAACTTTTTTTCTACTGCCCGATTGTATATTGCTCTGAGGTTTCGCATATAATAGGAAGTGCTGTTAGGGCATATATCATTGCGTTTCAAATAAGTTTCATATTCTGTTATCAGATTGGATTCTATTTCATCTATCGGGATATCTTCTCGTTTGTTCATGAAACGTTCAAAGCTATTCAAGACTGTTGTGTAAGTTTCGGCTGTACGTTCTCTACCGATTTGCCTTAGTTGGTTGGTTAGTTCCCTTGCAAACTCCAAGAATCCGTTGTTGGTGGGGGAAATATGATAAAGTTCTACTATTTTTTCAGAAGTGAAAAGGTGATTGGAGTGTTGCAATCTAATAATGATATTTTTTAATTTTTGTAAGTCTTTTGCTATTTGCTTTTCTAATGTCGACAAATAGTTGTAGCGCACCGTTTGAGGAGGAGGAAGGATGACACACGCTAACAAATTGTTCCATTCTTCCGGATAAATCTTATATCCGGAATTGATTTGTTTGCTTACTCTGTTGTGAATAACCTGATAGAATACTGTACCTGCTTTATTTTCTATAGATGAGGCACGAAATTTGATTTTTATTGTTGCCATAATGTATGTATAATGTAAGTATCAATACATAGATACATAATTATGGTGACAATAGAAAAAAAGTGCCGTTGTCCCAGTGGTTCGTTACTGCGTGGATAAACCGTTGTGATTTGCCGCTATCGGTTGGAATCGGATATATTTCAATCATAGTGGCTGAAAATAATTGATTTTTCATTTGGGGAGAAACGTGTGAATATTTCTAACCAATATGGACTAAGTTCCTTGAGAACTATGTTTATAGCTAACACATATATATTCATTGCATATAAGAGATGCAATAATGAATAAAAATATATTTCTACATGGCAATCCTTTTTTATTTTGTCACCATATATAGTTATAAATCAACAATATATGGTGATAAAGCATCCTCTATCCCTTCGAAACGGTTTATCCGTTTTCCCAGCCGGAGGCGGTTCGTCAGAAAGTGTCATTATATAGAATGAGCATCCGTTAGAATCTTTGCAAGAGGGTGGAAAAATTTGATATTTCACCTAGGTGAAGACGGGATTTCACCCAGGTGAAGAGCCGTTGCCACCTAGGTGAAACTGCCGCTTCACCTAGGTGAAGCAACAAGGTTAGCTGGCTGTTTGTAAGCATTCGCTCTCCAAGCTATAATAAAGACGTAAGCACAACATATCCTGTCAGATTTAATTAAATATCTACACTCCTCTTACAAATAACGGGCAAATACCCCACGTCACTCGCTTATATACCGGTTTAGGGATATTATAGATCTTTTTACACAGTAAATAACTGGTAATGAGCGGTATGGAGTGATGAAAAGAAAAAGCAATACAAATCATTTCAAAAAGTTCAGTAAGATCCTATCTCTCTTTAAATAAGTTTAAAGGTTAAAAACAATCTATTTAAAAAATATTCTTCAAAAAGTTTAGTCAGGATATTAAATTTATTGTATTTTTGTACTCCTAATCTAAATTTAATTGAAAAACATAGTTCTCAAGGAACTTAGTCTATATTGGTTAGAAATATTCACACGTTTCTCCCCAAAT
>ERZ778495.1247-NODE-1247-length-18556-cov-6.887249_pt1 | contig 18556 bp, 7 predicted proteins | sample MGYA00433100_ERZ778495 | MGnify/ENA primary metagenome ERZ778495 (study PRJEB29527, sample SAMN07138962) | mouse gut metagenome | material: feces | host: mouse | place: China:Nanjing | collected 2016-01-25 ...
TGTATCGTGTTGTTTTTTGATTTCGCGAAAAAAGAAAGTGTTAAATTTGTGACTTTTTTATTACGAAACCAACATGGTACAGAGTGGCAAGGCACTTTTCATTCGGATAAAAAAAGAGGAGGGAGCCGGCTTGCATGGCGGTTCCCTCCTCATTGTCATTGTTTGTAATTATGCTTACTCGGCCGCATACCAGCGCGGGTCGCCTGCGCTGATGAATGCTTTGAGGGTAAAGTCGCCGTTGGCGGGGTCGGTAAACAGGTCGTCGGCCGTGCCCTCGAACGTCATGTCCGTGGTGAACTTGTTGCCTGCCAGCACGAAGTCGGAAGTCATGTAAGAGTTAGAGAAATTGGTAGTTCCGTCGGTGCGGATGCCTTTCGCTTTCTCGTTGTTTGTCTTCGCGAATATCGTGTTGGTGACATTTGTCGTCACGCTTGAGCCTTGTGCGTCGATGAAATACCTTCCGCTGCCGATGATGTCGTAGAATGTGCAGTCTGCAATGTCTATCTTCTCTACCGTTGCGTTGGGACATTGTATCACGTTGTGCTTCATCGTGCTGAGCGTAGAGTTCTTGATGGCGATGTTTCTTACCGTATATGCGGCGTTGTTGAAGTACATCAGCGCATATCCGTCTCCCTCGTTGTGTATGATGGAGTTGTCTATCACGAGGTTCTCTATGGTCTTCGGTGTATCGCCTTGCAGGCGCACGAGAGAGCGGGGCATGTCGGTCATCATGAAATCCTTGAATTCGAGCGTGCCCACGGTGCACCCGGCAGACTGGTTGATGAGATAGTCGCATCCTCCGTTGGTAACCTTCACGTTCTCGAAGCGGACGAACGCGTGGCTGCCGTCCAGGCCGATAGACTTGGACAGGTTGATGACGGGAGCGTCGCCTCCGGCAAGTCCGAAGAATGTCACTGACATTCCGTCGGGAATCTTGATGCTTGTCGCGCTGCCGTCGGTATCGGACACGCCGTGGATGTCTATCGTGGTGTTGGCCGGAATACCTATTGTGGCACTGTAGCTGGCGGTGCTGCCGGCTGCTTCCTGTGCCATCCGGGCTATCTCTTGGAGCAGGGTGGTGGTTATGACGTCTACTCCCTCTTCGAGCATGTACTTGAAGTCGGCGGCAGGCATGGCGGCCGTCGTGCTGGCGGTGAGCTGTCCGCGCTTAGCCTCGCCGTTGAAGATAGTGAACACGTATGTGCTCGACGGTGCGAGGTTTGTCACGGTGTATTCGCCGGCAGCCTTGTCCGTGTCTGTGAGTATGATGGAGTCTAACAGCTCTTCGTCTTGTCTCACGGTGATGGATGTCACGTCGGCATTCGGCATCCAGCTCAGGCGTATGCGGTCTTCGCTGCGGTCTTCGGCCGGAATCTCGTTGAATATTTGCTCGGCCTTTGTCCTGAAGGTCTTGCCTTCTCTGTAATATACCCATTTGGAGTCGGGTTTGTTGGTAGCCATGGCTTTCATTCGCATGTAGTATTTGGTGTCGCCGGCAAGTCCCTGCACCGTCACGGGAGACTTCTTGATGCTGCCGTCCGTTCCAACGACCAGTGCTTTCGGGCCGCCCATCTCCACCTCGTCGTAGAGAGTGTCGGTGCTGAACTCTATCACATAGTATTCGGCTCCTTGGATGGTGGAGAAGCTGACTGTGGCCTGTGTCTCTTCGGCTTCCACCGAGATGTTCTTGCCGTCTATTCCAAACAGTCGGTTGAACGAGCCGTCAGTCTCCCAGTCGTTTCCGTCTGTGCAGGCGGTAATGCCGAGCCCCAATGCTCCGGCAAAAGCGATGCTTAATATATTGTTTATTCTTTTCATCGTAAATTCTTTAAGTTATGTTTCCTTTTAGTTCGAATATCCGTAAGAATTGCTCAACATGCCGTTTGACGCGGAAATGGTGGAAGCGCCGATAGGCATCAGGTAACGGTTCTTGACGGTGACGTCTGTACCGACGAGTCCGCTCGAAATAGACGGGAGGTTGGTGTCTACCTGTGTGTCGTTGCCTGATGTCGGGTCGGCCTTGCCGAATGAGTCGGCACTTCCGGCGTAGTCGGCTGGGGTCTTGTCGGCCGGCAGTCCGTGCCATGTGACGCTCGACATGTCTATCTGTGTCTTTGCCTCGTCCTTGTAGTTGAAATATACTGTCTCCTGGTATGTGCCGTCTTGGAGTTGGCGCATGTACGTTTCTTTGGACTCCTGGATTTTGGCGACGAGCAGATTCCAACGGATGAGGTCAAACTTTCTGTAACCCTCGCCGGCAAATTCCCATGCGTTCTCGTCTACGATGGCGTTGAAGAGCGCGTCCTTGTTGGCCGGGATGTTGTCTATATATTGCTGTGCGTCGGCCTTATGCTCGTTGTTGAAGGCGCGGTTGTGTACCATCGCCAGAGCCTGGCGGGCGGTGATACCGGCATCTCCTGTGTAGTTTCCGTCCGGGCCGGCCAGTTCGTTCATGACCTCTGCATAGTAAAGGAGCACCTGTGAGTAGCGGATTTTCACCACGTTGATGCCCGTGGCGTGCTTACCTGTCGCGGCCTTATTGTTTTCAAGCCATTTCTGGCTCATTTTCCTCGGATCCCATTTGCCGACATACATACCGAAGGGGGCGTTTTTCAGCATCTGCTCTTCTGTCAGGTTGGTTGTGCTGTTCTGGCGGATTTCCATGCAAGAAGCGGTCACGTCGCGGCGTGTGTCGTTCTCGTCGTAAGAGTAGAGCAGGGGAGCTGTCACTTTAAGCACGCCCGATGAGTTGCCGTAGCCATAGAGGGTGGTGGGCTGGTTCATGCGCACGCCTACGGTATATCCTAGCTCTCCTGTAGCGTTCTCGCCCATAGGGATTTCAAAGAGATTCTCCTTATAGGTCCGGTCGAGTTGCAGCTGGTTGAGCAGATACCACTCGTTTTCGAACGACGGGTTGAGCTGGTGGCGGCCTTCGGTAATCACGGCGGTGAGATGTTTCAGCGCTTTTTCATACAGAGCCTTGCGCTCTGCTGCTCCGGGACGTTGCGTGGGATACACGGCATCGGTGTAATCGGCGGTCTCGTAGCCGTCTTTCGCCTTCTCGCGGATGGCGTATCCGGCGCGTGTCAGTGCTATCTGGGCGAGCAGTGCGTGGGCATATCCCTTGTTCATGCGCTCTGTCGTGTAGCCGCTGACATCGCCCGCCCACGGTAACAGCTCAATGGCTTCTTCGAGGTTGAGCATAAGCGTGTCCATGATGATGTCACGGTCGGTCTTCGGTTTATAAGCGTTGCTCAGGTCATGCTTTGCCGGGGTGAGGTTCAATGGTATGTCTCCCCAATAGCGCAGCATGTCGAAATAAACCATGGCGCGCAGCGTGAGGCTCTCGCCGAGATAGCGTCTCATGGCTCGCTTGTTCTCGCCTTCGCTCCGCATGAGCGGGCTGTTTCTGATGCCTTCGATATTGAGGTTGGCGTCTTCGATAATTCCGTACAAGGCGGTCCATGAGCCGTTGAGGGCACTGAAACCGGAGTTCACGTTGTAGTTGCCAACACCGCGGTAGTGGGTCTGGTTGTAGGCGTTCTGTCCGAGACCGTCTACAAGCTCGCAGTCACTGTTTGTTCCCCATTTGATGGGGATGTCCTGCGAGTAAGTGCGGTCTTGCGCGAGCGCTCCGTAGAGCTTGTTCACTCGGAGGCCTGTGTAGTATGTGTTATTGTATACAGCCGTACCGGTCATTTCAGACGGGGAGTTCTGATCGAGAAAGTCGGAGCATGAAGACATTCCCGCCATGCCGGCAGCCAATGCTATTATAGAAAATATCTTTTTCATAATTATTGCTTCTTATTTAAAATGTGATGTTTATACCGCCAACAAATGAACGGCTCTTGGGATAGGCGGCATAGTCGATACCGGGAGTCATCGGGTTACGCTTGCTGCTGGTGTCCACTTCGGGGTCGTATCCGCTGTAATCGGTGATGCAGAGGAGGTTGTAACCGGTGAAATAGATGCGTACATTTGTGAGGAAAATAGATTTAACCCACTTCTTGGGAAGGGTGTAGCCAACCGTAACGTTTTGCAGACGGAGGAATGATGCGTCTTCGACAGCATAGTCCGTGAGTTCCATCCGGCTTGCGGTAGACGGGTTGTAGATAGTGGCTCCGGCGTTTATCTCGTTCAGTCGGGCTATCAATCCTTCGGCACCGCCATATATCGCCAGTGTGGCGTTGGTGGGGTTGCCAAGGTTTACGCCGTTGGCCGGGTCGATGTTGGTATAGCGGTTGCCCATGCTGAAATCGTCGACGATGTTCTGGTATCTGCGGGTGTTGTAGAAACCGGCGTTCGCGAGTTTCGTGGCATTGATAACCTTGTTGCCGAGTGAGTAGTTGAAGAACACGTTGAAGTCGAAGTTATGGAAGCGACCGTCAAATCCGAAACCGCCGGTTGTGGTGGGGATTGTGTTTCCGAGGCGCTGCTTTATCGGATTACCGTTCTCGTCGACTTCAAGTCTCAGACCGCCGGGTTTGAGGGTTCCGCCGGTTATAGAGGCGCTGTTGTCTTTGATACCGTCGCGCAGTGCCCATGAGTTTCCGTTGAGGACGAGCTGTCCGTTCGGGTTGCTCACAGGGTCGTAAACAGTGAAGAAGCCGTTTGTCTTGTAGCCCCAGACCTCTCCGAGGCGTCCGCCCTCTTCAAGGCGGAAGTCTTCGTATTTGGCGATGGTGCTTCCACCCCAGTTTGAACTCTGCCAGGGGTTGTCCATCGCGAGCTCGTCAATCTTGTTCTTGTTGTATGCAATGTTGAAGTTGAAGTTGAGGCCGAACTTCTTTTTGTCCACAAGAACGGCGTTCATAGTGAACTCTACGCCCTTGTTTGAAGTCTTGCCGAAGTTCTGGTACTGGTATTCGTAACCGGTATTCGAAGGTATTACCGAGCGCATCAGCAGGTCTTTGGTAGTGTTCCAGTACAAATCGATGGTACCGTTGATTCGTCCTTTGAGGAAACCGTAGTCGATACCGATGTTTCGTGTGATGGTGGTTTCCCATTTCAGGTCGGGGTTGTAGAGGTTGGAACCGTGCTCGAGCATGTCTCCGAGAGTCTCGTCGAAGTACGGGTATTTGGTTCCGCTGCCGCTCGGCGATGAGTAAAGCGGTGTGAGCAGGCCTGAGTTGATGCGGTTGTTGCCTGCCGTACCGAAGCTGAGGCGGAGTTTAAGGTTTGACAACCATGATGAGGAACTCTCCAGGAACTTCTCGTCAGATACGCGCCAGGCCAAAGCCAGGGATGGGAATACGCCCCAACGGTTGTCTTTTCCGAATTTGCTTGAACCGTCGGCACGGAGTGTGAACGTGGCAAGATACTTCTCGTCGAGTGTGAAGTTGATACGGCCGAAATATGAAAGGAGATTCTCATCGGCCGAGATTACACGCTCATTCTTCAGCGATGTACCGTTTGACGGGTTGGCGAGGATTTCGTTTATGGTCATTGAAGCAGGGAAGTTGACAGAGTAATTGGTGGTGCTTGTTTTCTCCACGCTGCTCACTTCATGGCCCAACAGCACGTTAAGATGTACATGGCCGTTGAAAAGTTTGTTGTGATCGTATGTCACGGTGTTGGCGTTGCGCCATTCTTTCTGCTCCAGGCGTGTGAACATAAGCTGGGGTCTTCCGTCTTGCGCGCCCTGGCCGCTGAACTTATTGTTCGTCACGGCGTCGGCGGCCCATGCCTGGTCGGTGTTGTTGTGTCTCCAGCTGTATCCGAATTCGCTGCGGAACGTGAAGTGTTTGAATGGTTTCCAGTTCAAGCCGGCGTTGTAATTCTGTTGCAGGCGTTCCTGGTATTTGTATGTGGATGTGATACGTTGCAATGGAGTACGGCGTGTAGATGTACTGTTCTCTTCGTCATCGTCATCACTTGCTTTCAACTGGCTGATGGGTTCGTAGTTCACGGAATTGGCAACAAGGCTGTTTGCCGCGTTTGTCTCATTGGTATCGGCACCTCCGCTCAGTCCGTCCAGCTTGGTGAAAGCCAGTCGTGCGTTGAAGTCGAGTGTCATCCACTTGTTGAGTTTGGCGTTGAGTTTGGCGTTGACATTGTTTTTTGCGAAGCCGGAGCCAAGCATTATGCTCTCCTCGTCAATGTGGGAGAAACCGATGTTGAACTTCAAGTCTTTCGAACCGCCGTTCACACTTACGTTATATTGTTTCTGTAAACCGGTGCGTCCGAAAAGTATATCCTGATAGTCGGTGCCTTCAACAGATTTCCAAATCTCCAAGTCCTCGAAATTTCCGTATGCAGTGCCTCCGTTGTTGTTTTCCCACTGGTACATGGCGAAGTCGTAAGGATTGAGCGTATGGACTGTCTTTGTAATCTTTTTCCAGCCCAAAGAACCGTTGAAGCTGACCTGGGTTTTTCCTTCTTTGCCGCTTTTTGTTGTCACGATGATTACACCGTTCGCTCCACGCGCACCATAAATGGCTGTTGAAGAAGCGTCTTTCAAGATGTCGATGCTCTGTATCTCGCTCGGGGCAATATCTCCGATGCTTGATACGGGGAAGCCGTCAACGATATAAAGCGGTGAGTTGTCTTGCGAGAGCGACCCCCCCCCACGCACACGTATCTTTACGTCTGCATCTGGCGAGCCTTCGGTTGTTGTGATGTTCACACCGGCCATCTTACCAGTCATGGCCTCGCTGATATTGCTTACGGGTATGTTCTCGATTTGCTTGGCGCTTACAGATGATACAGCGCCGGTAAGGTCTTTCTTTCTCACGGTACCGTAGCCGATGACAACCACATCGTTCAGTGTTGTGGCATCGTCTTCAAGAGTGACGTTTACAGAGCTCTTTCCCTTCACGTCTACGGTCTTTGTCTTCATTCCGATGTATGATATGACAACGGGATTTTTGCCGGAGACTTTGATGTTGCAGATACCGTTGAAATCGGTAATACCGCCGTTGCGCGTGCCTTTTTCAAGTACGCTGGCTCCGATGACAGCCTCACCGTTGGTGTCTTTTACGGTGATTTTTACTGTCTGCGCCGATATGGCCCCTGCCAACAGCAACATGGCGAGGATCAGCGTCGTTCGAATTTTCTTCAGTTGTTCAGACATAAATTAGTGTTTTAAATTATACATTGTTTGATATTTACGATTAAATTATATTTGGTTTTGGTTTAACAGGTCTTTCTTTTGTGGGTGGTTGGCGGTTTCTTTTATCGATAGGTATACTTATATTTTTACGTTAGTCTTGATTTTGCCTTACGGTTTCTTTTGTTTCGCAAATCATGTATGCTGTTATTCACGGCCGCTTTCAAATTACTGGAATATTATTTTGCGCGTAAAATTAATCAATTCTTTTTATAAGGGCTTTACAATAAATACGGGAATAGGTATAGATATTACAGATTTTATGTGATAAAAAGCAAACACGCCCTTTGCTCTCGAAATATGACCGGAGCAAAAGGCGTGTTTGATATTTATTTGATTACTTTCTTTCCGTTGATGATATACAGGCCTTTTGTGGCTTTGTCAATGCGGATACCCTGCATGTTGTATATCACGTCTTTACCATTGGCATTGCCGTTTATCTCGTTGATGCCGTTACCGTCGCCGGCAATTGCGGCTTTACCGAAACCTCCCATTTCATTGGCAGCGCGTACTTCAACCATTGTCGCGCTTTCTGTCAGATTGTAAGAAGTCTCCGTTCCGTCGACAATGGCGACGAATTTACCGTCGGCAAATATGGCATATGCCTTTGCGCCGTCAACAGCTTCCCATGTCAGTGTAGTTGCGGCCATGGTCACGGGGTTCATGGTTACTTGCCCGGCAAGAGCGGCCGGGGTCCAGTCTGTGAACACTTTGTCGATGGCATACTCGGCAGCCTGTGCGGCAGTGAGTATCGTTTCGTATGTTTTCTTGTTGTTGTCTTTGGTGAATGTGAGTACATTGCTTGCCGGAGAAACAACATTTCCGTTCTTATCCGTTGAGTTATACTCTACAAACTTGTCTGCCGCAACGTTCATTCCGCCTGTCGTGAAACGGCTCTTGGCAATCTCGCTTGGCTGGTTGAGTGTGGTGTTGAGGAATGCAAGACGTGAAACGCCTCCCCATGAACGTCCGAAGTTGAACTTGGCAGCGAGGTTTTCTATGGTACAACCCTCAAACACATATCCGAATTTGTTGGCAGCGTCTGTATATGGTGCCGTTATCGTGACATCGCCGCTCTTCGGTGTTTTGCTGCGGCTCTCGTTAACGAGAAGACACTTGTTGAAGTAAACGTCACCTCCACCGCAGATATAGTCTACCACGCCGTGTATCTCACTTGTTTCCCAATAGAACTGGCTTACGGCGTTGCTGTAATACGTATCCTGGTATGAAAGCAGTTTTACGTTCTTGCAGATTGTGCGTTTACCCTTGTCCTGCAGGGCAACGGCACGTCCGGCAGTGCTGCTGTTAAAGTAATCGAGAGCGTTTTTAAGCGTGATGTCTTGCAGATAGGTGTTTTCGCCTGTCACGAGAATTGTCGCGGACACGCCTATTCCCTCCACCGGAGCCGTGTTTACGATGATGGTATTGTCCATATCTTGTCCGATGAGCGAGATATTCTTTCCGCTGATAGCGGTCAGGCATTTCTCTCCGAGGTCGTAGGTTCCATTTGGAACGAATACGTATGTACGTGTGTCGTTGGTTGCGGACGCGTTTGCTATTTCAAGTGTGGCAAGGAAATTATCCGCGTCGCCGGCTTTTACGACGAAATATCCCTGTTCGTTCTTTGTGATGCTTTGGTTCTTGTCATTGATGATGGTAAGGTTGTGCATGTACATTCCGTTGTCGGCTGTTAGCGTGAGTGTGCCGGCCTCACCGTCGTATTCGAATGCCGCCGTCTCACCGTCGCTACCTGCCGGAACTTTTGTCGACCACAGTGCCTTGCCTGTATTGTCGCTGATGGTAATGTCGCTTTCGCTTCCATATCTGCAGAGGCCGACTATGATGTATGCGTGTCCGCCTACGGTCAGTTCGAGTTTATCGCCTTTGTCTATCGTCCATCCGTGCTGGTTGTCATGGAATTTGCCTGTACCTATGAGGTTGAATGCCTCGTGGTCTTCAGGATAGAAGAACGGATCGCCGAGATTATAGTACAGGCGGCTATTCTCGTTGTTCACTATTTCATTTTGTGTCACTACGGCATATAGTTTTGTGTTTGCCGTGATAACCTCGTCCGTGGTATATTTGCGACCGCCTTTGTCACTTACAAACCATCCGCGGAACACGTCGTTTTCCTGCATTGACGGTTCGATTGCCTTTGCGTCATAGGCGAATTCCGTGATTTTGGCGTCTTTTTCTATCGTCTGTGTGCCGATTGTCTTACCGTCGATGTTAATATATGTAAGAGTGAAATCGGGCTTGAAGATGATATTTGCCTTGTATATTGCCACATCTTCGCCGGCCTTTATACTGATTGTGGCGACACACGACTTTCCGTCTGCCGCAAGAGCGTATTCCGTGCTTTCGATATTTCCGTTGTCAGCGACTATTTCTGTGATGGGGTTTGAGGCGGATATCATTGCCTCGGCTTTGGAAATCTCGATTGTTGCGGTGTTTGTTCCGTCTGCCTGCTCCATGAATATGTCCGCTGCCTGATATGTATTACCGTTCACTTTGAATGAGCCGAGAGTAGGGCTTTTGGACAAATCGACCATGCCGAAGATGTCCAGTTCAAACATATAAGCGTTCTGGCTGGCGTTGAGGTTCTCCCATTTCAGTTGCACGTTTGTGCGGTTCACATTGGCATTCACTTCGCACCATGCGGCCGGTTCGGCCACGGATTCTGAAACGACGACCCAATCGGCATCGCCGTCACCTTTGGCGAGAAGTTTCCACCCGCGCTTTCCGCCGGTGGCAGCATGCACATAACGTACTCTGCTTACCGACGCGAATGTCGACGTGCGTATGTACGGATCAGCCGCTTTTGCCGCCATGAGCCAACCGAGCGGCTGGCCGTTATTGAATTTGTCATTCTGCCCGTTGGGATTGACATCTGTGTTGTAAACAGATATTCCGAAATCCTCTTTGCTGTACTTTGTCTTTAAGTTGACCGTGGTTTCCTTTTTTGATGCTTTTACTGATTGCCAGTCGGAGAAATTGGTGGAGTAAAGCATCTTTTCCTGTATCAGTGACACGTGGACCACTTTCACACCGTAGATATAACTGCCGCCGGTGGATATTATTTCCACATATCCTTGCGCGGCTTCCGCAGAGGTGGCTCTGTGAGATGTTATATCTTCCGTTGCTGCCACACCGCCGATGGTGTAGTTGATGTATCCAGGATAACCTTTTACTGTTACCGTGTCTTTTGCTGTTTTCACCGGGACACGCAAGATTGTTCCGTTGTTGAATTGGGCATTGTTTCTGCCGACACAGTTCAATTTGCCGTTGGTTGCGTCAACGTGCATGGATATTCCGTCGATGTTGGAAGGAATGTCGGCAACTTTGCCTTCGTAGTTAGTAGCGTCACAAATGCCTTCGGGAATGTTTTTCTCAAAGTTCCACTCGGCGATTATATCACCTTGTGCGTTTGCTGCAATAGGGAATAAAAGTGCAAGGCACATGATTCCCACGAATTTAAATAGTTTATTCATTTAATTATTATTAGGTTTTTAATAAGGTAAATACGTTGGTATTTTATTATTTGGAGGCAAAAGTAATTAAAAAATGTGTAAATTTATAATTTTATCTTTGTTATTTTCTATTTCACTTGATAATGATATGTGTTTCTTTTATTTTACAGTTGTATTTTGACTGGGTGCAGATAGGGGTATGGGGAGATAATATACATAATTTATTTTTGTGGTATATGTGTAATCCGTTCCTATGGATACCATAATCCGTTTCCGGTACACATGACCTGTTCCTATGGATGCTATAATCCGTTTTAAAGGCATGTATGAATAAGTTCCGGTGATATATAAAGTATTTAAGGCTTAGGCGACTGAATTATTGTTTGGTATTACATGTCTGTGATGTCGTTGTGCCGGCAGTATGCGATGGTAATGGATATCTTAATTCAATCCTGGAAATGACAATGCCGGAATGTATTTGACATCCCGGCATTGTCGCTGTCTACGGCAAAAGAATATTTACCGTTTTTATTCGTGTTTTCGTTTGTCGTCCGGTGAGTATTATTTGTTAACAGTTTTACGGCTTATTCTCTTTCCGCTGCTTAACACGGATACTTTTATTACCAAGCCTTTCGCATCGGGAGATATTCTCATTCCCTGCATGTTGTAATACTCTGTATCCACAACTTTGTCCGCATTGATGTTTTGGATTGCCGACACCCCTCCTTCTATTGCTTCCACAACCGTGCCGTCTTCCTTGACATATCTCGGGAAATACTCATTTACCGCTTCTTGGGCTTCGGAGTTTCCGCCAATCATTATGTCTTGGACAAGGCTGTTGCAGTATACTTCTATATTGGTGTAGTATCCTTTGCTGTCGATAGTGGTCTTGTTTCCGTCAGTAGGGTCGTTCGGGTTCAGCCCGTTGGCGATTTCCCATGCGTCGGGTATTCCGTCACCGTCGGTGTCGAAACCCTCAGGGCGCTCTGCCGTCGGAAAGTTGGCTTCCGTGTATCCTTTGACGTCAGACACGAGGTCAATGAGTCCCCATTTATTTGTCACCGAACCTTTATATTGCGACTTTCCGTTCTTGGCCTCACTCATGTATCGTGCGTCAACATCGTCTCTGTGCAGTGATGAACCGGCATATTCCAATACCTTGTTGAATGCGTTCTCGGCCGTGTGCGTTGTTACATTGCCAGTGGGTGCCGGCTCGTTCATCTTTACATTGACGCATTGTTTTCCGCTTATGGTAATGTGCGGAACTTTGTCGCCGTACATGTTGTTAGGATCTTCAGAGTATGTTACTCCGCCCACCGTATGTACCCCCTTGTCGTAGCTCACTCCGGCCCAGTCGCGGTTTTTCTTCTTAGAGCCTGACGATGTCTCCGTGGTATTGCCCGAGATGTAGTAGCGGCTTGTCATTCCGTAATATTCGGGATGCTTGCTGTCTGAGTTTCCCGACGTGGAAACCGTAACCAGAGTGATGCGCTCTTGATTGCCTACACCGCTGTTGCCGGCTTTGTAGTAGTTGTTGACGATGTTAATCTGTCCGCCGCCGGGTCCTCCGTAGCAGGCTCCGGGGCAGTTGAACATCACGCAATTGCGGAAGTCCACGTTCTCGGCTTGTGCCGGATTTTCCCATTTATACGTGTCGTAGTCGTAGTTGCTGGTATATCCCTCCCATCCGTAGCGTGCGCCGTTGAAGCGCGGGCCTCGGTTGCTCACGCTTGCGATGAGGTTATGGTGGAAACTGGCGAGCTTGCCGCCCCAGATGCCGCCGTATCCGTGTGCGCCCTTGCTGTGTCCGGGATTGTTCAGGCTCTCCGCGATGGTGCACCACTGCATGGTGAAGTTGTTGTTGTCATAGAAAGAAGCCACTTCGTCAATGCTCCAACTGAACGAGCAGTGGTCGAGGATGATGCCGGTCTTCTGTCTGTCCCAGATGGCATCAGCTCCGTCGTTAACGTCTCTTTCCTGTCCGCGCCGGCTTCTGATAAACCTTACTATAATGTTGTTTGCGCATCTGAGCGTGCGGTAGCGTAGTGTGATACCGGGATATGGAGCCGTTTGTCCTTCTATTGTCGTGTTGGCGCCTATTGACAGGTCGGAATTTAGCGCTATGACACCGGCCACATCGAATACCACAATCTTTTTGCCGCTGCCTTTCACGGCTTCCCTGAACGAGCCGGTACCGCTGTCGTTGAGGTTGGTCACGTGTATGACCTTTCCGCCTCGACCTCCTGTTACATACCGTCCGTGGCCTTCCGCTCCGGGGAATGCCGGTGTTTGTGCCGTTGCCGCACCTGTCAGTGCTGTTACGGCTGCTGTGAGTAATAGTTTTTTCATTATGCTTTTGTAATATTGGTTATGTTCGAACATGAAAAAAACAGAGACACGAAGAATACCGGTTGTCCATTTCTTAATAATGGAAAATGTTCTTCGTGTCCATGTCTGTTTATGCTTGTCGCTTTCCGGTCATTGCGGGTATATTAATGTTATTGCATTCTCTGCAGACCTTCCCAGCGCACGTTCCATCGTCCGTCTTTCGGGAAACCGGGGTTGAGCACATCGCCGCAACCGTCCCAACCGGCGCACATCATGGCTACAGCGTCCAGCAGACTGCCGTTGCCCGGCAGATAGAGGCGCAGACGCTTTGGCTCTTGGAAGTTGTGCCCGCTTACGAGATAAGTGTTCTTCCCTTTGTCGATGAGCAGTGCCTTTACGGCAGTGTCACCTTCTCCGAGACGTGCGGCACACATCGCGATCATGCCGTAGTCCCATCCCCAGGTTGTGTCCCAGTTCCAGTTGGCCATGACCCAGTCAAGAGTGCGCTTCATCGTCTCTTTATTATACTGGTCCGTGGCAGGCAGCATTCCGCATGCGCCAAGTACGGCGGGGTGGTCAGAGCGTGATTTTAATGCGAAGTCTTCCTCCGATATCTGTTTCTTTCCGCTCTGGGCCGCACTTGTAAACGGGTCAAATCCCGTTGATTGGGCTTTCGGGTCGAATGCCTGTGAAGGCTCGCCTGACATATATATGCCGTCTTTCTCGGCCAAAGGAGCCATGCGGCTGATTATTTCGTCCCATTCGCTGTCGCGTTCCAGCCCTTGACGCTCGCGCCATTTCTGTGCCACGCTCAGTCCGTAGTGCCAGTAAACCTGTTCAAACGGATGGTTGAAAGAGAAGTCTTTCGACATCGATTCCTGCATGGCTGTCTGTCCGAAGAGTTTTATTTTGCCGCTTTTCGGTGCGCAGGCCTTTGCGAAATCGGCCATGAATAGTGCTGTTTGCTCCACGCCCTCTGCGTATTTCTTTATAGTTTCGTCGGTGGGGTTAGCTCTGTACATCTCTTCCGCCATATATATATAATGTGGTTGCTGCCATGTCAGGAACGAACCTACATTCGAAGGCGCCTCACCCGCTTGCGGGTCTGTCATCTTCATCCAGCGTGCGCCCTTGAATCCTTGGCGCGCGGCAATTTTCTTAGCGATAGGCAGGGCTGTTTTGTTGTACCATTTCAGCATCGTTTCCATAACTTCCGGTCTATTCCACAGAGCGAAATCCACAGCGTGCCACCATGTCATTTCAAGGTGAGGACGGCCGAACCATGAGTTGTATGTCAGTCCGGTTTCCTGCGGTGGAGTGGTGTTTGCGCAGTTGATGGCGGTCAGATACTGTGACAGTACCACCCGGCGCTCTAGTTCCGCTGCTCTCGGGTCGGTGCAATCAGAGAAATCAACGATGGCTCCTGCATTCCAAAATCTCGGCCAGTGTTTCATCACGGCTTTCAGGGCTTGGTCATAGGAGTATGATACATCAGCTTTCTTTGCGTCGTTTTTCTCACGATACTCGGCACTGAACGACAGCACGTCGTCTGCCGATGTGAGTGTGAAATGGTGCGGCGATGTCTCTTTCAGTACGGCGTTGCCTTCCCATTCCAACAGTACATAATACTTCGTGTCGTCGAGTGTCCGCTCGATTGTTGCGGAACGGTCTGTCGATGCTATTATCACAGACTTGTGGCGCTCCGGTTTTGTCCAGTCGTTGGCATCGTCCGCATGCTTGCCTGAGGGGTAAGAGAATTTGAACGCCACTGCCGCACGGCCTTTTGACAGCAGTCCGGTCTTTATTCTTGAAAACAGGCAGTCCTTGTTCGCCATGCAGGCGGTTGTGACTTCGACAGGTGTTCCGTTCACCGTGAACTTCGATTCTATCGTACCGTCCCACAAAGCTTGTTCCTGACGTATGTTTTTCAGTCCGCTCAGCGGTATCGCTTTGCCGTTCTCGTCGGTCAGTTCAAGACCTATTGTTCCGAGGTTCAGGCGGTGCGGGTTTACTCTGAAATATTCAGTGGCTTTTTTGTTGCGTCCTTCCTGCTTGTATTCCACCGCATACACCTCTTTGCGTCCGTGTCCGAAGTCATACGCTTTCTCCGTTTCGGCCGGAGTCAGTGCGTCGGTGTTTTTGAATGAATGCCATCCCCAGTCAGACATGGCGTTGAGAGGCACGCCTGCCTCATAGTCAAAAGGGTAGCTTTGCAGTCCGGTGACATCCACCGTAGTGGCAAAGTGTCCGTTGCCCACGGTGAGCGAGGCCAGTGCGTCTGCCTTTGTCACCACCGGGTTGTTGCGTGTCACCACGGCCTGGCGGTTGATGCCCGTTGTGGTGTTGCTTGTATTGTATCCTAGCGCTTCCATTTCGAGCGATGCCCAGATGAACGGGCCTACGCCCTTGGCGTCGTTGTCGCGCACCTTCTCGCTCAGGTAGTAGTCATACGATCCGTCACGGCGTTTGTTCTCTTTCAGTTTCATGCCATACTTGTCTGTCGCCGCCTTTACCTTCTCGCTCATACCTGGGCCGAGTCCGGCCACCGAGCAGCAGTTGGTCAGTGAGATTGTGCTGTCAGGATTTATCTTTATGAAATTATTGATAATGCCTTTGTATGCCTTTATGCCGGCATCGCGGTATTTCGCTCCCACATATCCCTTGCGGTATGCTTTGAGCAGTGAGTATGTGAACATGGCCGAGCATGTTGATTCCAGATAGTTGCCTTTGCGTTTGGGGCTGTCCATCACCTGGTACCACACACCGCTCTTTTTGTCTTGCCATTTTATTACGGCGTCAAGATCTTTTTTCAGCAGTTCGATCACCTCGTCTCTGCGCTTGTAGTTCTCCGGTAGCGCGTCAAGCAGCTCGATGAGTGCCATTGTGTACCATCCCTGGGCGCGACCCCAGCAGTGTTGAGACAAACCGGTGGTCTTGTCTGCCCAGAACATTTCGCGTGTCTCGTCCCATGCGTGGCGGTTCAGTCCTGTTTTGGTGTCGAGTGTGCGTTCGTATGTCTTCTTGATCTGGTCTACCGCGTCATCGTATATGGCCTGTGCTTTCTTGTCCTTGAGCAGCATTTTGGCCGTCATGGTGTAGTAGGGCAATCCCATGAAAATACCGTCGAGCCACACCTGATATGAGTATATCGCCTTGTGCCAGAACACTCCGTCCTCCGTGCGCGGCTGGTTCTTGAGCTGTTTCATGAGCGTTTGCAGAGCTGTGAGGTTCTTTTTCTCGGGATACAGTTCATACATGCGTGCCACGAAGTGCCCTGTGCGTATCTGGTCGAGATTGTAGTCTTCCAGTCTGTATCCTCTGATGTCGCCTTTCGCGTTTATCATCGTGTCGGTATACATCTGGCAATATTTCTTTATGTCCTCTCCTCCGTATTTGAGGTATGTGTCGAGCATCGATTCCAGTTCGATACCCATCACATAGCTCCATTTCGGACGGTTCGAGAAATCGAGCAGGTAAGACTTCGGATAGCGTTTCATCTCCGACGCGGTCATCCACTGGCTGTAATTGGCAAACGGCTTGTTGATGAGGCTCAGGCCGCCGTTGATGTACAGGTTGTCGAAGTTTATGTTGCGTGTCTGTCCCTTTATGCTGTTGCCTTCGGCCACACCGTTGAACTTACAGTTTTTCACGTTGATGTCATAAACGTTCGTGCAAGTGTCGAGTGCTATTATCTGCACGCCGTATTTGCTCTTCTCGCAGGTCACGTTGTCGAGGTTGATGTTGCGCACTGTGGGCAGGAAGCCTCGGCAGCATATCTCGTTGTGCTCGTAGTCGAGATTGATTTTCAGTACAGACTCGCCGCACTGGCCTACTTTAATGTTGCGTGCATATATGTTCTCGATGATTCCTCCGCGGCATGTGTTTGTCTTTATGCGTATCACGCGGTCGAGATTGGGGCTGTCCATGACGTTGTTCTCAGCGAACAGGTTGCGGCAACCGCCCGATATCTCACTTCCGATCACCACGCCTCCGTGTCCGTTCTGCATCTCGCAGTTGCGGATGATGATGTTCTCGCTTGGCTTGTTCCACAGGCGTCCGTCGTTGTTGCGTCCGCTCTTTACGGCGATGCAGTCATCGCCCGTGTTGAAGAAGCAGTTTTCTATCAGCACGCCGTCGCATGACTCCGGGTCACAACCGTCGCCGTTGGGGCCGTCGTTGTTGATGTGCACGCCTCTCACTGTTATGTTCTTTGACAGCAGCGGGTGGATGACCCAGAACGGTGAGCGCAGCAGGGTGACATTCTCAATGAGTATGTTCTCGCATTGGTTGGTGTTTATCAGCTGCGGGCGCAGGCCGTCTTGCGGGCCGAAGCGGCGCTCGTCTTTGTCTACTCCGTCCTCTGCCATTTTCAGCAGTCGTGCGCGGCTGCCGTTGCGTTGGCTGATCACGCCTTCTTTCCATCCGTATCGTGGCGCTCCGCACCATTTCCACCATGTTTCATTGGTTCCTCCGCCGTCTATCGTTCCCTCGCCGGTGATGGCGATGTTCTTCTGCTTGTAAGCATAGATGCACGGCGAGAGGTTCCAGCAGTCGAGTCCTTCCCATCGTGTTCTTACCACAGGATAAAGCTCGGGTTGGAAGACGAAGAGCAGTGTCGCGTTTTTCTCCACAACGAGATTTACGCCGCTGAGCAGCGTGATGGCTCCCGTATTGAATGTTCCGGCAGGTACTATGACGCGACCGCCGCCGGCTTTCGAGCAGGCTGCTATGGCCTTGTTGATCGCTTTCTGGTTTACGGCCGCCGTAGCCTTGGTTCCGGCTCCATACTTGGTGATGTTGAAATCACGATTTGCAAACTCCGGTTGCTTGATGCTCTGCTCTATCTGTTTGTACAGTGTTGTCCAGTCGTCGGCATGGGCCATGGCCGGAAACAAAAGACACAGAAACATTAGTCTTAATAATTTCATGTCGTTGAAAATTGTTTATAGTTATTAGTTTTTAATTTGTCCGTAATGTATATCGGAAACAAGCGGACTTCTCCGGCGACTTGCATGGTTGCCGGCCGATTGTCATTAAAATGTCGCATATCTTCCTGCAAAGATACTAATTATCAATGTAAAAGACAAAAAAAACGATATATTTTACAGCTTTTTGTCAAGGCTTACCGCCACTTTGCGCTCGGGGTCATGGCGTGCCGCCCATTTGGCGTATCGGGCATACAGGGCTGCGGGGCGGTTGTTGTACCAACTGTAACCGTTGCGCCGCTCATGCCCTATCTCTTCAAGTCTACGTTTCGGTACCCCGTCTCTGTCGCATACGTATGGCCGGCCCTCTTCCAGGTCATAGAACCGTGCCCATATTGGGTGTGCGTTCGGGTCGCTGGCCAGGCGCGTGTCGTGTCCCGGTTTTCCTTTCTTGCCTGTCCGCACAAGGCGCACTCCGGTCAGTTTGTGCTCGTCAAACCATTTCATCGCTCCGTGTACTGCGCGTTTGATGCGTTCGTCGGGGTTAGGCTGGCGCATCAGTATGTCCACGAGCACGGCGCTTTCGCTTGAGCAGAACGACGGTAGTTCGTAAGCGCGTGCTTTCGCCGGTCGCAGCGTCTTGCGGTCGTGTTGCTGGCACCACACCGTAGGCTCTCCGTCTATCACGATCTGAGTGGCGAGAATGCAGTCTATTCCTTTCCGGT
>ERZ778495.1261-NODE-1261-length-18326-cov-12.552460_pt1 | contig 18326 bp, 16 predicted proteins | sample MGYA00433100_ERZ778495 | MGnify/ENA primary metagenome ERZ778495 (study PRJEB29527, sample SAMN07138962) | mouse gut metagenome | material: feces | host: mouse | place: China:Nanjing | collected 2016-01-25 ...
CTTTTGATTGTTTTTTATTTGATTGTCTTGATTCTTGTCTTCTTTGTTTTGATTAATTCTTTTCATTCTTGCTCTTTATATTCTTCTTATCCTTATTTTATCCTCATTATGTTGATTAGGTATTGAGAATCCTATGAGAGTTTAAGATATTGTTTAGTTCTGTGTCTTTAGCATAAAGTAGTTTTTCTTCTAAAGAGCAGTCAAAGGATTTGGGCAAAGACTTTAGAGTTTCTTTAGATAAAAACTTTTCCCATAAAACAGCATTCTTACTTTCCTCTAAATCCCAAAAGTCCTCTTTGTTGTGATAGACATAATCTTGATAATTGATAAAACTTACAAATTGCATTTTTATATCTTTTTGCCTAGAGAGCATACCTTGTATTTTTTCCTCCTTTATATTTTTTGGAATCTTGTTGTAATTGATGAGATAAGCATTAAATCTCTCTTTGATTAATTCTTGTTCATTAAGTTCTTCTAAAAGCTCCTTAGAATAATAATTCAAAAAATAATTCTTTGCATATTCCTCTATATGTTCTTTAAAACTTCTTTTATAGATTAAATCATTTAAGTTGATAGGATAAGACTTCAAAGGATTGTTTTTAGAATCTAAAGTATAATCATATCCTACAAAGAAGTAAGAAAAATCCATAAAAGCATAATCCGCACTGATACCTTTACAGATTTTTAAAAACATATTTTCAAGCTCTAAGATGATTTTATCTTCTTTGCTTAAATCTAACTCTTTTTGTATTGTTTTTTCGCTTTTTGGGGTAAAGCTGTGTGTGATTCTATGATTGTAATTGTTAATTAAATATTCTAGGCTTTCATCGCTAAAGTTAAAAGTTAAATGCAATGAGGAGTTAAAATAAACATCATACCGATTAAAATAAGGTGCTAGATTGTCTTTTGCTATAAAAGTATCTATCTCACTTTGAGAAAAGTTTTCCCCTTGTTCATTCCAAAAAGGAAAATTTGGAGAAAGATTCTTTAGTGTTCCTATTTGCTTCAAATCTTTGTTGTCGTATCGGTAGAGAGTATATTTGCTTTTGTCTCTACAAAGTCTATTATAAACTTGTGCATAATTTTTAGGTAATAAATCTAGCCATTCATCACTAGCATTAATATTTATGCCCTCTAATCTATCAACACTAAAATAAGCTTTAAGCTCTTGCATAGAATCTAAAGTGTTTTTTAAATGCTCATTGTAAAACTTCCCTTGATTTGCCATTTGAAATTCTAACCATTCTTTGGCATTTAGACGACTGCCTTTTAAACTCCAAGCATTAAGATATTTTTCATCGCTAAAAGATTGTATAGAAAAAAAATAAAAATGGAGCTGGTTGGCGGTGTATGTTTCTATCATTTAAAATCTTTCAAAGAATCAATAAAATCCCTCAAATATCCCATCTTATCCGCCACCCAATCCTCTATGGTGTAATCCTCATCACAATTGCTATCCTCACTCCAATAATCCCCACCCTCAAAATCAGCAGGGTCATCATAAAGCTCCATTTCTTCTTGCTCTAAGTATTCCTCTAAGTCCTTGATAAATTTTGAAAGTATTGCACTATTAAAATTTGTTTTTTCATAAGCCATAACCACTTTAAAATTTGGCGGAAAAATGACATTAAATTTTTCATCAGTTTTTAGTGTGCCATTCTTATAGTTGTCCTTTTCAAATTCTAAAATTTCTTTGATAAACTCTTTTTGTTCCTCTTGGTTTAAGCTTGCTAATCCTGCTTCTAATTCCTCACTACTCCCACTTTTATATTTTTGCAAAAGTGCTTGTAAATCTTCTTTAGAATTTGTATTTTCATTTTTCATTGTGTTTCCTTTTGTAAATTTAATGCCTTAAGAAATTTAAACCTTTCTCTCTTTTCTAAAAATGAGTGCATATAACTCGTCCTCAAGAGCACTTCCTTGCCACCTATCCATTGCCTTAATTTCTTCTAATGTTTTCATTGTGTCTCCTTTTAAACTTTTTGTAAGCTTTGATTTTTGTTTAACTCTTCTTCTAGTTTATTAGAATCATTTAGATTTAATCTTTTAATCATTATTTTATTAGGTGCTGCTCCTTTAATGTGATGAAGATAGATTTCTTTAAAGATTGTTTTTATGCTTCTGTTGGCGTGTTTATGATATATAAAACCTTTCCTAGAACCCGTATGGTCTTTATTTCCTGAATTAAATTCTGCTAAACCTGTTATATTATCCATTAATTGAGTATAATGATTACATAAAAATAAATAATCTAGCTCATATTCTCTTGCAAGTTTTAATTCAAAGCTAATTTGTTCTGTTAGGCTTTGAGTTTGGACATTTTTAACCTCCACTAAGGCAGGATAATCATTAAGAGTTACTAAAAAGTCTGGAATCGTATGGTTAAACCCATTAGCATTAAAGTTTGCGTCTAGCTTTCTTCTGTTAGATAAATGTCTCGTAGATTTTTTCTCAAAGAGTAAGGAAGCGACACATTCTCCTGTATCGCCTATGTCTTTGGAGTGGATTGGTTTTTCATTGTTTTCAAAATTTTCAACGATGTCTCCATAATCTTTAGCCTTTTTCTTATTCATTTGTAAGAATTCAAGTCTGCCTAATAAACTTGTTTCCTTTGTTGTTCTATTTGGTTCTTTTCGTAGATTTTCAATCTTTTCCTTTAATTTTTTTTCATCATTTATTATATCCTTTAAGCTTTTATCCTGCTTTAAGATTATTTTCTCCATTTCACTCACTCTTAATTCACACGCTTTTTGGATAGCTTGTGCTTGAGCTAGTTTATCCTCTTGTGTGAAATCTCTATTTTCATTCAACATTCTATGAAACTCTTTAGGTGTTTGCAAGGTTAAATCTGGATTCTTTATTTCAGCAATTCTTCTTTGAAAGGTAAGGTCTTTTTCTTTGGTATTATGAAAATCAGTAATGGTAAAGCCTTTATCCTCTAAAGGCACAGGGTCAAAGTGTAAATCTTCATCTGTTTGTTCAGAAATTAATCTAGGGATAATGCACCACTTCTCGTTGTCACTAAGACATTCCTGTAAAAAACTTTTTGGAATTGTTACAATTCCATCTTCAACTTCAAATTTTTTAATATAATTTTTTATATTGTCTTGATTGGTATAAACATCATAGAAAATATCATAGTCTTTAAATTTGTTTTTTCTATTTTCTTGACTTTGTGTGTTTATTTTTTCTTTGTAGGTATTTTCTGTAAGAGCATTGAATTCTTTGTCAATTTCCTCAGCATATGCTTTCGCAGCTTCTTTGCCAATGATTTCTTCCTTTTCCCCTTTTTCTTCTTGGGATTCTTGGGAATTCATTTTTACAATCTCTTGTTCTTTGTGGATTTTTTTTCCATCTTCACTTTTAAATACCTTGCCATTTGCCTTATATCGCGCTTCTAAATGATTGGGTTTATAAAATACTAGAGAGCAACCCCCTAGTATATAAACTTTTTGAAATTCTTTGATATGAAGCTTCACATCACTAAAATTAAGAGTTACCTTAGCCATTACTTAGCCTTTTGCTTGCTCATCATCTCAGCAATTCCTTGATTGACGAGTTTATTTATTTCTTCGCGTTGTTCGTCTGTTAATTTATCCAACGCCGCGTGATAAGCCTCTTTATCTGGTTCATCAAGATCCACTCCAAATGCCAAATGTGCCTCCTTTTCAATCTTGCGAAAACTCCTAGCACTCTTAGCCCCTGCGTCTTTGAGAAGCTTTTTATTTCTAGCTCCTTGTGCGTCATCTAAGGGAGTGTAAGCTCCGGTATAATAATTCACATTTGCCCCAAGCTCTATTAGAATCTGAGTAGCTTTGTAGTTTGAAGATTCTTCTACCGAATGAAACAAAGGTGTTTCTCCCAATTTGTCTAACACATCTACATTTGCTCCTGCTTTGGTAACCGCAATTTCAATTGATTTATAATCATTACGCCTAGCCCACCAATGCATACAAGTCCAGCCATAACCATCATCTCCTCTTTTCCCACAAGTTAAGCCCTTATCTAAAAGATATTTGATGACTACTTCATCCTCGCCACCTTTTTCAATGTATGATGTCAAGGCATTCCTTCCATATCCATTGTGGTGGTAATCAATCCTTAAGCCCCATTCTTGTAAAAACTCTATCATTGCAGGGTCTTTATATTTCTCATACGCCATTGCTGCTTTGGCAAGGACATATTCTACTTGAAATAAAAAAAGCTTGTATGTGCCGTCTTTAATATTTGCCTCATAAAAACTCTCTTGTAAGGGATATTCTTGTAAAAATGCCTTTACCCTTTCTATATCATTTGTTTCAATGAGTGCATATAACTCGTCTACAAGAGCATTTCTTTGCTTTCTATCCATAGCCTTAATTTCCTCTAGTGTTTTCATTGTGTCTCCTTTTTTGTAAGTTTAATTATATTAAGAAATTTAATTTTAATCTGCCCTTAAATCTCCTCCTTTTACTCTTAATCCTTTATCATCTATAATCACTTGCACTTTACCAACTTGAATAATGACTTTATCTTTTGTTTGTTCAATGGTAGCATTTCCCACTTGACTTACAATCTTTTTTTGTGCGACCATAAGACTTTCTTTGTTGGCTAAAATATTGATAAAGTCAGATGTAAAAGAACAATCATTTTTAGCTTTAAAGCTGATTGAATCATCTGCTTCAGCCTTGAAGTATTCATTAGTTTCTATGCTTGTATCTTTTTTTGAAAACATTTTTATGCTATCGTTTGATTGGATTACATAAGAACCTTGTATGGTTTCATTTTTATTATGTCCCACTCTTTGAATAGAATCATTTCCTATTACTTGCTCTAAATTGTTATTGACAATCACTTTTTTATCGTTTCCTATCTTTTCTTCATAATTTTGTGTGATATTGACTTCATTATTCACTCCCACATTCAAAGTATTGTTTAGTCCCACATTAGTATCTTTAGAGAGTAGAGTGTTTTCTAAATACTCTGCTCCTACATTGACATTTTTAAATCCTACAATGTTTTGCATATGTCCTAAGGTAATAAATTCAGTATATAAAGCTCCCACTTCTGAAGTCTTGTTGCTTTTAATGGTTTGTTCATAATTATTGCCTATCTCTTCTTTATAATCCTTTTGTGCGAGGATATAAATCTCTTCTTTATCCTTATCGTTTTTTAAAGTGATTTCATTCCTTGCTCTTGCTTCAATATTATCTGTCCCTATCGTTGCATTTGCTAGAGTAAGATAATGATGGTTTGTAGGGCTTAAGGAATAATCGGTATCTTCTTGGAGTTGAAGTTCCTCTAAGCCTTTATTTATCATCGTAGGCACAGCGCTTAAAGAAGAGAGTGTATCAGAGGCGATTTCTCTTTTATATCTTGGGTAATTATATTGTGGCATTGTGGTTGTTCCATTATATAAACTAGAACTCACATAAGGCTTATCTATATCTTCATCTAAAAAAGAAATAATCACTTCATCTCCTACTCTTGGAGTATGATAGAATCCTGAATGATGACTTGCAATAGGAGAAGCCACTCTTAAAAAGGGGGTATGGTGATAGATTCCTTGTTTCTCATCAATACTTTCTTGTGCTGCATACAGATTGATTCTTACCTTTACTCTTCCATAGTCATCTGTATAGATTGTATTTCTTTCTTGCTCTATCTCTAAGCCTTTACCTATTACAATGCCTTGTGTGCAATTGGGTGCTTTAGGTTTAGCTTTTGGGCTTGGAGTAAAGATAAGATGGTTTGGCAGAAGTGTTAAAACATTCTCACAACCTTGAAAGTTTATATCATTTGATAGAATTTGTGTGTTTGCAACTAGCACAAATGATTCTCCATCTCTAAAACCTTTAATTTCTAAAAAATCACATAATTGCAATTCATAGATATTGCTTTTTACATTTAAAATTTCATCTAACATTTTGAATCTATTTTCATAAACTTTAGAGATTGGGGCGTTTTCATAAAAATGTTTATTAGAGAGTGCGTCATTAGGATTTGGATTAGTAGTAGAAGTTGAAATGTTTGCAGGTTGGCTAAAATGTGTGCTTGAATGCGTGAAAGAATTAGCGGAGATTTGGTTCTCTTGTAAAATGGCATTAATACATTCTTGCTTTAAATTATTATTTGGATTGGAATTATAAGGAATTAAATGTGAAGTTCCTTTTTTATAATGGTCGCAAAAGTAGATTTTATCACTTGTTTCATAAAAAAAGATTCCACAATTATGAGCAATTCTTGTGATAAAGTCTAAATCACTTTCTTGGTATTGAGAAATTAATTCTTGTTTTTCATAATCTAAAAGTATATTAGAAAAATCAATCTCTTTATTTAAGGTGTCATTATAGAAATTTAGAGTTTCTTTAATGACTTCTGGCACATTTAAATCTATATAGATTCTATTTGCTTTATTTAAAGACATTTTAATTAAAACAGATTCTACTTTAAAGTGAAAGAAATGTCTATGATTCAAAGAATTTTCTAAAGTCTCAAAGCCTAGATATTTGACATTAGATAGGATTCCACTATAAACTTTATTTGGACGATTATTGAGTAATTTACTTGGGTTTTTAATGCTAAAAATTGCAGGTTGGTTGATGAGATTTTTTGGATTTAAATCTTGAGATTTGTCCAATAAATTATCCTTTATGGTTTCTATGTATCCTTCACATTCAATACTAAAGGGAAATTCTAAAGATTCATTGATGAGGGCTTTAGATAAAATAAAACTATGTTGTTTGGTTGTATTGGGAGTATTTAAGGCATTAAAGTCGGAGTCACCTATTAAAAGTGTTAAGAAGTTTGGATTCATTGTTTGTCCTTTGGTTGAGATTTGATTTTTTAGATTTAAGGTTTCGTCCTTTGGGTTTTGAGTGGTTTTACTAGAGATTGCACTTCTAAAGCTTACAGAAATGTTTTTATTGGTAAGGTTGGGTGATTGTGAAATTGTTGGTTGTAGGCAAGAGATTCTATCTTGTTTGTTGGATTGTATGGAATCTTTTTGCGTGTATTGGTCAAATAGAGCTTCAACTAATTTTATATCTGCTAAAGTAAGTCTAGGGTTAGTTGTTCCAATGCTTTGTATGCGTTGAATGAAATCATAAACAAAATCAGAAGAAAATTCGGCAAATTGATTGCCTCCAAGATTGCCCAAAGCAGATCCTCCAGCCGCACCAACAATTCCTCCCATTGCGCCACCGATAAGCCCACCGCCTATTGCTCCAAAATTACTTAAGAATACGCCATAATATGCCTTAAATCTCTCTTTTTCTCCTTCTGCTGTCATTATGGAATTAATATCAATCACAATACCTGCGGGCTTAAAAGTGTGCCTTGCAAGACTTTTCCATAAGGAATTTGGAATATATTCGAGATTGCTTATAGACCTATTGAGCCATCCATCCATTCCTGCAAGAATGGCAGACGCCCCTGTCATAACTATATTATTTGATTTATTTTGATTGTCATTAGAATTTTCACCCAAAAACTCTTTGGTATTATTGTCCATTTCTTTTCCTTAAATATTGTTTTATGCGCAATTCAAAAAACGCTACGCTTCCAACCAAGGCTATAATAATGATGCAAATTGTCGTCAAAACGCTTTCCAAAGAATAATAAAGCAAATCGTATAAATCATTAATAAAATGAGAGCTTGGACGCCCTCTCCAACCATCTAAACCTATCAAACCCCCACTTAAAAACGCGTAAAGCAAAAATACAGATAAGCAAACCCAAGCCAATAAAGCTAGAGCATATTTTGCAGAGTATGGAAATATTGACATTTTGTTTTTTGTTTTATGATTGATATAAGAAGTCATAAAATCTCCTTTTTTCACCAATGCTAACAAGCCATAGTAGCAACCCGCCACAAAGCACCCAAATAAAACTATAAACATATACGAAGCATAAAACTTACAAAGTTCAGGAGCAAAGGTTTTAGTTTCCATTAGTTTAATGGCGGGGATAAAGTCCATAAAGTCTGTGAAGTATTTTAGATAAGGATATTTAGTTAAAATATCTAAAGGGAGTAAAAAACAACTAAAAGAAAAAAGGATGTAAATAATAAAAATTAAAAATACTTTCATTTTACTAAAATGTTGTTTTCTTGTTTTGTATCTTAAATAAGCTCCAAATCTATTATAGGTTAAAGGTTTGTTTTGCATTAAGCAATCTTTGCAAAAGGAAATATGCTATTGTGGCTTATAAGATTCTTTGGATTTAAATCTTGAGATTTATCCAATAAATTATCCTTTATACTTTCTATGTATCCTTCACATTCAATGCTAAAGGGAAATTCTAAACTTTCATTGATAAGGGCTTTAGAGATGATGAAATGATGTTGTTTGGTTATATTGGGGGTATTTAAGGCTAAATCACCGATTAAAAGTGTTAAGAAGTTTGGATTCATTGTTTGTCCTTTGAGATTTGATTTTTTAGATTTAAAGTTTCGTCCTTTGGGCTTTGAGTGGTTTTACTAGAGATTGCACTTCTAAAGCTTACAGAAATGTTTTTGTTTGAGAAGTTGTAATGTGGCGTTGTTGGTTGTAAGCAACGGAGATTTTTAAACACATCTTCAGAACTTCTTTTTGGGTAAGGTTTGGAAGTAAATGTTGGCAAACTTTCATAAGCTACATAAAGGTCAATTGCAAAGCTACTCGTTACTTGTTTGATGTTTTGAGAAAATTTATAAACTTTATCTGCTGTGGATTCGCCAATCCAATTACCAAATCCCGCGCCAAATCCAGCACAAATGTATGTGTAGGGAGATAAAAAAGGAATAACAGCACAACCTGCGCCCAATATAGTTCCACCCGCTGCTGCACCAATATTGCCTACAGCTATTTTATAGACTTCTGTAAAAACCTCTTTTTCTCCTTGTGCTTTAGCTATGGAATCAACATCATTTATCACACTAATTGGCTTTGGAGCTAATTTAATAGTAGTCTTACCTAAATTTGAAATGTCAAGACTCTTAGAAACCTCTTTAGCAGTAGTTTCTAAACCTGCACCTACTGCTCCTATGGTGCTTTTAACCTTATCTCCAAACTCTTTATAATTATTTTTGGTTTCATTGTTATCGCTCATTGTTTGCTCCTATTTTGGTAAAAAATCGCCTGTAAAATATGGTGTCTATTATAGTTACCAAAAAACCAATACTTAGCAATGGGCAAAATATCATTATTGCACTTTGCCAAAAATCAATATAAAAAATCATCTCAAAGTAATCATCTATAAAATAAGTATTCCAATGTCCTCTCCTAGTATAACCAATCATTCCGCCATTAAGAAAGCCATAGGCAACAGACAACATCAAGGCATACGCACCAACCATTATGATACTATACTTGATAGGGTGTTTTACCATTTTCCCCACACCCCCAAGAGTCTCTACACCTTTTTGTGAATAAGGGCGCAACATACCATTTGCACAATATACAAAAAAATCTCTAAGAATTACTGCAAACACTCCCACACCCACCACAAACATATACGAAGCATAAAACTTACAAAGTTCAGGAGCAAAGGTTTTACTCTCCATTAGCTTAATGGCAGGGATAAAGTCCATAGAATCTGTGAAGTGTTTTAAATAAGGATATTTAGTTAGAATATCTAAAGGAAGTAAAAAGATAGTGAGAGAACAGAGAAAGTAAAACAAAATAGCAAAGATAAGTCTCTTTTTACTAAAGTGTTTGTTTTTAAGCTTAACTCTTAAATAAGCCCTAAATCTATTATAAGTTAAGGATTTATAGGATTTCATCACTAAAAGATTGTATAGAAAAAAAATAAAAATGGAGCTGGTTGGCGGTGTGTCTTTCTATCATTTAAAATCTTTCAAAGTGTCATAAAAGCTTTTAATGCCCCGTTTGGTCTCCCACTCGTTATTCTGCATTCGCCGTCCGCTAATCCATCTTCATTGTTTTATGTTTCCTAATGTAACAGAAAAACCCTTTTATAATTTGCAAGCAATAAAATAAAAGGGTTATCTTTAATGGACTTAGGCGTTATTTCCTCTCCAATCATCACTTCCGCTTGTTCCTGCTACAACATGTTCCCAAATAACTTTTCTATAATTTAGTGAGACTTTAAAAAGCTCTGTTTTATCGTGATTCACTTTATCTTGAGCGTTGGGCATAATCAATTCAATATCTGTGATAATTGCGTCTTCTAGCTTTGTAGTGAAGAAATGTTCAGAATCCCCACTCGTTGAAGTTCTAAACCAATGCACTTCGACATTTGTTAATCTCTCTCCTTTAGTGAGAGCATTATAAAGTAATGGAACTGCCTTATTTAAAGAGCAAGTAAAGGCGAAAGGTTTATGCACTCTTTGACCTGATGGTTGTCCGCTTTGTTGATCTACTGGAACTGTTACGACATGAGAGACTTCTTGTGCCATAATTTCATCTTCGTGCCCTGTTTGATAACGATTACCAATACTTGCTTCTGTAGTAGCTCCACTTGAAATTAATCCTTGTGTTGAACCTTCAATTTTGATATAGGCTGGTTGTGCCATATAAATCTCCTTTTTAAATATTAGAATTATGAATATTAGCATTTTTTTAATTTTTTTAGAATAAGATAATAAAAAAGTTCAAAATATTTTTAGTGATTAAAATTTATGGAGGATATTTAATCGTTATGTTTAGTGGAATAATTCATTTTATGAAGTCAAAACTATTTTTATATATTTTGCTATTAAGCATACTCTTTGTTGTAAGTCTTGCATTTTGGTTGTGGGGTTCTTTAATTGCTTTCAACGATATTTATATTTTTAGTAGCCCTTATTTAAGATTTGGCATTATTTTTATTATTTGGGTTTGTATCTTTTTATTCTTTCTGCTAAAACCAATCATCAACTTCTTTATTTCATTAAAAAATGAAAAAAGAATGAAGTTAAGGATGCTACAAAAAGAAGCAGATAAATTTCTATATAGAGCAAAAAGAAATTTTTTCATTTCCCTAAAAGATGCTAAGGATACATGGAAAAAAGAAGTTAAGATAAAAAATATGCCCTTAGTTATTATTATAGGCAACGAATCTGCAGGAAAAAGCACCTTTATTAACTATTCTAATATTGAATGTCCTTTGAGTGATAGCCTTCAATCCTACAAAAAATTGCACCAATCAACACAAAACTTCGCTCTATATATTTCAAAACAAGGTGCAATCTTAGATACAGAGGGCAATTATTTCTCCCAAGAAGACTTTTTTAAGCCAGAAAGCAGTGATGAAATGCCTGAAGATGATTTGGATAAAAACAAAGACTATATTTTAAAAAAGAGCATTTGGAAAAACTTTTTAGGTTTTTTAAATAAAAATTTCTTCCACAGCAAACTAAATGGAATCATCTTGATAATAGACACTCTCAATTTTATCAACAGCCCAAAAGAATATTCTTACAATCTTATGCGGCACTTGACAAAGCGGGTTTATGAGTGCGAAAGAACTTTAAACTTAAAATTGCCTATTTATATAGTGTTTTCCAAAATAGATTTAATTGAGGGCATGAAAGAATTTTTTGAAATTTACAACGAAAAAGTTGTCAATAAAACTTTTGGAATATCTTTTAAGGATAAATTGAGACTTGATGAATTGAATAAAGGCTTTAAGGATATTAGCGATTCTCTCCTCTTTAATTTTATGAACAAAAATACTCACTTACATTCTCTTGAAGATAAAAATAAAGCCTATTGGTTCTTAAAGCAGATGGATAATTTATTTGCATTGGTGGGCGAATTTCTCATTGAACTACAAAATGAAAATGCACAAAAAAATAGCTCTTATTTGCGTGGGGTTTATTTTGTAAGTGCATATCAAGAAAATATACCAAGAAACTATATTCTTGATACGATATGCGCAAAATATAGCATCAAAAAAGCATTAGGAAAAGTAACTCCTATCTACAACCATCAAAGTTATTTCGTAAAAACTCTCCTTGAAAAGGTGATTTTCAAAGACTATTCTTTAAGCAGAATAAAAAGTGCTTTTAAAAGAGTAACTTTGCTCGGTCTTGTTGTGATGATATGTCTTATTACTTATTCATTTTCTTATTATTTTATTAGCAAAAACAATTTGGAAAGGGAAAAAAGTGATATTGTTTTAAATTCTTTGGAAATGCTATTGACTGATTTAAAATACGATACAATGAGCATAGAGCAAAAAGCAACCCTTCTAATACAACTAAGAAATATTTTATCCTCTTATCCAGAACTCAACAATAAACCAAGCTTAATGGAATATCCAACTTTAAACCTATCCTATAGGGCTTTTAAACAAGCAAATGACTTCTATTATGCCATTAATGAAGATGTGCTAAAAAATACCCTTATTAAAGAAATGGAAAATATATTGCGAACAGATACCAAGAATGATAATATTCTTAAAACATTGTATATGTATAAATCTTTATTTGAAACAGAATATCTCAATACGCAATTATTGAAAAAATGGATTAATGAAAACTGGAGCTATTTGCAAAAATATCAAATTTCACAAGAAAATTTCTTAAATGGAGTTGATAGTTTTAAAAATACAAATTTCAACACCTTTAGCATAGATGAAAGAAGCATTACTGCAAGCTTTGAAAAACTTCAAAACATCAACCAAACACAAAGAATTTATATTTTACTAGATTTCTTAAAAAGTCATCAAGTAAAAGAAAAATATTTCATTTCTCAATATCTTGGATATGCTCAAAATAGCGTATTTGCAAACAATAAAGAGCAATTTATTATAGATAAAATTTATACCAAAGAAGGAATGGTAACTTTTTTAAATAATCTTAATGCAGAAGTAGATCACTCTATTAACATAGAATCTTGGATGTTAAATAACGATACAACACCACTTGAAAATAAAAACACCCTTATCTTGGGTATATTAAAGCTGTATCTCAATGAGTATCAAACCAAATGGCAAGAGCTACTTGCTTCTTTAAAACCACAAAATTATAAAAGCAAAGAAGCAATGCTCAATCAACTTGATATTTTAGCAAAAAAGGAAAATCCGATTCAGTCTTTAATCAGTATTGTTAGCAAAAATACAGATATTAATGACGCTTTTTTGTTGAGTGAGGCATATAAGCTAGGTTTGAATGCTGGTGAAATTAAGGCTAATTTTACAAATATCACAAATGCTTTTGCTGCTTATCATAGAATCGCTAATGAAGATTCTTTATTAAAAAGCGGGGCTTCTGCCGTGGGTTTGAAATTTGATAATGAAAACATAATGGAGATTTTAGGCAAAGATATTGCAGATGTTAAAAATAAAATTGTAAACTTTACTACAAATAGTAATTTGAATGTAGAAGATAGAATCTCTTACGCTCTTGGAAACTTAAAAGAAGCAGATGATCCATTTACTGCTTTTAATGACGATATTAAACAAATGCCTTTTGAACTAAGGCAATACTATGAAATGCTTTCTGCTTATTCTTGGAATTTTATAGAAAACAATGGAATCGCACTCTTTAATGCTGCGTGGAAAAATGAAGTATATACGCCTTTTATAAATGATATTGCCCCTTTTTATCCTTTTAATCAGGACAGTATGGAAGACCTTAGTATAGATACCTTTAAGAATTTCTTTGGAAGAAATGGAATAATCAATAGTTTCTACAAAAAATATCTCAACGATATTTTAGTAAAAAGGAAAAATATATATTCTATTAATCCGCAATACAAAACCAAATTAAATTTTTCTGGAAATTTTTTAAACTTTATTACAAAAACTGCCAATCTATCCAATCTAATCTTAAGTCAAAATGATAATGTAAAGGTGCATTTTACCATCAAGGCACTTGATTTGAGTGCGGACTTTTCACATATTGATATTTCTTATTTGAATCATCCCATAGTATATGATCATACTTTAAAAACACAGCTTAATATCATAGCAGATCAATTCACACCCGCCACCATTTTGAATCTTAGTGCTTATAATTATGGCTCATATCAGGTAAGCTATGAAAATTCCTATAAAGGCGAATGGGCGTGGTATAAATTTATTAAAAAAGCAGAAAACAATGGCAAATATACTTTAAATTTCAACAATAATGAAAAATTGTATTTTGATTTTGAATTGGTAGATAGCGAAAAAGATATTATTGCTATTATGCGGCTTTTAGAGGATTTTAAAATTGTAGAAAATATTATAGGTGGAGAGTAAAATGGAAAAAGAAGAAATTGGCGTGATTGTTGAAAACACACAAGATTGTGAAAGCAAGAAGTATGCACATATTTTCAACGAAGAAGGGGGCTTTATTGGAAGCAGCTTTGATAATGCTTTTTGCCTACAAGATACACAAAACAAAATTCAGGATAAACACATTCAAATAACTTTCGAAGAGGGATGTTTTGCATTAACACCGGTTGAAAACTGCATTGTTCATTACAACAATGCGTTTTCTAGTATGGAGGGGGGATATGGAACGATTATCAATTTAAATGATACCGTTAAAATAGGTGATATTGTATTGCGCTTTGTAGATCCAAAAAGTGTTAATGAGGATATGCTTAAGAAAAGCAATATACTTAAAGACCTGCAAAAGCAACCTCAAGAGGAAGAGAAACCCATAAGACCAAAAGGACAGATAAGTGTTAATTTTAACGAAAAAGAAAACATCAAAGAGTTAATTGATTCCAAAAATACATACGATTTTTTAGAAAAGAAATTTGATGATAGCTTTTTAAAACAAATGCCTAATGTCAATACAACCACCTTTGATTATAACAATATTTTAAAACTGCTTGATAAAGGCTTTAAGGAAATTCAATCTAATCAAAAAAATAGTAAATTCAATGATGTTTATGAGGACTTGACCCTAAAAGACTTAGAGGGAATTATCGGGCAAGTTCCTCTTATTAAATCTACTAAACTTATTAATCTTTTAGCGTTAAGCTTAATCAGCAAAGAGCTTTATAGTCCGATATTTGAGGAAATGGAAGAAGATATGTTTGTCAAATATCTTAAAATCGCGATACAAAGCAATGTAAAAGAAGAAAAGCATTTATTTGAAAATTTAACCATTAAAGCATTAGAAAAGTATAGAAAATAGGGTTTTATATGCAATTTTAAAGATAATTATGAAGTTATTATCCAAAAAAATCTTTAGCTTAAATATAGAGAAACTTTAGAAATATAAATTATTGCTTTTATCACAACTTGCCACACTTGAAATCTACCCAAGAAATATAAGCAAAAACTTCTAACTCCATTTGTCTTATCACTAGAATGGCTTATAAAATTTTAGGAAACTACTGAACTTTGTCCAATTCTATTTGCATAATATTAATTTCATCTTCTTTATCTTGTATATTTTTTGGGCAAAGCTTTGCTTTATTTGCTCCAATAGGCGTTAAAACGGCAAAATATCTTATATTATTTTCAGAATAATCCCAAATTTCATCAAATTCCAAATAGTTTGCCAAGCCGTAATCTTTAAAGTTACACTTTTTATAAACTAATTTTAAAAATTTTGGAATTTTGTTAATAATAAAAAGTATTTTTGCTTCTTCCTTTAAAGAACTAATGCTTAGTTCCTTAACAATATTCCCTTGATATTCCTGTTTGATAATATCTAATAATTTTGTATTGTCAAAATCCTTTAACATACTCAAATCTATATCTATTTCTTTTTCTAATTCTAGCTTTTTAAAAGAATATTTTATTTTTTTATCATTCGTTTGAGGCAATAAAGCATTTAACTCATCATCGCTTTTGACAATCAATTTTGCTATACCCATAATTTGAATATTCAACTCTAATATAGAGTGAAAATCTTCTTTAGAAAAAATATTGTCTATGCCCTTTTTAATATTATTTGCATCCAATTTCTCATCAGAAAAAAATTGCATAAGCCTATTTAAAAATATAGGTTGAGGAAGCATTTTTCTCCTTTGGCTTTTTGTTTCCTTTGGTTAATCTTTATGGGAAAATTATAGCAATATGCGCTTAAATTACCTTTTGTTTTTGATAAACTACATTTTCTGTTTTTGCATACCAATTTCAATGGATAAATTATTTAATTTTAAATATCATCAAATAAGCTTGATTTTTTGCATTGTTAATGAATTTATTATTTTTGACATCAAGTTTATTCATAGGGTCATTTTTCTTGATGAAACGTTTAACTTTATTGTTGTTTTCATAGGCGAATATTAAGTCGTTTTCGTCTTTATATCTGTTTGCCAACACTTCATCATCGTATTCCTCAAAAGGAACATTTCTGTCATAAACATTAATCCCAAAATTTATTAACTCGTCTTTAGCTTTGATAAACTCTTTTTTGTCTTGAAATTACCACAAGAGATTTATAAGCCTTATATACTTTAATTTCGCAAAATTCTTTAAAGCTTAGAATCTTTTTGTCGGGAAAATTCTCCAAAAATCTTACTAAATCCTGCACAGCTTGAGAACTTAGATTAACAAGTAATTTTGCAAATCCATCATTATATGCGAATGAGGATTCTGTGTATAATCTTTTAATATATCTTGAATTAATTGTTATAACAAAAATAGCTACAACCCCGCCATTGCTTTTTGCATATTTAAAACGATTGTAAGATTGTAAAATTATCAAGCATTTTTCATACTCCAAATATTAATTTGATTATTCTATTTAAATAAAACTTAAAATAATATTTAAATATTATCAAAACAAACTCCCCTGTTTTTCTTTCATTTTATACTCTTGCAATTCCAATTCTTTCATCTTAATTTTTAACTCAAACTCCTTAATGTTTAACTCCTTTTCTCTGTTTTTTTCTCTTAATAATGCAACTTCATCCCCATTGTTATTCAACACAACAGGTTCTATTCGTGAAGCCATTTCAATCTGTTTTGGAGATTCCTCCAACACCTCTACATCCTCTGCTTCAACATCAATAGAAGCTTTTTCTTTTCTATCTATAAGGACATCGTGTCGCTCAATGCCGTGCTCGTCTCTATATTTTTCCCTTTTAATAATTTGAATATCCTCTTTATCAGGCAACCCCTCATAAGCTGTAATGGTTTTAATCTCTTTTTCTGCTGTATAATTAACAAAATCGTAATCTATCGTAAATTGTTGTCTTTGTTTTTCAATGGTGTTCCATTCGCCTTGTCCAAACAAATAAGAATTCAAGAAAAATACATACCCCCCAGCCCTTTTTTCTCGCTTTAAAATTTTTTTATCCACGAGCTCCGAAACACAATTTGCAACAACCTGACGAGAAGATTGTAATTTTTCCGCCAATTCAGCCCTAAAAACACTATCTAAAACAACTTCATTTGTCCCGAAAGTAACTTTTTTAGTTAAAATTTGCGCTAGTATCTCTTGAGATTTTTTTGTCAAATTTACAATGGCGTTAAAATTTTCAACATACAAAAGCATAAAACGCTCTCTTTTTTTTGTCCGCAATAATACGCTTTCCTCTTTTTCTATAACTTCTCCTGTTTGCATGTTCAAACTAGAAGTTTTTCGTGTCAAAACTTTTGAACTACCAATATCCATTTTAAACCTCCAAAAAACTAAAAAAAATACAATTTAAGTTTTGAACGAAAACTTAAACAAAAAATGCTTCAAACCTTAAAAAAATAAATTACTTGCAAAAAAGCACAAAACGCCTAAAAATAGGAATTTAATTGCATAATAATTTTATATGTGTAATTATATATAGAAAAGTTATGAATAAGCTTAAATTAAATATTATTGATAATAAAAAAAAGTTATAATCGGCGTAAAAACCCATAAATTAAGGATTATTCTTGCCATAGTTGCAAAACTTAAAAATTTTTAATGAAAACAAAAAATTTTACTTAAAAATAGCTTAATTATAATCGTGGGAATTATGAAATATAACCCCCTATATTATAAAATATAACCACCACGATTATAATTAAAAAAAGAGCTAACACCAATAAATACGAAACTCAAAGCAATTTTTAAATGCTTTTTTCTCTTTATGTTATTAAACAAAATTTTTTGCACCAAACATCTCCATACTTCCCCTTGAAAATAAAAACATAACAAAAACTTAAAAATTTAACTATATCAAAAAAATATAAGAAACATTAAACAAAAACAAACAATGCCAAAAATAAAGCTTTTTAAAGCTAGTAATAGCAAAAAGTAAGGAGATTAATAAAAAATACTATCATATAAACAAAATTGATTTAAAAGCAATTTATGCGGTTTTTTAAAAATTTAAGTTTTCAAAGAAACCTTAAGCTATTTTTTAAGAAAATATTAAATATTATTTAAAATAATCTTAAATTATAAAACAATTACTAAGATTTTTAATCAAATTCATCCCTAATTCTCACTATCAATTCTCTCTTTAATTATCTGTTTCAGATGAGAAATT
>ERZ778495.1267-NODE-1267-length-18240-cov-5.241683_pt1 | contig 18240 bp, 16 predicted proteins | sample MGYA00433100_ERZ778495 | MGnify/ENA primary metagenome ERZ778495 (study PRJEB29527, sample SAMN07138962) | mouse gut metagenome | material: feces | host: mouse | place: China:Nanjing | collected 2016-01-25 ...
ATCCTTTTTAATTCCAGTTAATATCCTGTCATCAATGTCTTCATGCTTTGAATAGCATGGAATCAATAGCATACAAAACATTTCATAATAGCTATCATCTTCTGCGATCCCATTTTCATCAATAATTTTAAATTCCTGTTCTCCGCTACATTCATCAATATCTATACTCTCTATTGATTCCAACAATGCATGGTTAAAAGATTTATTAATTTGTAAAATAGTGTTTTTTAAATCGGAATCTGTAATTGCCTGAATATTTATTGGAAAAGGCTGTATTGTTCTTTGGCATATTCTTTTGAGCATACCTTTGTAAATAGCAATACGCAGCTTTTCATCATCATCTGATTTATTACAAAGCTTTAGCATTTTCATAAAAAAAGAAATATTATTTTTGATTTCCTGTGCATCAGACAGTTCAAACATATATGGATCTATCAATACACTCATTATAGTCCCTTTCTTTCTAATGCTGCTTCTAAAATTGAATCTAATAATTCCTGTGTTTCATCCCTAAAATCTTCAGGATACTCAATATTTCCCAAACCAGAAATATTGGTAGTCCAAACTTTTGTTCTTCCAGTGTTATGGAAAAAATTAATTGCAGCAGATTCTTTAGAATAATTATTTTTTACAATATGATATCTTAGACGTAGCAAAAAATATTCACTATGTGTTTCAAGTATTATTTTTCTACCTTGCTTACAAAATTCAACAAACATATCTGCCAGACGGCTTTGTGAATATGGATGCAAATGCAATTCTGGTTGTTCAAAAATCAATATTTCATGTGGTTCAGATAATAACACAGATATTAAAACCGGTAAAACCTGACTAGTACCTATTCCTACATTCATGATATCAGATTTTATATGATCCATATTTTCAATTGAAACGCTGAAACCAAAAGAATTTTTCCTATCAACATCCACAGCACTTGCAACATTCAAATGAATCATCCATTCAGCCAAAGCATCTGACAATGTACACTTTTCTTTTCCACTCGGTAAAATATATATTTTCTCTTTTTTATTCTCATGCAACAAAACTGAAGCGAAATATGATCCTGTAGGCCCAACATATTTAGGAACAGTTTCAAATCCAATATTATATAAGCCTTTCGGAGTTTCTCTAATAGGCCCAACAAAGAAAATTTTAGAAATAATATCTGTATAAAAAATATTATAAAAATCCAACGCATATTTTAGTTGTGTTAAATTATTTCTTTTCTCATCATCTCTGTCTAACAGCCAAAATGGATTTCCTTTCAAATGATAAGATCCTTGTAATTGTGAAGTAGCAGGAATTGAACACTTATAATTCGATATATATGACTCATATACTGTAAGAATATTCACCAGTTGTTCTAAGGAATTCAAATTAGCAAATGATAATTCCAAAATCCTGATACGTAAATCTTTTGGGATTATCCGGTTAGCACTGCCATACATCGGCAATTCTAAATTAACAAATTCGTCAATAAGCTTTTCTACTCGTAAAGCTAGATTATATGTATCTTCTGTCAAAGAAATTTTATCTATTTCTTTCTCTTGAAGTCTATCCAATAACCGAATGTAAAATTCTCTTATTGCATTTATTCCAACCGGTTCATCCATTGCAACTGTTGTGGTTTTCTGCGATATCAATGTCTGTGACAAAACATTTATCAGTTCAGAAGCTTTGCTATTCAACTTTGTATCATAATGAACTACATAATTCGACAATAGCAGATTATGAATATTAACACTAAACACTATGCGTTCATCATTTATATATAAATCAAATAATCCCTTGCTGACTCTTTTTAATGACAAATGCATATTTTCAAAATATACATCTATATAATTCAGAATTGCAGAGGCACTATCTACATCCCGTTTAAAGTTCCAGCAAATTTTAAAATTATCTTCATCTAACATATTTTCAGATTTTTCAGTTTGTTTAAGTGTTACTGCAAGTGAAAAAGAACCTGTTACAGAGTCAGATATCACATCATCATAATCTCCTAGAGCAACATATTTGCCTGATAATAACAACTCTTCATCAGGACTATTGCACTCCATTGTTTGTTTAAGCATTAATAATGCTTGTAAAGCTGTACTTTTCCCACTACTATTTGCTCCAAGCAATACTGATAAATCTGAAAATTGAATATATTGTTTATTGGCATATGATTTAAAATTTTCCAGTTCTATCCCTTTTAAGACAATTCCCATTATTTCTCCTTTAATAAAATTACACCTAAAAATAAGTTGACTGAAAATATTTTTTAATACTATTATTTGTTATTTTTGTTCCTTGAGAATAGGCATCACGCCAAGGTTTTTGTTGATGTGTTAATTCGACTAAGTCATATGCAGTCTTCTTCCCATATTCATCCCAAATGGCGGTTAAAGTTTCGGTCACCTCAAAATCTCTTAGAAAGCCTATACCTTCTCTTTCCGGAATTTCTGAACGTCCATATCTTTTAAATTCTTCATACACTTTTTCGTTCACCGGTCCATACTGCCATGCCTCGAATTCATCTGGAAACGCAGCATGATTATCCCATACATAACTCCATCCTTGAGCTAAGTATAAAATTTTTTGCAATTTAAGTGGTGTTAACGAATATTGCTTTCTTCCATATGACAAAAATACGAAATAACGTGCAGCATCTAATATATCAACCATATAATTTCCTCCTTATTTATTATATGCATAAAGTCAGAATGTGCATCTTAACAATCAATGTATTATAAATATTTCAACAAACTTGTTATGCATTTTTCTCAAGTATAATATATCAATTTTCTTCTTCATTATACATTTCCAGCAGCTTATGTTTTATTTTTCACATTCTTTTCTTACACATTTTCTCCTTTGCATAACACAAATCCGCTAAATCAAGTCTGATTTACATAATTATTTAATAAATATAATCACAGAGATATGATTATTTTCAAATCTTATAATAATCATATTATATCAGAACATATATTTGTTTTCAACACAATATTTATTAAATGGTGACAAAAATTCGTTCATAAAAGCGATACAAAACTTAAAGATATTTTGCATTTAGTGTGTAATTCATACTAATTTTATTATTTGCTTCTCTATGGATTCTACCCTACCCAATTTACTTATGCAGCTGATCCAAAAATGCTGCGAAATCAAAGGTTTCATTTTTATTTGCTTTAAAAATCGTACCGTAATTTCTTCCTTCCATAATGCGGTGGATAATCCGCACATCTTTTCCGCTTGCAATTACCATATCTGCGCCGGAATATGTAGCGATTTTGGCAGCGATCATTTTTGTTTCCATGCCGCCTGTACCGACGCTGCTTCCAGTGGAGGCTTTTCCCATCTGCATCAATTCATCTGTAAGGCAGTCCACACGTTCAATAAATTGCGCATCTTTGTTTTGTCTGGGATCATCGGTATACAAACCGTTGATATCCGACAGCAATATTAACAAATCGGCGTTTGTCAGCGCAGTAACGATCGCAGAAAGGGTATCATTTTCCCCTACTACCTTATCCAATTCAAAGGTTGAAATGGTATCATTTTCATTTACTACGGGAATTACTCCCATACTTAACAATTCATTAAAGGTATTTTGCGCATTAAACCGATTGACATTGTCTACGATTGTATTACGTGTCATCAAAATCTGCGCAGCATAATGATTATACTCCGAAAATATTTTCTGATATGTTGTCATTAATCTTGCCTGTCCAATTGCCGCACACGCTTGCTTCTGCGAAACTGTTTTTGTTTCCTTTAAACCAATGGCCTTTCTGCCACAGGAAATAGAACCAGAAGTTACCAATATTACATCTTTCCCTTGATTTTGCAGATTGCATAGTTCACGCACCAATATATCAATTTTGATATAATCCAATTCCCCCGTTTCTGGATGCTGTAAAGATGACGAGCCAATCTTTACCACTACTCTTTTTTTGTTCTTTAAATTTGCTCTTAGTTCTTCCATATTAACTCCTATCTTTCTTTTGATAATTAAATCTGTAACCGCTTACTACAGATATTAGGTCATACAAATTCATTTTGTTGTGGCTGATTGCCATATTTTACCTGCACAATGGCTGATATTTTGCAGCAATTTTCTCCGCAGCCAAGATGCCATCCATTGCTGCAGATGTAATACCTCCAGCATAACCTGCACCCTCTCCGCATGGATACAAACCTACGAAAGCTGGACTTTGCATTGTTTCATCACGGCAGATGCGCACTGGCGAGGAGGTGCGGCTTTCAATTCCTGACAATATGGTATACGATCCGGCAAAACCCGGAATCGTTTTGTCAAATTGTTTCATGGCTTCGATAAATGCTTTTTCGCATTCTTCTGGCAATAAGCCCCGTAAGTTGGTAAAAATATATTCGCCTTTAATACAGGGACTTATCTTATGTACTACAAAATGCATATCCTTGTCAAGATTCTTTTTTAAACGATGATTCAAATCAACTTTTGACGCTTGATTTTTTATATAATCGCCATAATATTGTACAGGAACACGTCCATTTCCTAGTGCAAAAGCTTTTTCTTCCAATGTCTTTTGAAATGCCACGCCTGCAAGTGGATCGCTGCTTGGATAATCGTCTGGCGTCACTTGAACAATAATTGCACTGTTGGCATTTGTACCCGAACGGTCGGAATAACTCATACCATTAACTGCCAACCTGCCCGCCTCACTAGAAGCATTCACCACATACCCGCCTGGGCACATACAAAAGGAATATACGCCTCTCCCTGTGCTGGTCTGCGCAGTCAGCTTATATGGTGCTGCTGGGAGAAAATTTCCATATTTTTTTCCATACATGCATTCGTTTATCAACTGCTGCGGATGCTCTACCCGCATTCCTACGGCGAACGCTTTTGCTTCCATTGGAACTGCTAACTTGTTTAAATATGTAAAAGTATCTCTGGCACTGTGACCAATTGCCAGAATTACCTGGTTTGTCTTGATTACCTCTTTGTGATTGAGAACCACGCCGCTAACTGCTCCCGCTGTAATTTCGAGCGCAGTCATTTTTGTGCCAAAATGCACAGTTCCGCCGTGATTTAAGATAAATTCCCGCATATTTTTCACAACAGTTTTTAAAATATCTGTGCCAATATGCGGTTTGCTTTCAAATAAGATTTCCTTTGGTGCACCACACTCTGCAAAAATACGCAGAACTTCCTTATTTCTGCCATTTTTGTCTTTTACAAGCGTATTTAATTTTCCATCAGAAAAAGTTCCTGCACCGCCCTCGCCAAACTGTACATTGGAATCTGGATGTAGCACGCCATCATTCCAAAAAGACTCCACATCTTTTGTTCGAGTGTCCACATCATAACCGCGCTCGCATAGAATTGGCTGATATCCGTATTTTGCAAGCATATATCCGGCAAACAATCCTGCTGGGCCCATGCCGATAATCACAGGAGGATTCCTTAATGTCTTATTCCCCAATACAGAAAAACAATAATTATTATCTTTTTGCGATTGTGATACAAATACTACATTATTGTCTTTGCAACACTTCACGATCTGTTCCTCGTACTTGTTGTCTTGCAGAGATATCCCCAATGCGTATACTTGAAAAAGCAGCGGCTTTTTCCTTGCGTCTATGGAATGTTTGCGTATTGTAATATCTTGAATTTTGCTCTCTTGAATCCCTAAGATTTTGGCTGCTTTTTTGCGTAGAATCTCCGGGGAATCTAATCTTATTTTAGCGTTTTTTTCTGCCCCGCACGGCATTTGTAATGCAATTTTTAATTGATTTATAGTAATCATTATTTGCTCCTGCATAATTCGTCCATTTGTACTACCTTGCTTCTTGTTTTAAAACTTGCTGCGCAGCGGCAATGCCTGCTATTGCACCCGTTGTCCATGCCCACTGCAGGTTATAACCTCCACAAATGCCATCGCAGTCTAATAATTCTCCAGCAAAGTACACTACAGGAGTTTTCTGTGACTGAAAATTTTCTGTAACTTCCCAGAGTGGAACACCGCCGCTGCAAACTTGTGCATTCTCAAAAGGATTTGTGGCTTTTACAATAACTGTAAAATTGTTCAACAGAGCCAAACATGCTGCAATTTTTTCTCTGCCTGCTTCCGAAATACGTTCTTGTGGGCGTATTTTCTGTATGCGGCATATAAGGGAAGCAACTTTTTTATGTACAAGACCGCTTAAAAATTCTTCTATCGTTTTATAGCCAAGCTGTTGTTCCTTATTTGTAATATCCAGCATTTCTCTTTCATTCATATAAGGAATAAAATTAATTTGTACACGACACTTCTTTTTTTCATGAATTGCGCGAGCCGCTATACGGCTAAATTGAAATACCGGAATACCGGAAATACCATAATCTGTAAGCTGTAATTCTCCCTCCTCATAGAATGCTTTCTTATTTTCTACATATAATGTAAGACCTGCTTGCGCCCTGACACCTGCAATTGATTTAAAATAATCTCCTTCGCATCGTAACTGCACCAATGCTGGAAGTGGCGTAATAATAGAATGTCCTAGTTTTTTTGCCAAATGATACCCTGTGCCGTCGGAGCCTGTAGCCGGAGCCGCATTGCCGCCTGCTGCCAGAATTACACAGTCAAATGCCATTCTCTTTTTGGTGTTATCTTGCATATACTGCACTGTTCCGCCTTGTCTGCCAGCGGTAATATCCACAACCTCGCAGCCGGTTTTCACCGTAACTCCAAGATACGCACAGGCGCTGCGCAGCACATCCAGTACCGCCGAAGCCTGTTCCGATACAGGATATATGCCGCCGCCGTTTTTTTCTTTTGTATACAGTCCTAATTGTTGAAAAAATTCCCTTGTATCTGTCGCGCCAAAACGTTCTAATGCCTTATAAATTTTTTCCAGCGATTTTTTGTTCGATTTTTCGCTCGACTTTTTCATGGATTCTTCATTTGATTGCTTGTTCGGCTTTTCAATCATTTTTTCGCTGCTACTGTAATATTTTCCATGTATATCACTAATATTTGTAAGATTGCACTTCCCGTTTCCAGTCATTAATATTTTTTTGCCGACCCTGTCCTTATGCTCCAGAATTGTCACTGCCACACCTGCTTGAGAAGCCTGAATTGCCGCCATAAGGCCTGACGCGCCGCCGCCGATAATTACAATTCTGTCTGCCGTTTCTGCCATTTTAAAGCCTCCATTCAGTGATTTGCCTTTTCCATTTTTGCTCTTAACTGCTGTAAGATTCCAAAAAATGATACACCTTTAACTCTGAATCCATATATTTTCCTTCAATAATTTCCTGCTGTACATTTTCCGGTAAATCCTGTAACAACAATTCTGTCCGGAAATACAAAGTTTCCCGATCTGCCTTGTAAATACGGATTTCACCGTCCAATTCCATAATATAATACCCCTCTGTTTCTGCCGTCGTATCATAAATTCTTAATATTTTGATTTTTTCAGGCGAAAACAACTCCAAATGCTGCGATTGAAAGCCCTTGTCCTGTGCTTTATCCACAAGCAGACGACTGTCCTCCAGCAAAGCAGCTTCTAATTCTTTACGGTTTAAACCAATATACTGTTCGGGCAGTTTTTCCTCCTGCATTGATACAGTGCCATCTTTTTTATCAATATTTTCGTATATGCACATGGTATCCTTTGTAGTTATAGTATTAATACTTTGTGCCTGCGATGCACTTGCACCATTTGTATTAGAAGGGGATTGTGCAAGTGGTTGCGGCTGTTTTGTCATCTCAACTTGATTGGGCTGCTCTGCCACGTTTTTTTGCTGTTGGTTAGGGACTCCAACAGAATGCCGTTTCCACATCAATGTTCCAATTAACACAATTATCACTGCACATACAACAAATAAGCTAATCATATATCCTTTTTTCATCATCAGCCTCCATTATCTGTTCTGTAAAATCATTTTGGCGTTTTGATATAGTATCAGCTTATTTTTATTTTTTATTCATAAATGGACTGGATTCTATTAGATATAGTAAACGTAAATAATATTTGCATCGACTATCATTACATTAACCGCAGCCGTTTTGCAACTGTTAGTACTGTTCTTCCACCAGGCATACTTTTTAGGTCGTGTTCGGAAATACCTTTTAGCAGAATCAGCACAACAAAGTAAACGATTACACCAATGCCAATCCCTAAAAATACAGTAAGTACATTCCCAATCACCTTTGCAAGTAGCAGATTCAGCACACCAATTACAACCCCCATAATTACAGACGCAATTACTGGAATTACAAAGGTACGGATATACTCCTGTCGATAGTTTAAATACTTTTTAATTGCAAGTGCGTTTAAAATGCATACGATTACGGCAAATAAAATATTTGCATATACCACAGCATGAATACCCCATCCAAATTGTAGTGTCGCATAGAGAAACGCAATGTGAATTACCAGCGCAATCACAGCGTTTCGCACAGGTATCTGCATTTTGTTAATTCCCTGAAGTACGCCATTAGTTAGCGTAGACATTGTATAAAACACTACGGATATTGAGCCAATATGCAGCAAATTTACTGCCATGTCAATTTCACCGCGAAACAGCATGGTAATAATTGGACGTGCCAATACCGCAAGCCCAACGGCACTGGGGATTGCTACCAGCATGGTAAAACGCATTGCCTGATTTATCCGCTCCTTTGCACGTCCAAACTCTTCGCGCACCATTAAAGCCGCAAGAACAGGAACAATGGAGGAACACATTGCATTTGCCAGCGCAATCGGCACATTAACGAGCACTTTGTACTTTCCGGAATAAACACCCCAATTATAAGTTCTGACACTGTCAAATCCTTTTTGTATCATAACGCTGTTATAGATTCGTATATCAATAACATTGCTGAGGTTATAGACAGTAGTGCTTAACAACACCGGCAGAACCGTCATAATTATCAGCTTAAATACTTGTCCATACGTATCGGTTTTACCGCTGACATCACGACTAATCTGACGCTTAAATTTTTTACGATAAATGGAATAGACAAACATTAAAAACAATAATCCAATTAAAGAACCAACAACTGGCCCCACGGAAGCGCCTGCTGCACCAAACGAAGGCGCAAAATCTTCATTGTGACGGAGTACACCAACGCCTTCACCATATTGAAACAATAAAGATGCACCGACAAGACTACCAATTAATACAAAAATCTGTTCTAAAACTTGCGATACGGCTGTTGGCATCATTGTACCAAGACCTTGAAAATATCCTCTAAGTACACCCATTACAGAAACCAGCAGCAGCGCAGGCCCTAACACTTTTAACGCCAAAGCACTCATAGGCTCCAACATTAAATCTTTTGCCAAAAAATCTCCAAAAACCTCACATACAAAAAAGGTAATTCCACCCGCTACAATAGCAAACACCATTGCGCACCGAAAAGCTCGTTCGGCACTTTTATACTGCTTCCGACTTACTTTCGACGATACGACTTTCGATACTGCAAGCGGCAGGCTGTAGCACGATATTATAAGCATTAACGCATATACTTCATACGCAGCAGAATAAAAACCATTTCCTTTATCCCCGATAATATGCTCCATAGGAAACCGTCTAATAATACCGATTATCCTTGACAGCACGCCTGCTATGGCAAGTATACTCCCTTGTACAATAAAATTGGACCTTTTCTTCATTTATGACCTCCATGTGTGTGTGTTAATTATTTCTCGTAATCCCAAGCCTGTTAAGAAGCTCCTCCTGTTTCTGTTCCATCACCAAAGCTTCTTTTTGCTCCATGTGGTCATACCCCAGCAAATGCAGCATACTGTGGGCTATCAGGAATGCATATTCCCGAAGCTGTGAGTGTCCGTACTCTTTCGCCTGCTCGTAGACCTTTTCTATAGAAATAACAATATCCCCTAGCAGCAATTCCCCGCTCTCTGGATCAAAATAATCCTCCACTCGTTCCTCCACTCCCGAAAAATCTGCGGGACGCTCATAATCCACATTGGGAAATGACAGCACGTCCGTTGGATTGTCAATTTCACGGTAATTTCGATTTATCGTTTGAATGCCGTTGTTATCCGTAAGAAGCACATTTACTACTGCCTCATACGGACATTTTTCATACGCAAGCGCTTCTTCCATTACTAAGACGGCTATTTCTTCCACATCAAAAGGCAGCTCTAATTCTGTTTCACTCTCCACGCAAAAAGTCATAATATAATTTTTCCCCCGTATATAATTTTTCCATTCCGCCTATATCAGCAAGAGAAATATCACTGTCATTAAGTATGCCAAGGTCAATTTTCCTACGAATTACAGCTACAGCGACCTTTCCATAATCTACGTTTTCCATCGGCTCATCCGTCGTATGGTTTTTGTCAAGCAAATATGTAATTGTTGACACAACGCAGTCGGCAAGGTAAACTGCCACCGTTTCCTTCATCTTTATAGGCTGTGCCTTATAGTTAAATTCCTGCAAAAGCTGTATTGCCTTCGGAGGAAATTTATTTTCCTTACAGATTTCCTCCAAAGTTTTGTCCTGCTTTTTACACTCAGATACAATAATTTTGTGATAATATCCGCCGTTTTTTGCCACATTTACATTCATATGCAGAAGACGGGCTGTTTTCTCTGCAAAATATGCCGTATGAATTGCATTGTAATAAAGCTGCTTATCCTCTGTCTTGTACTTGGCAAGCATTTCATACTCCTGATCGTTAATCAACAGATATTTTCCTTTCTCCCTATCAATCGCAACCGCGCAGTAAAATCTCAGCACTGCCAGTATTAGGATAAACGTTATAAATATATTAATCACTGGCATAATAAAAATATCTGCATTCATAACACCATAACTTTGATAAACAGTCTTTGCTGCCATACAGGTACTATAAAGCACCATTGCAATAAACAGCGGCGGGCCTGTCCTATAATCTTCGTCCAGTTTTTCAAACAGCACAGCAAAAATGCTTCCTGTCAAAAAATACAATAAAAATGCCAAAATATCTGTTCCTGAAAAATACACACAGATACTAATTAATCCAGCATATGCGATAATTCCTGTCACAGTATTGGAAAACAGTGTAAGCGCCAGGGCAAACGCTGGTACTGCCCAGCCAGAATCGGGCAGGCTTGGCAGCAGGCAGCAGGCAGCTAGGCCAAGTAAGAACGCCAGTACGAATCGAATATAATGCGCCCCATTATCATAGTGAAGTGTATGATAAATTTCCGACTGTACCAGTGAAAAAACGATGGCTCCGAAACTGGCAGCAGCAATCATCAGCAGTACAAAAATATCCCGAAAGGATTTTCCATAATAATATGCTGATACGCCAACCGCAGACAGCGACAATAAAATCGTCAATACAATCAACGTCAGCTTCCACTGTTTGGATTCTTCTTTATTTCTCATCTGTATGGGTTAGCTCCTTTCTTTGTGCCCTGACGGAATAACTGTCTTCCAGTTGTTTTTCCTGCTCTTTCTGCTGTTTTTTGAGCAGCTTTTAAATGGGCATCATTTATCTTTTTCTCGTAATCCTCATAAGCTTTCACAATTTTTTGTACCAGCGGATGCCTTACTACGTCACTGCTTGTCAATTGGATAAAGGCAATATCGCTGATTTTAGAAAGAACTTTCTGCGCAACATCAAGCCCTGACTGTACGCCTGCTGCCAAGTCTTTCTGTGAGGAATCGCCTGTTACCACCACCTTCGAGCCAAAACCAATACGCGTAAGAAACATTTTCATCTGTGCCGGTGTGGTATTCTGTGCTTCATCCAATATAATATAGGCGTTATCCAGCGTCCGTCCACGCATATAGGCAAGCGGCGCCACTTCTATTAGCCCTTTTTCCATATTCTTTTGAAAACTCTCTACTCCCATAATCTGATAAAGCGCATCATAGAGCGGTCTTAAATATGGGTCAACTTTACTTTGCAAATCACCCGGCAGAAATCCCAGCTTTTCGCCTGCCTCTATTGCAGGTCTTGTTAGAATAATCCTCTCTACCTCATGATTTTTAAAAGCCGTAATTGCAAGCGCCATAGCCAAATACGTTTTACCCGTTCCAGCAGGTCCTAGACCAAACACAATCATATTTTTGCGCATAGCATCCACATACGTTTTCTGACCTAATGTTTTGGGTTTTATCGGCTTCCCGGCGACCGTATGGCAGATGCAGTCCGCATCAATCTCCAAAAGTGCATTATTATTATTCACTTTAGACATCTCCAATCCATAAGCTACATTTTGTTCCTGTATTGTATTTCCTCTTTTAGAAAGTTCTACCAATTCATCAATTAATTTCCGCGCTCGATTTACCGCCTCCTGACTGCCTGAAATATGCACTTCTCCGTTTCTGTCCGTAATTGCCACCTGCAAATCTTTTTCTATTTGCTTAATATAGGCATCATTACCGCCGAAAATATTCTGCATATGCTCTGCTTCTATCTGCAATGAATCTTGATACATAATATTATGATACATTGCTCCCTGTTGTCTTGTATCTTGGTGTATTGATTCTTGATGCATTTGTTCTTGATAATCTTCCAATGTCCTTACTCCTTTTTATCTATTGGATTCCTGATGTTTCTAGCTGCATTTGAATAGGTCTACGTTCTCCGGTCGGCTGTATCACAAGAATTTCTCCTATCATTTCCATACCGTTTTTGTTATTACTTCTATTTTGTACTATTTTAACATTTTTTTCAACAATTTGTACCCCTTTTTCGCGCAAACCTGAAATAAATTTCTCAAAATTGTCTGTTAATATCTGTTCCATTTCGTCTGATGTATATGTAAGATAGCGTAAATAGTATTCTTTTCTGTCAATTTTACCATAATAGATCGGTAAATAAATATTGTCAAGCAAAACAAGCTGCTGTTTTTGTGTTGTCGTTTCATAGACTATTTGCTTGTTTTGAAACAGATTATGTAGAAACAGCCCGTCAAAATGACGTCCGAACGCTTCCACAAAGCCTGTATGTATCTCCTTGCCTGTATAATATATCATAGGATAGCTTTCGCCGACAAAATCTTGATAGTCAATCACTGTCTGTATCCAAATATCTGCATCAGCGTCATATATCTGATAATCAATCACTTCCTGTGCTTCATTATATACCGGAACACCTCCTGCTACAAGTATTTGTCCCTCCTCCACAGTTTCGCCTGCTTTTACTTTGGGCACGCCGTTTCTTGTCAATATAGAAGTGATTGTACCTGAAGCATCTGCCACAATATCCATACCTTTTGTTTTTATTTCTACGGGCTCCGATTTCTCGTTTTCTTTTATTTCAATATATAACTTCGTCCCCTCAAAATAAATTGAAGTCCATGTAACCGTTGGAAATGTTTCTCGCAGTTTCTTTTCCTTTGCCTCGCAATCCAGACTATCCTTTCTCATTCCATAATGAATTTCTTGCTCCTCCAGGAAATCAGTTAGTTCGTCATCACTAATTTGCAAATTTCCAATATATTCAATTGCCCATACATAATCTGTTACAACATTCAGCATAATAAGGCAAGATGCCACCCCTATAAAAAAAATAATCCTTTTTTTCAGAAAAGGAATGTAAAAGGGAATCCCGCGCTTTTTCATTACTTTCACCTTTGTGCCTGTCTTTCTGAGCAGAGGAGGAAGCCTAAAAAAATCGGAGGCATACAGTTCACAATAGCAAATATCCTCGCTGCGCCGAATATCCCACAAATAGATATTATGCAATCTGCACATATTTAAAAAACGTTCCAAATAATCGCCGCCAAGTTTAATTACCAAACAGCCTTTTATAAAACGTATCCATTTATTCTGCAAGAGCCCCACCTCATGCCTCTCTTATTACCTTTACTTCTTTAATATGTCCTGATATTTTCATATCCTCATTGGAATAGTACGCAATAACAAGACATTCGCCGCAGACACAGAACTTTGTGTGATTTCCTTTGATTAAGATTTCATTACAGGTATAGGAAATAATCCCTTTGAAATTCTCCACAAAAATATCAGACTCTCCCACCATATGCAGCAGCGTAGCGTTTACTACCATATCTTTGGGCATGGAAAACGTATCTGCAAAGCGTTCTCCGGCACTTATTAAATCTTGTTTCAGCAAATCCCGTTTCGTCATATCAGCACCATAAAAAATGAAGTATAATTTCTATACTTCATTTTATGTCTTTTACGCGTTCACTATTCCCTTGATAAGCGGCTTTTTTGTTTTTGTTGCACTGTTAATTGTGTACGCCTTTAAAAATCGGGCTTTTGCTGCCTCCAATTTGTCATATTCATTGGCATAAATCACAGCAAGCGGCTCACCTGTTTTCACAGCATCTCCTACTTTTTTATGTAGTATCAACCCTACAGAAAGGTCAATTTTACTATCCTTTGTTTCACGCCCGCCGCCCAAAATTAAGGAACATATTCCAATTTCATCACATACAATTTTCTGAACATACCCATCACATGGTGAAATAATTTCTTCCACAATTGAAGCCTGCGGAAGCCGTTCTGGATGATATACCAGTTCCCTATCACCGCCCTGCGCTTCAATAAAATCAGCCAATTTCGCTAGTGCACTACCATCATCAATACACTTTGCAAGCATTGCCCTTGCCTCCTCATCCGAAGATGCCTTACCCGCAGCCTGCACCATATAAGAGCCTAATGTTATACATAGTTCTACAAAATCTGTCGGTCCTCTGCCGTTTAATGTATCAATGGCTTCTTTTACCTCCAATGCATTCCCTATGGCATACCCTAACGGCTGATCCATATCCGAAACCACCGCAATTGTTTTTCTTCCTGCATTGGTGCCGATTTTCACCATTTCACGTGCAAGCGCGAAAGAATCTTCCTCTTTTTTCATAAATGCGCCGCTTCCAGTCTTAACATCTAATACAATCGCATCTGCACCTGCTGCAAGCTTCTTGCTCATAATAGAGGAAGCAATTAAAGACATATTGTCGACTGTTGCCGTTACATCACGAAGTGCATAAAGCTTTTTATCCGCAGGTGCTAAATCCGCAGTCTGTCCCATAATCGCAATCCCTATCCGATTTACCTGATCCCGAAACTGTCTTTCCGAAATCCCTGTTGAAAATCCCGCAAAGCTCTCCAGTTTATCAATGGTGCCTCCCGTATGCCCTAAACCACGGCCGCTCATCTTTGCTACAGGCACACCCAAAGCCGCCACCATTGGCGTTAATGCAAGGGAAGTTTTGTCGCCTACGCCGCCTGTGGAATGCTTATCCACTTTGATTCCCTTAATATCGCTTAGATCCAGCATATCACCGCTTTTTGCCATTTCCATTGTAAGCGCCAGCGTTTCACTCTCGTTCATTCCCTGAAAATAAATTGCCATCATCATTGCTGACATTTGATAATCCGGAATTTCCCCTATTGTAAAACCGTTAATCATATATCGGATTTCTTCTTCCGTCAAAGCGCCGCCGTTTCGTTTCTTCATAATTAAGTCATACATTCTCATTGTTGTTGATTGCTCCTTCCTATTATTTTTCCATTTACTCTTTCAGCTTAAATTTCATCATCACCGGATTGTGATCGGAATAGGCAAAGCCTGTGTCTATAGTATTGATTTCGATGAGTTCCAGATTGTCAGATATCAAGAATCCATCAACCATTGTGACAAAACTCTCACCCTCTTCATATGGCTTATCCGCATTACGGCATGAGGGTTTCCGGTTATCATGTTCCTCTTTGGATAATAAATCATATGACAGTGCCATTCCTTCCGGTAGCAGCTGCGTTGGAAAAGGCTTTGCCCAGTTTGCATCCGTCTGTGCTGTTTGGAATACCTCTGGAGAATTTCCAAGCAAATCCTGATTATAGTCGCCACCACATAAAATATAATTGCCTGCTGCTAAATCCTGTTTCATATCTTCACTCAGCATAGCGATCTGCTGCCCTACAATGGTATCATCTGTTGCATATGCAGACAAATGTACATTAAAAATAACCAATTCCTTTCCATTTTCCACCGGAAGCCTTGTAATTACATATGCCCTGTCTAAATCAATAAACTTCCCAATTCCACCGCTAATTGGCAGACTGCGCCGCAGTGCGGAATACATAGAAAACTTTGAAAAAGTCGCCAGTCCTGCCGTAGAAGCACCATGTGGTTCATTTAACGGAACCATTAAATAACTGGAATGATAATTTACACCAAAATTCGCTGCAAAATCGACAAAATATTCTTGAATTATTTCATATTGGTTTATATGATAGCTTCGTGTGGAATCAAGATCGACCTCCTGAAAAAGCACAAAATCCGGATTGCAGGCTTGTGCCGCTTCTGCTGCACCAGTGACATTTTTCACTGCTGCCTCTTTGCTAAAGGCTCTGGAATATTTCCCGCCATCCATAAAAAAACTATAATCATCACTATATGCGCCAAATCCAATATTATAAGTGAGCGCTGTATATTCCTCACCACATTGAATTATATTATTCTTTGATGCAGCCGTTTGACTAACTTCAAGTACTGTATTATCTGCAATTCGATGATACGTAACTATCATATAAATAATATAACCGCCAACCAACGCACTAAGTAGAAGCAATATGGACGCTAAAACAATCACTATTTTTTGATACCCTATATTTTTAAAGTGTTTCCCTTGCAGCTTGGGTTGTGTGTCTACCCTTTTTCTATTATTTTTCAAAACACCACCTGTCTTTCTTTATGCACAGCCCCATACAGAGAAAGTATACTACCAAAACAGCAGATGGAACACAGTAAGCAATATACAAAAGCAGGGGTGAAAACAATCCCCTGCTCAATTTATTCTACTACCATTCCCAATGTACTCATAATATACTCTATCTCTTTATCCATATCATCTGATGTAAGTCCTGTTGTCTGTGCAGTCACTTTTAATCCCTCTAACGTATATACAATATTTCTTGCAGCAGCAGCCGGATTATCACAAACCATCCACTCTTGCCCCACACCGTCTATAATAATCTGCTCTAAGCCGACAACCGCCTTATTAAAGTATGCCCTTCGAAAGTCCTTAATATCCTGCGCCTTATTATCAAACATATATTCAAATTTTGCAACTGAAAGATTGCCATTTTTCTTTAAAATTTCTTTTTTCTGCTGGCTTAAATACAACAACATCATTTCGCCGGGGGTTATGTCTTTTTCCTCCAGTGACTCCATAATATCTTTGTTTATTTCCGCTTCCTGCTCCAGCACGGCTTCAAAAAGCTCCTTTACATTGGAAAAGTACAGATATAGTCCGCCTCTGCTAATATCGCATTCCTCCACAATGTCCTTCATGGTTACTGCTTTGTATCCCATTCTATGAAATACATCCTTTGCTTTCTCCACAATATATCGTTTTTTGTGTAATGATTTCTCTCCCATACCTGTCTCCTTGATATTTTGCTTTTATTGCTAGTACACCGTTTTCTTAATCCTCGTATACAAAGTGCTTGATATTTGTATCAGTGCAAGGCGGAGGAAGGAGGCGATGCGGTGGCATCGTTGACTGACGACAACGCGGCAATGATGCAAATAGCGAGTGCTTTGTATATGAGGAATTAAAAAATGGTGTACTAGAATCTTTGTTAGAATCTTGTTGCATTATAACCTAAGAAAAAACCATGCAAATTAATATTCCAGCGGTTTCCGCATTTCCATCAAATCCTTGAGTTTTAATAAAAGTGCCAAATACACACCGTTTTGAACACCCTCCGTCCAAACTGCGCCCTTAATATCACCTTTAAAAGAATATTTCGACAAAATATCCCCCAAAACCGTAATGTCCTGCAATGTGCAGGCATCTATTACACGAAGCTCGTCCGCTGCGGTTTTTATGCGGTATCTTGAATAAGTATATGTATAATTCCGGTTTAAAAAATCTGTATTTTTAATCTCTTTAATAAAATTTAACAGTGTCGAATCATAAACTGGTACAGCCAGTGAACACTTATCAATTCCCTGCCCACTATAAACACTTGAAACATTCCCGCCGCTGACATTTTGCAGCCATGGTAGATACTTCATAAGCTTTATCACATCATCCCTATAACATATAATAATCTCATCTCTTGAAAGCTTTAGGTTGTCTGACATAATTATTCCTCCCTGCATATTTTTTTAGCAATCAATAAATAGATTACTGCTTCTGATATTACTATTTTATCATAAAAAAACAAAAAGTACAGATATTATTGTATTTTTCCTGTTATACTCTTTACAAAAAATAATAAAATATCAATAAATTAATAATAAAAATTTAACTTGTCGCTCGTATTTTGGGATATTATA
>ERZ778495.1268-NODE-1268-length-18235-cov-4.652365_pt1 | contig 18235 bp, 15 predicted proteins | sample MGYA00433100_ERZ778495 | MGnify/ENA primary metagenome ERZ778495 (study PRJEB29527, sample SAMN07138962) | mouse gut metagenome | material: feces | host: mouse | place: China:Nanjing | collected 2016-01-25 ...
CACTGCTGCAACAAGCAGCCACGTATGCCTTTCTTGCTTCACACTCCGGCTCCCGGATGTAGGTCAGAATCGCCTTCTCGAACTCGTCGCAGGTCATGATAGGGCTAATATAGCCCTGACCAACCAGGAAGATTACCTCTTTGTTGGTCAACCTACACAAGAAGTCGAGCTGTGTGACGTTCCAATCCGTGCTTCCTTCACCGTGGTAATAGAGAGATTTGCTACCACTGGCATTGATTCCAAGCCGACTGATGCGGCAGGCCTTAGTCACCCATGACTCGGAATAGTTTATCACATCACGAACAGCTTCATTAGCATCCGCATAGCCCGTGAACTTCAGGGCATCATAAGAGCACAGGTCTGCCACATAGCGGTACAAATGCAAACCACCATCCATGCGATACACCTCAATGATACGCTCACGGACTGCCTGCTCCGCGTTAAGGATAAACCGCTTACATCCACTGTAAGTGTCCCTGTACACGGCCCGCCTCTCGTTGACACCATCACAGTAATAGAGCTCGAATAGCTCGGGCTCCAGTCTTACGATTTGCCAAACAGCCAGCAGCTCGTTGTGCGTAACAACGCCCTCACAATTGAAGCTAACCACAGGGCTGGTAGGACTGTCTTCCTTCTGCACGCCTTCTGCCTCCTTAGCTCGCCAATTGAACTTGAAGTGCTTACGGTTCGTATTGCGCGCCCGCCGCAGAACAGTGACCACCGCCATGTTGTAGTCATCGGTAGTCAACTTCTTGTAGGTACCGTTTGACAGCAGCTCAAATGCGTAATACTCGCCATTCAGTTTACTGCTCGCATGGATAGCGTATTGAGGCAGCATGAAAGGCACCTGTTCGAAGATGTAGCCCTCATGACTAAAGTATGTTACCGGACACCTCAACTTTGCCCACCTCTTTCCCTAATAGTAGTTATTGCATTGACCAAGTATCGCGTCTGTGGAAGTGTCATGCCGCCGATGGCTATAACTAGCGGAGGGACTTTGTCTCCTTTACTCGCCAGCCCTGCAAGCATAAAAGCCGGGCTGACTTCAAAGTGCTCTGACACAGCGAGCACCGTAGGGATGCCCGGCATGATTCCCCGTTCCCATTTAGCGTGTTCTCTAGAACCAAGCCCGATGGAGGAGCAAACCTGCGACATGGTTTCTCCGCGCTCCTCACACATCCTCCGAAACCGAATAAAGAAATTAGTACTCGCCATACCCACCTCCACATAAGCTGCCCTATTAGTCTATATCGAGAACTATTGGACAGTGGTCACTCCCGTATACCTTACTCAATATCTGGGACGCGCGTACACTTGGAAACAGCGTCTCAGATACAAGGAAGTAATCGAGACGCCATCCAGCGTTATTCTCCCGGGCGTTACCGAAGTATGTCCAAAAAGTATATTTACCTTCCTGCCCTGGATGCAAAGCACGGAAGGTATCAACAAATCCATGCCCAAGAAGTCTGCTAAACGCCTTCCGTTCCTCGTCGGAGAAACCAGGTGTCTCGTGATTCTTATCGGGATGCCGCAGGTCGATAGGCTCGTGAGCAACGTTCAGGTCACCACAGTAAATGACCGGCTTATACTTCTGGAGTATCATCAGGAAGTTCAGCATATCATCTTCCCACACCATACGCTCCGGAAGCCTAGCGAGGAGTTTCTTAGAGTTAGGAACATAGGCGGTCGTGAGGTATCTATCGCCCAAGTCAACCGTTATGACACGTCCCTCCTCTGCGGCATCACCTTCTGTTACACCAGTTCCGAAAACCTTGTCAACTATCGGAAGTCGGCTTAGTATCATGGTGCCACTATACCCCTTCCTACTTGCCGGATTCCAAATCTGTGTATACCCAGGGAGGTCAATGTCAACCTGCTCCGGCGTAGCCTTGACCTCCTGCAAACAAATCACATCGGCATCAATCTGCTTTACGGAATCGTAAAAGCCCTTTGAGATACACGCACGGAGTCCCGCAACATTCCACGACATAATACGCATTTTCTCACCTCGAAACTTTCAATAGTAAAAAGAAAAGGCAGGGTACTGACACCAGTACCCTGCCTTTGTTATTGTAGCTTAATCTTCCCGAGCAAATGCTCAGCCTCGCTTTTAGGAATCGCCCGCAGGTGCGTGTGAGAGATAGAGCCGATGAACAATTCTCCCACCATCACATGCGGACCAACAATCGCGCTCACAGGAAGACCCTTCGGCTTACCGTCCTCGTCACAAAGAATGTCATAGCCGTCAAAGGCCACACGTTCAATGTAGCCAACAGTAGTCATAAGTTCCTGGAGAAGGATATCTCTTTCCAAGAACTCGTACTTGCCACCAGGCGTGATGTGTATTACAGCTTTATCCATAGCCGTCTACCCCATAATCTTGGAGAAGATTTCCTGCTCGAGAGCCTCCCGCTCCCCGGAACCCTCGGGAAGTTCCCGACGCTGCAAAAGCATCTGGATGGTCCTCTCGCTGTCATCGGTGGAATACACCATAGCCTCGAAGTCGTCCTGAGTCTCGAAGGCCTCTCCAGAAGCCTTCGTAACGACACCGTCGTCCGCCGTAGCAGAGAAGATATTGTCCACGGTGAGGACCTCCTCGCGGCCAACACCGTCAACCTGACTAATGACTTTCAGGCGCCCCTCACCAGTAAGCACAAAGGTCAGCTTCACCTTAACGTCTCCGGCAGGACGCTGAGGAACATCCTCAACAGTCACACGCCCCAGGTAGGTACACCGCTCGGGCTTCTTAGACAGCCCCTGGAACACATGAACAGTCACACGCTCCTGGTTATCGTGTGCCGTATAGTAGGTCCGGCTCACAGAATATGGCATACTGGTGTTCTTCTGCAGGCACACTTCGACTTCCTTCTCATTCACCAGCACACCGATGGGGAGCGGGAGAACGTCACTGTAGTCCAAGCACTTCTTATCCGACAATGCCTTGGCCACGGCACCAGCACCCAATGCAACAGTAGCATCAGGGTCCAGAACCAGGGAAATCTCCTTGCCAGGGAACTGCCGCTGCAAACACTCCTGCAAATGCTTGCTCCGCGTGGAACCGCCCACCAGAACGATAGTGCTGACGCTTTCCATATCCACCTGCTCGATAATCTTCATGGTCCTGTCGAAGATTTCATCGTAGCACTGGTTAAGCATCTCCTCACTCAGATGAAGCTTGTGATGGCCAATCACAATATCCTCAGCGGCCACACCACGCTTCTTGAACATCTCACACCGGAGGTAGAGCTGCTCCTTCTCCTCGACGGTGAGCTTGTGGTGACCCTGCTTAATAACGAGGTCGCCCAGGAGCTGGTCAACGTCATCGCCACCGAGCTTCATGTCGCCCCACGTACCAATGACGCGACTGTAGTACTGGTCGGTCATGTCGCCACCGTTACTGTTGATATCGATGCCATACTGCCTTTTCAAGGAAGTAGCCATCTTCTTAGGTACGGCGTCCTTACGCAGGAAGGTCATATGGGTGGCATCAAAGGTACCACCACCCAGGTCATAGATGAGTACCGCCCCGCTGGATGCATAGCCCAGCAGAGAGTAGATGAAGCTGGCACTTGTGGGCTCCTTCAAAATCTGGAGGCACTCCAGTCCGGCGAGCTCCGCGGCCAGGATGGTGTCATTCATCTGACGCTGGTCAAAGTAGGCCGGCACTGTGATGATGCACTTCATGATTGGCCTGTACAGCTCAGCCACCTGGGCAGCGATGTGGGCAAGGATGGACCCCGACACCTCTGCCGGAGTCCTATCAATATAGTGGTCAGGGTTATCGCGGTCCGTGAACCTGACGGTCTTGCCCGAGCCCATCATACGCTTAATGGAGTAGATAACGTCAGGCAGGTAGCGCTCACGGTAGGCATCCGCGCCAACAGTCCACGCTTCACTCTCGTCCTGCGCATTAGCGTTCCAGCGCACACAGGAGGGCACCGTATGTTTACCGTGCTCCCCGATAGGGAGCAGCATCGGCACTGTCTCAGCCGAAAACACACTGACGGCGCTGTTGGTGGTTCCGAGGTCGATACCCATGATATCGCATCCCCGCAACTCCTCGCCCTTGACCCCCTTACGGTCGAGGTCCATTTTCTTCATTTGTAATCCCCACTTTCTTTTATTTCAATGCCACGGATATTTTTCCATCGTCGCCCACCGAGAAGCATAACTCCTCGAAAGACGGCTTGTAGGATATTGTGTGTACATTGTCGTAATAGTCGCGCAGACACGGCAATACCGAAGTAAGCACACCGAGAAAATACTCTTTCTGCACGACCTCCTCAGTAATCTCCGCAAGTGCACAACAAGCATCTACAACAGCACACCCAATAGACTTGAGGGCCTCAATGTATCCCAAGGACGTAATGCCACTCTTGTAGCAGAAGCAAAGATGCTCTGCCGGCACTACATCTGTCAGTGCATAGTAATCCGAATCCGACGATACGATTATGAGGCCGCGCTCAGGGTACTTGTTAGCTTCGTACACCGCAGAGGCAATGAGACGGGTATCGACAGTGTTCTTACGCTGAACAACAGAATCAGCATTAAGATACTGTACAGGACTACCCACTCCGCACTGTAGTGCTTCCAGGTACTGCGGCGCCAGCTCGCGACCATGCACAATAACGGAGCACGAAGAACGCTGCTCCACAAACTTCACGACGCCAACCACAGAATCACATGACATGTTCTCAGAATCGACTTCAATGAGAACCTCGCTATGCGATTTACAGAACCTATCAAGGGACTGCCAATCAACGAACACCTTATGCTCGTTCTTACGAGCGAGTACGGCATCGGATGGCCTGAATCCATTAGGGTCCACGCTCGACTTGGACCCTTGGTCAGTTTCCTTCAACCACACCAGCGGTTCCCCCTTAGCACAGGCTATCGTGATGGCCTGCTCACTGTGACTCCCTTGATACGCAGTAATCGTAAATATCTCACTAGGCTCCGCGTCAATGTAGTGCCTACTCAACACCTCCAATAGTGTCTGGTCATCCAGAAACATGTTGGGGTGCAAGATACGCACTAACCTCGTACGCGGAGCCTTCGCAAGGGCTGTACGAATAGCGTCACAGCGTCTTGCGGTATCCGTCGAGAGGTCAAACGTAAACAGCCATCTCAACTGCTTTACAACCTCAACGCTGCCACATAACTTACGGAATAGCTCAGACGAAAGCGCTGTGTCTATTCTACCGCACACGCAATTCAGCACATCTCGCGCCCGAGGGTTAGTCCCAACCTGATTGAAGATGCCGAGCTCCTTGGCCTGGGCACGCGGGTTACTGGCTTTATCATACATCGCACAGAAGTACACCTCAGGTTCACGCAGGTCCGCCACGATAGAGTGCCGCAGAGAAAAGAGAGTACGCAGATTTCTAAGGTCCTCAACAGAAGAGCAGTAACTGTAATTTACAGGAGTCGATTTACGCGATGCGGCATCGAGATAATACCTTGGCAGCCCTACGAGATACCCAGCGAGATTCGCTAAGCCATAGGTCAAGTCATGCACCTCCATTCAACTTGACAAAGGTGATGTTGGCCTGGCTGACGTTAATCTCGTCACCCCTACCGGGAACTGGGGACGTGATGCGAAGGTTACCCTCCTTCTTGATATAGGGAACACAGATTGCCTGTAAGGATTCATTGCTGACAGGAGATACAGCTTCGTCCAGGGCCTCCTCAATGTATTCATCAGGAAACCCATGACTGATGAACTCCGACACGATACCCAGTCTCGCAACATCAAAGACCAGCATGTCGTCAGGGTTAACGGAGGCCTCGAGAATCAATCTCTCACCTGCGAGCCCCTCGTCGAGACTGGACAGGAAGGACGCGGAGGCAGGGTTGATGCGTCCGCTGATGCCGACCACAAACCCAGCGCTACCAAGTCTCTCCTCGATATACTTCTCCACGGTGTCAACCTTCTCACCGAACAGCAGGTCCTCGTTATTGAGCGTTACCCGAGCGTTCTTAATCAAGGACGCCAGTTGCGGGTAACTCAGTGTTGTCACAACAACCACAAACTCACCCCTCTTTCTCCACGAGGCGTTTCATAGCATGGGCGATATAATGACCGCACCTAAGGTCGATACAGTAGCCGGCCACCTCCACTTCCTTTTGGGTCAGATACCCTGTAGCCAAATCGGAGTTGGTGACGGACTGACAGAACATCTCACACGTGGGGTCATCTTCATTGGACTGCGGGAGCCACAGCGTTCTGTAGGGGATGCCATAGAAAATCACATGCTCCACGAAATCTTTGAGCATGAGCATCATACTCACCATGGCTTTGTACTGCGGCGCTACGACAAGCCGCATGGTGCGAACCTTCGGATAGAGACGATGGGTGCCCCTGGAGAACATAACAGCTTTGGGGTGCACTACGGTGATGACACCAGCAAGGACCTCCGTGGCTTCACCATCAGACGTGTACAGCACAGCATCCTCCGGGGCCACATCGACAGGGTCGATGACCAGGTAGATATCGTTGCCTTTAGCAACGAACTCGCTGAGTGCGTACTTAGGGGAGCAAGGCAAACTGTCGTACGCTCCGCCAGCCTCCACATTTGTAGGAAGAAACGCGGCAAGAACCTCTTTATCTTTCTCCGTCGCTTTTACAATTTTCATAGTACCCTCCAATTCTAAGTGCTATGCAGGCTAGCCTGCATAAAGTTAACCGGGAGCTCAATCACACAAGTGCCGTCTTCACACATCACATAGAACACGTAACTCCCGTTACCATAGGAATCGCTCACCACTTCATAGCCGTCAGATTGCTTGCGGTCAAGGTTGCACATACCGACGAATTCATCGAGTAGCTCTTCAAACTGCTCCTGGTCTTCTTCGGCGACAACATAAGCATTACGACAGTAGGCGGACAACGAGCACTCCTCACTCCGGTCACATAGGAACTCGCGCAGTCCTTTCAAACTACACTCCGTCATTTACATTCTCTCCTTATTCCCAACCGTCCATGCCGATTGAGTCTTCTGTGTCTACATCGTCAGGGTTCAGGGTATTGATTACCCCCTCCAGCTCATCGATATCAATCGTGTCACCGCCCTGGATATTAGGGTCGTACTGATAGGAGGCGACATTGAATATCTTCTTAATGAAGAACGGCGACGGCTTCGGGGCTCCTCTCCGCTTTGCTACAATCCACTGCAGGATGTTTTGCTTACGGTAGTAATCGGTATCATTTAAAATGAACAACTCGTCTGCTTCCTGTGAAGGTGCGGAGGACTGAGCAGTAGGGGACTGTTGGAAATCCTTATCCACGCCCTTCTGCAGAGTGTCTTTCAGATTAGTGGACGGGTGAGAAGTCAACATGATGTAGACCGGATAATTGTTCTTGAACTCACGACAATCAAGTGCGAGGTTAGTAACAAGGTCTCCAATCTTTCGTCCACGCCTTCCCCTTAGGGACTGGGAATGGTCCACAAAGAACGCATTGCACCCATCCCTGTGAGCACGGGTGAAAGCAGCGGTTACGTTATCATACTCAAGAGAGTTGCTGATAATCATGCCACTACTGGCCACGCGAGCCTTGGCCACCTGGACAGTCTGTTTGTCAACAGGACTTAGGGCCTCAAGACCCTCACCAACAAGCTCCATTTCGGAGAAATACATCCCGTACTCCTGAAAGATGTAGGAAGCCACAACACGCAGGAACATCGCTTGCGGCTGGGATTCGCCACAAGCAAAGTAGGGCTTTCCTCCGGCACGTATAACCGACGCAATCAGGTGCGTAACCACCTGAGTCTTACCGACGTTCTCGCGTGCAACCAAGACAACAAACCTGTGGTGGAGCAGCGGAGTTCTATCGTCTAACTGAGGAATACCATACTCTGCGATACCTTCAGCCATTGCGATATTCTGCCGTTCCACCGCGGTTAGCAACTCCAAGTTGTTACAGGTTAAGTCGTCATTAGTAGAAGTATCCAACTCAGACACCTCGCGCACCAATTGCTGAGAAAACTCAATCCAACCTGCGGTACCGCGATACATCTTTCTACCATATTGATACCCTGTGGAGATTATTGCTCTCTGCATCTTTATCCCGGTGTCGATTATGTTGGCCTTCATCGAATCTTTGAGATTGATGATATAGGCCATTGCATCCTCGTATCCCTGTTCAAGGTCAAAGCATGTGTCGTACAGTGTCATAACCTTATCATACACGATACTCATAGCTTCGCTCTGTACAGTGGGAATAGAGATATCACCGGACTTCCCCTCCTCGCTCATGAGCTCAGACAGTTCGAGCGCAGGCTCAAGAACTAGGTCAGGCAGGTTATTTGACAGCGCCGCTTCAAACCTCTCACGCGAAATACGAACCTGGTAGGTTCCTTCCTCCATCGCATTCTGCAATTTATAGTACTTCTCAAACACTGTGTAAAGAGCAAAGTACAGGTTACGAGATTCGCTGTGAGGAAGCACCAACGACAAGACCGGATAGAGCAAAGAGAATGTTTCAGGTCTGTACTTGTTGTGCGGGAGTAGTCCACTAAGCACATGATTCAGATGGTCACACAACTGCTCGTCCTTAAAATCAAGAACCATGCAGGCATCACCTCAACCTTCTATCTTTTCTTGATAACGGCGCAGCCCGGCCTACTTATTAGGCCGGGCTGACAGTTATTTATCGCAGGCTTTCCGCCATATGTTGCGGGCTATCTCCGCAACTTCTCCTTCGTAGCCGATGATATTGTGGGCTTCGAAGAACTTGGTGTACAGGGTGGCCGCGTGTCGGCCAAACATGCACAGCAGATGGAAGTGGAGACTCTCAGTCCTCACCCCAATGTAGTCATCCAGTGCGCCGAGCTGACGCAAGGTTTTCGTCTTGCCTTCTCCGTCTGCCAGCTCGTCATGAACCTTGACCACCGCTAGTGCGTGCTTGGCGAACTCGATATCCTGCATAGACGCCTTGCCTTTAACGGAGACATTGGCAGTTTTCTGCAAACCTAAATCCACAGTTGGTCCTCCTTCCTGATGAAATGTTACCCAACGCTAACTAATAGTATTAGTCGGTCGAGACTTTAAGAAAAGTGAAGCACTTTTACTGTCTGCAGATTACTTTGCTGCAAATCCTGTGGCTTCCCTGGCTTCCTTGAGAAGGTCCGACAAAAAGCTATGAAATTCAGGACAAACCTTCTTCAACATCTCTGGTGATTTCCAGTAGCACCAAAACCCTTCGGCAAAGAACTCCTGCTCATTCCACGCACACACCGGGCTAAAAGCTTCCCTATAGTCTTCGGCTTCACCCGCATAAATATCCAGATAGACCTTATCGTACATCGAAGGAAACCCAACAAGCCAGTCCACCCAGTGACCGAACTCATGTACAGGGGAGTTTATCGCCGCCTTGGTGTTATCTAAGATTCTAACTTGTCTGTCCTTATACGCTGTAGATGCCAGTACATCTCCCTCTTTAAATTGGCCTGCGTAGTCTACTGTAGCGAGGTCATAGTCTACCACAAGCATTTCCCAGCCTGAATCAATAAATGCTTGACGAATCCAGCGGGGAAGGGTAAGCAGCGTCTGGTTCACCGCGTCAGCTACTTCACTGTCACCTTGACACAGGTCATCAGGCTGGGCATCCCTTGCTACGGATGCATAAGGAGAATCAGGGACCTCCGAACCACTAGGTGGGCTTGTCGAGACCTGATGGGGTCGCTGCTCTCCACACCCCGACAGGACAAACATGACTAACAGTATTACAAGTAATTTATATTTCACGGTATACTCCTCGGATTATGAAATTTGTATAAACTGGAACACATAAGTAAACGGGGATGGCTAAGACCATCCCCGTTTACTTATGTGTTCCAGAACCCTATGGACCCCTCACCCGAGAAGCACACGAGTTCATTAGCTTCCCTTCTCTGCTCTACGCGCAAAGAAGGAGAGTAGTACAACACCTGCGCAATACCAACCACCAAAGTGTCGTCCTCGCTAAGCGTAACGGCAATCAATTCCTTCTCCGGGAGTTTAGTGACGACCGGAATCTTAACGGCCCCAGCGATGTTTACAAACTCAGCCGCATCTGGGCCGCTGTCACAAGGACTGACAGCGCACTCGCTTGGGACGGCAATGAGCGACTCTTTCCTTAGCAGTATGCTCCCGCCGCATGTGGCAAGGTCTACTGATATTACCTCGTCTGCCTGCCGTGCAAACAGTATAGTGCCACTTCCGTGAATAATAGCACACCTGTCGGCGAATCCCATCGACACCTCTCCGCCGCACCAAGCGATAGGAGCATACGCTGTGATGCTGTTCCCGTCTACTTGACAGGACAACTGCTTTAAGCAATTAGACCACGCAAGCAACTTATACCAGCTGGAGGATACCTCCTCACAGACCTTGACGTCGCGGTCCTGCTCCAGAACATCCTTTACAATGAACATAGTATCCCTCCAGGAATACAGAGGGCCGGCCCCGAAGAGCCAGCCCTCGCATATAGTCGTTACTTCACCTCAAGGGTGTAGATGACATCGCTGGACATGGTGTAGGTCATATCGAAAGTGAAAGCGTCCAGCATCTCGCCCTGCTTGGTAACCAGGGTAACGGTGTCCTTGTTGAGAGACAGCGAATCGACGCCAGCATTGTTGGCAAACGTAACGCTGTTCTTATCCTCGGACAGGGTGAAGCCGTCGTTATCCACGAAGGCAAGCGTAGCGCCCGCTGCTTTCACGTTGAAGGTCTTTGCGCCCTCAACAGGAGCAGACGCTGCCTCCTCGCCACTGTCCAAAGCGGTAAAACTGATAGTCAGGGTAATCTCAGTACCACCGCGTACATAGTACTCCTCGCCGTTGCGCTCCTCAGACACGAGGATGGGAGGAGCCAGGGACAGAGGGTCCCAGCCGGCAAAGTCGCTGTCGGGAGCGGGGGTATCGAAGTTGGCAATAGCCACACGGACACCGCCGCCGTCAACGGACTTGGGAGGGAAGGTAGCCAGCTTGTAGTAGCCGTACACGATAACGTCATTCGCAGCAATCGGCTGAGAAGCACCATCTTCGTCGATGGGCTTGGCATCGTAGCCGTTGCCGTTCATAGCGTAGTACAGGCCTACCTCGTCACCCTGAGTTCTCAGCATCTCCGCGAACTGCTTCACAGTGGTGCCTGGAGCCACGCGCCCCATAATAGGTGCGGAGCTACCGAGCTCAGGAACCCAGTAAGTAAAGTCAACCATCTGGGGCTCCTGGGGCCGCTCACCACGAATGTAGCCGGTCTCGTAGTTCAGTGTGAAGGTGTAGGTCATGCCGTCCTTCTTGGCGCGGATGGTGGCGTAGAGGGCATTGCTCACATCCGTCGTGCAGTCAGTGTAGCTCGCGTCCTCCAGGGCGAGGACAGCGAGGGCTCTCAGGGCAGACTGACGAACACTCGTATCCAGGGAATAATAAATGTCCTTGGAGTCATAGACCACGACGGAGCCACCCTCATCAGGCAGGACAACTTCCACGCCCTCTGGAATCTCGGCAGGCTTGCCCACAAAGAGGATGCCCTTAGTGCAATGGAACACGAAGCTCACGGCCTTGTCGCCTTTAGTCCCGCTGAATATGACCTGGTCATCGGACAGGCGGGTCTTGGAGATCTTCGTGTAGCCCTCCTCGTTCATGGCGGACATGATGTAGTCCGCAGAAAGCTTATCCCGCATGGCCTCCTGGGGATGCAGCGCCAAACCGCCCTTATTGTCGGTGATGGTCACAGTGTTCTTAGCGACGTCGAAGGCCACGCTGATGTAGTCGGGAATCTCCACGAAGTCAGTGGGCTCGTTGTCATCGCCGCCCGGATTGTTGCCACCACTGCCATCGGGCAGAAGACCAACGCCGGTGCAGTTGATAGTGTAAGTACCACCCGCATCCACGCGGCCATCCCCGTCCGTGTCCATGTAGACTGTGTGCACAGAGCCATTGGTCTCATCAAGAGCCAGCAGGAGCACCAGATGCCCACGGCACCCAGTACCGGTAGAGACGTTGGAAGCAGTGAAACGCTCGGTGCCGTTCAGCACGATAGTCCAGCCACTGGCAAAGCTGCTGGTGTTAATCATGACGGGCACGTAATGATTGGTAGCACTAGCACCGCCGACAATGTTACCCGTAATGGCAGAGCCGATGTACTTGGAAGTACCCTCAACGCGGTACATGGTATCGGTAGCCTTAATCAGGTTGTAAGTACCGAAGTCAGCCAGAGCAAGCTTGCCCTCACGGGTCAGGTCAGCCGCAGTAGCATTGACGGGATAGCTGAACAGTTCACCGGTCAGGTCCTGCGCACCGTCAAAGGTAACGCCGCTGTAGTCGATACTGACAGTAACGGGGGAGTAGGCATTGCCCGCGCCGTCACGGTCGAAGGACACAGTAGCAATCTTATTCGTGGTGCCAGACTGCAGCTGCAGGAACACGATAAGCTTGCCAGCATAGGAAGTACCCTTGGACAGGTTCGCATTGGTGTAGCGGGTGCCATTGGAGAGAACCTCATAGGAGGTTTCCTTCTCCATGGATTCTGCAGACAGCACCACAGGCACATAGTACCCGGTGCCGTAACCAGCAATGGGATCAAACACAGGCAGGAAGTTCTCGACCTTCTTCACGTTGCCGGACAGCTTGTAGGTGGCACCGCTACCGGAAGTGTTCTTGGTCAAAGTGATACCAGTCACCAGGTCATCGAGGGACCACTTGCCGCTCATGTCGATATCATTGGCCGCCGCACCGGAAGCGAACGCCAGCTCGAAGTTAGCGACAGTTGCAACCTCCTGCGCCGCGCCCGTAGTCTTGTCCCCATCACCGTCCGGAGTGCCGTCGTTGTTACGAATAACATCCTTACCGGTAGAGGTAATGACATAGGCCTTATTGGGAGGCAGGTCGATGGTACCAGCCTTGACCTCGGAGGCGCCAGCATTGGACACCTTGGTGTTGGGAGTATCGATATTGGCCTTGTCCGCAGTAGAGCTGACGTTGACACGCTCGACCGCACCCTGACCAGTGACGGTAACTTCCTTTCCGGTGATGTTGATATCCTTGACGGTGCTCCCGGCCACGGTGATAATCTTCACCTTGTTGCCGTTGACAGTCAGGGTCTCAATGTCCGTATCCTTGGCAAGGGTAATCTCCGCCTCGGTAGCACCAGCACCGATAACCAGGGTCTTAAGGTCAGAGGAGATAGTTCCCTTGTACTTAGAAGCATCCAGAGTAACAGTACCGACGGTCGCTTCGGACGCCACGGACAGATCAGTAGAAGCACTGGAAATGCCGACAGCCAGGACCTTGGCGTTCTTGCCCAGCTCCAGCTTGAGTTTCTCACTGAACGCAGATACGTTAATAGTCTTGACCTCGGAGTCCACCTTGATGGTAGAGTCAGAGCAATGCAGGTCAAGAGCACCCAGGACAATGTCCTTGCTCAGCTCCAGGTCCAGCTTGTTGACCGCACCAATCAGCAGGTAGTCCAGAGTGCCGTCGAGGTTCAGCTTCGCATTGTTGGCCATAAGAGCCAGCCGGTTCAGCTTACCCTCGCTGTTGACAGTAACGCCGCTGCTGGAAGAAGCAATGCTCAGAGTCTCGACAACGCTGTCCTCCTCCAGGGACACCACGGAGTTAGCGGAGTTGATAACCACGTTAGTGGCTTCGGCCTTCTCAAGGGTCAGGTCAACGTCGCTAACGTTCATAGTAACGTTGCCCACCTTACCCTCCAGAGTAACCTCATCCACGCCGTTGTTGATAAGAACGCCGTTAATCTTGGCTTCGTCCTCAACCACCAGCCGAGTGGCATTGTAGGGATTCAGGAACACCACGCTGTTAGCAGTAGTCTCGCCCTCCAGGTGTACGGAGCGCTCACCGCTACCACGGACGTAGATGTTACCTTCCACCTTCACGTCCTCGAAGGTAACGTCACCCGTCCCGACAGCGTCGGAGATATAGACGTTACCCTTGATGGTAGTGCCATTGAACTTAGCGCCACTCTTGGAAACCAACACACCGCCATCGATAGTGCCGCCACGAATGGTAGCACTATCGCTGCTCTGCACGAAGTTCTTGCAGAGACGATAGACCATCTCCGCAAACTCAGCACGAGTAATGGTCTCCTGCGGATTCAGGTTGCGGGTCGCATTGCCGCCGTTAGAACCGGTGATAGCCTTAGCGGCGACCATGGCCTGCATACTGGACACAGCCCAGTCAGATACCTTATCCGCATCATTGTAGTCATCCAGCGGCTCACGCACCGTCAGGCCGAAAGCACGGCACAGCATGTAGGCCGCATACTCCCGGGAGGAGGGTTGATTCGGATTCAGGTAGTTGCTGTTGGTGTTGGGCACGATACCCATGTTCAGGCCCTGTGCGAAGTAGGTGTAGTGCCAGGCCCCCTTGTCCATATCCACGTAGCCGGACAGGTCGGCCTCCTCGGCTCCGCCCATAATCCGGACCAGCAGGGTCACCAGCTGGGCCGTGGTCAGCTTCTCATCTGGAGCCGCTGTGGTGGGCGTGGTGCCGTACATGTACCCGTAGCCAATCAGGTTGGCCAGACTGTTCTTGCCCCAATGGTTACCGATATCGGTAAACTTGTTGACCTTAGCCTGGTCGTAAGAATCGGCACGGGCGTCTGTGAAGAAGTAGTTCACACCGGCTATGGACAACACCAGAGCAAGCGCGATACACAAACTTGCCAGACGCTTAAGATTCTTCATAGCTATTTACATTCCTTTCAATTGTGATTGTCTACTCACGCAAGTAGCTCACACCGGTACTGGTGTACCACAGGGCACACAGCCCACTCACGCACACCCATTCGCCTTTGCGTAATTAGCACCCAGAGATAGACGAGTAACTCGCTGTTCACTAGATGTTACTTAAATGTGACCACACCTAAAATGACACCCACTGCATTACGTTGCCACGATGCCTATGTATTGACACGGTCACCTGCTACCCAAGTGATTGTAACGCCGCAGTTACCCACCACGTCACTGTGTAGACCTTACTGGGAGTAGCGACTACTTTCAATCGCCGCCTGTGCCCGAGCTTCCATTTCTGCCCGAACCCTGGCTTCTTCCTGCTCCCTAATTCGCGCTTCCTCGGCTAACCGCTCTTGCTCCGTTTTCCTCGAACGCTCATATTCTAACCTCGCAGCTTCGTCGGCGAGGATACGCGCATGTTGTTCTTCCAGTGACTGTGCAAATGCCGAAGTATAGTCGGCATCAAGATCGCAGACAGCCCCAATATCTAACAGCGACGCACGGGTATACGCTGTCGATAGTAGACTGTTTAGCAGGTCCTCTGGCAATGCCGTCACTGAATAATCTCCGACGTCGTTCACAGGTTCATCAAAAATACCAGCGAGATAATCTCCCCAGCTAGACGACTCGTAGACAACTCGGTATATCCGTTCAGCCCCAGCGTCAAGGTAGAGGTAGTCACAGTCAGGTGACAGAGCTTCCTGGTCACGTAACGTCACTAACCCGTCAGCATCAACAGTGTAGTTATAGGAAATGCTGATTGAGTTACCAGACGTCTTGACACACCGTCCATCCTGGGAGAACGCGAATACGATGCTTCCCTCAGAGCTATTCACAATGCCATCGAGAAGGTACCCAGAGGGCACGTTCGATGCCTTGTTAGCATACTTCGGAATCACACTCAGGCGACCATCGAGTTCAAGAGGAACAGCGCATAGATACTTACCGGAAGTAGCCAGCACATCTGCGTATGTCTGGTCCTCTCCGGCCCAGTAGGCCAAGAGGTAAGTGTTATCGCTGTTGCGCATCCACACTCCGCTACGTTCTCCAAAGGTATACGCTCCGTTAGCATATAACGAGAGACTCTCTACCTCCAGCGCACTCTTTGGTGTGTACTGCGTTACGGTTCCAGACGGCTCAATAGTAGAGTCAAGGAAGCTCGGGAGGTTACTCGCCGAGCTCTCCTTTACAAGAATATTCCACTGACCCATGACGTAGGCACACATCGTGTTCCTTCCCATCCAACGTACAGCGGTAGCAACCGCGTCACCAGATGGGCACATGTAGGTCAGGGTCTTTCCGTCGAAAGTATAGTCACAGGGCAAACCATACTGACTATCGAGCATCTCGCCGTCAAGGAACTGAACGTAGGCTTCGCCATCCTCCTGCTTCCAGGTCCCCTGAATATCTCGCTGCGTGCAGCCTGACAGAGCCACCAGTAAGGCTATGGTGGCAGTTACAAGAATAGTCTTCCTCATAGCACGCCACCTCTGTGGAGCAGCTCTAGTGTGACAGCACAGATGCCCAGCGCCGCAACGACAACAGTACCAACTCGCACCATCCTCTTGCATCGCACAACTTCCTCCCGGTTAGAGGCCCTGCTACACATCCTATTGGACGCGAACAATAGACACCCGGATAGTGCGAAGTAATATAAGCAAGTCAAGCTATCACCTCTACTCCAGATTTAGATTCTGCAACCCACGAGCCTTCTGTGTCGCATGCTCAGCATTCTCGAGGACTGTGCTACGCGCAGAAGTCCGCTCTCTGACCTCTTGTAGATACTTCTGCTTTAGCGCAATATCCTCCGCATAGCTTGCATTGCAGGCTTCAACAATCGGATGTGCTGCAAAGAAACTTTGACCTGAGCCCTCCAGACGCAGGATGCGCTGGGTTACCTTTAAGTACTCACCACGTCTTTTAACCGGGCTACAGAAACCATTGTACACAACGGAGAAACCGTAGTCGTCCGTGTGTATCACAAAGCAGGCTGTCGGAGATAACTCCGTCTTGCCCTCTTTTATACGGCCAACAAAACAAAGCCTCCCAATAGCTTTCTCGCTATCACAAACCTGTAAAACACTGGGGTCTCCTAAATGGTTGCGATACTGTCTAGCAGCCTCATTCTCGAAAGTACACAGGTCGTAGCGTGGAGTGATGGCACAGTTAGCGGCAAGCACCAACTCTGTCGCATCGTACCAGCCGTCATCATTTGACTCGGCAGATAAACGGATTACCTCCGGCAGAGGTCTGCAGTCATTCACCTTAGAGAGCAAGATACTCTCAGCTGTTACTCTGCGCACGTAGACTACCTGTCCAGAAACATCAGGCCGCTCTTTGAGTGGCAGGATGCGTAACAGGTACCTGTTAGCACTGTCAATGTTAAGCACCTGTCACCACCTCCGTGATATCGTAAAATGCTTCGCTAATGTCCCACCCGGTCTGATACTTAAGCTCAAGAGTTCCTTGCGCGGTCTTGCACACGACGGCGTCACCGACCAGACCAACAGGGACCATACAAAATAGGTCAGCTCCGAATCCTACATCCAAAGTCTCCTCAAATGTACTCTCTGGGACCACCACTCTGCCAAGTGAGGAGCCAAAGGAGACGCGCTTCAAACGTTGTTCCATCCAGGCATTAGCGACAGCACTAAAGACCTTAGCGTCGAACTGGGCGGGAGTCAAGGGTCTGTTCACTACCGTATTAGCATAGCGGGCAATAGCGTCGCACCCCGACGTAACCTCACAGAGTTCTGACAACTGACACTTGGAATCTACCTGTACGCCATCTACTTCCTCGCCGCCGAAATATGGCGTATACACCAGCATCCCTGCGCGATAGTTGACAGCAATGATTACGTCCGCCTTATTCGTATAGTAAGCCTTGCCCAACAGATGCTCCACTGAAACTACGTCACCTATGCACTCACCAGGGGATACAATCAACTCTCTACGAACCCCCGCAGATTCAAGGATGCCTTTCTTATGATAGGCATCCATCATCTTCTTAACAGGGAGCTTATTGTTGACAGAAGCAATCAATCTACCCAGTCTTGATTCGGTGTCCCAAGGAGCTGTCACGTCTTTGTCATCGTCGCGGTCCTGGAACCACTTAGCGTAGCTGTGCTGGGCGCTGTCACTTATGCGTGTTCTGCACAGAAGCTCGTGCTTCGAAGCTTCTATCACAAATAGCTCCACCCGTTCGCGGTCGATAATGTATCTATCCTTTGTACAGAAGTTTGTACACTCCACCTTAGAGCCAGCACAAATCTGCTGCACCTGCGCATTGTCCAGCTGTATTATCAGGTTGTGCGCTTGGGAGTACAACAGCATATCGTTCCCCAGCCACAACGAACGAAGTCCCTCACGGGATACCTGAGATTCTGCAACCGGGAAATTAGAACCCAGCTCAGCCTGTGCGGAGGTCATAGCGGTAAACACAGAGAACAGAAGTCCAAAGTCGTAAACAGATATTCTGTCGTCACCACAGATAAACACCTT
>ERZ778495.1290-NODE-1290-length-17971-cov-6.114702_pt1 | contig 17971 bp, 18 predicted proteins | sample MGYA00433100_ERZ778495 | MGnify/ENA primary metagenome ERZ778495 (study PRJEB29527, sample SAMN07138962) | mouse gut metagenome | material: feces | host: mouse | place: China:Nanjing | collected 2016-01-25 ...
AAAACGCTGGGACATTGAGGTGTTTTTCAAAACATGCAAATCCTATCTGCATCTGATAAAGGAGTGTAGGAGTCTCTCCTATGATGCATTGACAGCCCATGTATCCATTGTTTTTGCATGATATATGTATTGTCTGTTACACAGCGGTGCAATATTACAAAACGATATGCGAACTGTATTTCCGCCTTATGGACGAACTGGATGATATCAGTTTCAGCCAATCCATGAGAATTATTATAGACGCACTTATAGAATCTGTTATGGAATACTTTTATATCACTAAGCAGCATCTGGAATAATTTACGTCCAGCTTTGTTCAAAGACTGCCAAAGTACATGCAAAAAGCATTGGAGATTGGTTCCATAGCTGCCTGATTATTATTTTGTGAGTTAAAGTATTGATTTTTCAAAGTATAAATCCCATTTTTAATGTGGGAAGTTTGAGAAATTAATTTATAATTCTACACAAATGAGTATTTTTATCAGAAAAATAACACATTCAAGCGAAGTAACACGCCTAGCTCTACCCCTTTGCCATTCAAGTTCTTATTACTGTCTGCCACTTAGAAATATAAACGCAAAAAAAGACAGCCTGCATATATGCATAGCTGCCTTGCCACTACCCCTTAGTCTTTTTGTTCAAATACCAAATTCCAATGCACTTTTTTCAGTATCTCATCAGCATTCAAACCATATGACTCAATACATCTTCTGAAATATGATAAATCAACCTGTACAATACCATTATCCTGATAATATTCAGGAATATAAACTTCTTTATTCCTCTCATATAACTTGGCATATTCCTTGTACTTTTTAATGGTCTCTTTCGGAGTTAATATCTCCAATGTTTTATCATGGATATAAATTCCTATCCCTACCCCTGATAAAAACAAGTCATCACTTACCTCAATCTCATGACACTTACGTTTATATGAATCCTCCACAAGCAAATCCCACAGCTCACCTGGCATCTCATTCTAGTCTGTTATTCCAATCACTAAATCAAGATAAGGAAACTTTAATAATTTCTCAAACCATTCTCCGATAAACTCATATAGTTCTGGATACTTTTGAGTGATTGAATTTGTGCCTATCTGTATGTACCCAACCGTAGCCTTGCGGATAGTGATTTTTATGTATCAATCAATTATCGAAGTTAACAGAAGATACAAAATCATCACTACGACAGATTTCTTCGATACCTGCAAAGAAATTATCGGTTCTTCGGATAAGTTCAAATGCCTGCTTCTCTGTTACTGGCTTTCCACGCATCCAATAATATGGTCTCCTTACACTACCATCATATTCCAAACCATCTGGCACGATAATCTCGTACTCATTATATTTATCACAATATTCCTTGCTGATAAAAATAAAATCATCACCCTGATGCCAACTGATACCCATATATATTAGAAACTCATCTTCGAACCAACTCAGGCATGCCGTATCAATATATACATTGCCCAGTTCATCATAGTTAATCCGCGAACTCAAGTCTTTCAGTATATACTCCATTGCTTTCATAAACATCACAATCCTTTCAGTTATCCACATATACGAAAAAAATATACACATACTTTTCCACAACTACATATGTTATTATTTAATGTTATGATGTTAACTCTAATTGAGCATTTGTCAATAGTATCTGACCTACTTAAATAAATATGTTAATCAAAAACAAAACACATATAAATCTTCCCTCTAAGAAGCAAGAGCTGTCAGAGTATCTATCCCCCCGAAATCTGGGCTGTCAGAGTGTATATCCCCTGAAATTGGGGCTATTAGTGTTTCGATTTTAGGGTACAAAAAAAGACGGCTCTTATTTTTTAGATAAAAACCGTCTTTTTCCTCTGTTTTATTTTGCTGATATTTTCCAAGAATGCCATAAAATCAAGGGTTTCAGCCCTCCTGATTTAAGCGGCTTAAGCGGATAGCCTGGTCGGCAGCCACACACGCTTCAATAATTTCCTGGATATCCCCATTCATTACCTTATCCAATTTATACAATGTCAAATTAATACGATGATCTGTTACACGTCCTTGCGGGAAATTATAGGTTCTGATTTTCTCCGAACGATCTCCGGTTCCAATTTGGCTTCTGCGCAGTTGTGCTTCGGCGTCGTGCTGCTCCTGCATTTTTATATCATACAATTTCGCACGCAACAGCGCAAATGCCTTCGTTTTATTTTGCAATTGAGATTTCTCTGTCTGACTGTATACAACAATCCCCGTGGGATAATGTGTTAATCGCACCGCCGAATCCGTTGTATTTACACATTGACCGCCGTTTCCGGAAGCTCGCATTACATCAATGCGGATATCCTTTTCATCAATAACAATATCCACATCATCCTCCACTTCCGGCATAACCGCAACACTGATCGTTGAAGTATGAATGCGCCCGCCCGACTCAGTTTCTGGAACACGCTGCACACGATGCACACCGGACTCATATTTCATATAAGAATATGCACCTTGTCCGTTAATCATAAAACTAACTTCTTTCATGCCGCCAATACCAATTTCATCCACATTTAACAATTCTACTTTCCAGCGGTGGCTTTCAGCATAGTGAACATACATTCTATATATCTCTGCGGCAAACAGCGCTGCTTCGTCCCCTCCAGCACCTGCACGGATTTCCACAATAACGTTTTTATCGTCGTTGGGGTCTTTAGGCAGCAGAAGGATTTTCAATTCCTTTTCTAACTCCTCAATACGCTTTCTGGAATCGTTTAATTCTTCTTTCAGCATTTCGCGCATTTCCTCGTCGCTCTCTGATTCCAACATTGCAAGAGAATCTTCCACCGTTTCATTACATTTCTTATATTCCTTATATGCCTCAACAATCGGCGTTAAATCACTTTGTTCTTTCATGAGTGCCCGAAAACGCTTCTGATTTTCCGTTACAGTCGGTTCGTTTAACTCATTCATAATTTCCTCAAAGCGGGCAATTAAAGCTTCTAATTTATCAAACATTCCAATTCCTCCCTACACTATTACAAAATCAGCGGAAACGGCTTTCTTCCCTATTTATAGGGTTCCTTATGAATAAGATTCCTTATGAATAAGGTTCCTTACTCGCCGCGCAACCCGCACACCACTCTATCTAATCCGGCATAATCCTTTATAACAGAAACCTCACAAAATCCATTCTGTTCCAAAAGCGCCTGCACTGCTTCTCCTTGATTACAGCCTATTTCAAAAAGAATCCATGCTCCGATATGCATATATACTGCTGCCTGACGGATTATTTCTCGATAGAAAAACAAACCGTCCGCTGTACCATCAAGTGCAATTCGCGGTTCATAATCTCGTACTTCTGGCATTAATGTATCAATCACTGCCGTTTCAATATACGGCGGATTCGATATAATCATATCAAAAAGCCGATCTGTCGTCTTATCCGACTGAAAATCTGCCAAAGGTGCAAACAAATCTCCCTCTAAAAAAACCGCGTCCAATCCCAGCCGCGCCGCATTTTCCCGCGCAACCTCCAATGCTTTAGGCGAAATATCCACGCCAATACCCTCACACTCATTACTGTACTTTAACAAACTTAACAAAATACAGCCGCTGCCCGTACACAAATCAAGAATACGCATACCATCTCCTAAATGGCACATCGCTTCCTCAACCAGCGTTTCTGTATCCTGTCTGGGAATTAATACATTCTTATTCACCCGAAAAGACAGTCCCATAAACTCCTGCTCTCCCGTAATATGCTGCAACGGAATATGCGATGCCCGCTGTGTAACTGCCATTTTATACGACTGTTCCTCAAAGTCACTGCGCAGACTGTCACCATGCACCAACAGTGTATTCCTATCTGTGCGGCAAATATATTCCAACAAAAGACGAGCTTCCAATTCTGCTTCTGCAATCTGCGATTCTGCAAGCTGCTGAACACCATATTGATATAACTGCCGATACGTCATTATTGATTTCCTCCCGTTACGAATATCCCGCTTAAGCCGTTATCCGACTTTCATAGTATCAATTCAAGTCGGGTGCTTTCTTATTAGACGGTTCCTCGTTCACCTATTCTTTGTCTGATCTTTCTGAACTGTAAAAATTATCCATCGGCAATTCATCTTTTACGTGCTCCTCGTGATCGGTTCCTTCATAATACAAACGATCTACTAATACCCCACCACTATGCAATGCTGCATTGTATTTATTTTGAGCAAATGATTCTTTATTTAATAAATCAATATCAGACAATTCACTATGAGAACCTCTGCCATTATATTTTGTATTATTAAAAAATTCATTGTTATTTTGATTTTCGTTATACACTTCATCTTGATTAGATGTATTTTCTACATATAACATATCTTCACTTTGTATTACGTTTTCACTATATGCATCTTCTTCATATATATCTTTACTATTCTCATCTTCTATATATACATCTTTGCCATACGTTTCTTCACTATGCTCATTTTCTACATATGCATCTTCTTCATACAATGCACTTTCATCGTATTCTTCTTCGTCATAAATATTTTCATTTACTGGTAAATAAGTATCTTCTATATTTAGTTGAAAAGTTTCCTTTAAATATGCCTGCCAGTCAAATACCGCCTCAACCGAAGCAATTGCCACTTTTACCATATCCTCATCTGGTTCTTTTGTTGTCAAGCGCTGCATCATCATGCCTGGCGCTGAAATAATCCGCACAAGAATATTGTCACAACGCCCTGCAAGTCGGATAATTTCATAAGAAATCCCCGCAATCACCGGAACCAGTGCCAGCCGTATTACCAATTTCAGTGCTAAATTATCCACACGGATAAAAAAGAAGACTACCACACTCACCAGCACTACAAACAGCAAGAAACTGGTACCGCATCGTTTATGCTGCCTGGAACACAGCATAACATCTTTTACGGTTAATGGTCTGCCCTTCTCAATACAGTTAATACATTTATGTTCTGCGCCGTGATACATAAATAGACGCCGGATATCTTTCATAAATGAAATTGCCACAATATATCCGACAAAAATTAAAATACGAATAACCCCCTCCAAAATCGCAATCACACTGTCATTGCGGATATAATTCGCCATAAAATCCGATATAAAAAATGGCAGCAGCATAAACAGCGAAACGGCAATTATTACCGAAATCACAACGGTTATTCCCATCATAAAATCATCCGCTTTGCTGCCAAATGCTTTTTCCATTAGTCCCAAATCAGGTTCTTTCTCCTGCCCGCTTTGGTTTTCCTCCACTTCTTCGTCTTCATAAAAGGAAGCGGAATGCATGGTCACCCGCATCCCGAGCACCAAGGAATCTATAAAGGCAAAAATTCCTCGAATAAACGGCACTTTTGTAATCCCCCATTGGCTTCCGATTCCCTTATATTCCTCAACCTGCACATCAATTTCCCCGTCAGGCTTTCTTACTGCTACAGCGTACTTCTCTTTGTTTTTCATCATTACGCCTTCCAAAACCGCCTGCCCGCCGATACCGGAATACTGATTCTGCTTTTTCTTCGCCATACTTTTTCTGCTCCTTGCCGAAAAACTTCTATACAATCACTTCTATACAATCTTGCTCTACCCGTGCGCGCCATGCGCCGCTTCTGCGGTATACTTCCTCTGCAGCGGCGTGTGCAATCGAGTAGAAAAGATTCATCTTCTCCCTACTCGTGCGCCGGGCGTCCGTCAGCGAACCGATTTATCGGTTTGATGACATTTTTCCTTTGGACGCCCGTGTGCATAAAAAACAGGCTGGGATAAATATTTACCCCAACCCGCTCAGCATTACCTTATTTGTTTCCTACGCCATACTTCCTATTGAACTTATCAATACGTCCACGAGCTGCCGCAGTCTTCTGTTGCCCTGTGTAGAACGGATGGCATTTTGAACAAATTTCCACATGGATCTCAGGCTTTGTAGAACCTGTTACAAATGTATTTCCACAGTTACAGGTTACATTTGCCTGATAGTAATTTGGATGGATTCCTTCTCTCATTGTTTTCACCTCTCTATAAAATCATTACTAAGATCATTACTTTTCCTGTACATTTGTTTTCATAAACAGCTTATTCAGTATAGCACAAGTACTAGATATGTGCAAGCCTTTTTTTATAAACCTATAAAAATTTCATTTTTTTAACCGTCCCTACAAATTCACTGTTATCTCGTGTACGTGCGAAAATATCTAAAATCTTATCCACTGCCTCCTCTGGTTTCAAGCCATTTAGGGCTTTGCGCATAATATTAATAGCCTCCAATTCATCCGGATTCAGCAACAAATCCTCGCGCCGTGTACCCGACTTTGGAATATCAATCGCAGGAAATACACGCCGCTCGGATAGCTTTCTGTCAAGCACCATTTCCATGTTGCCGGTACCCTTAAATTCCTCATATACCACATCATCCATCTTAGATCCCGTATCGACAAGCGCTGTAGCCAATATGGTCAGGCTTCCGCCCTCGCGCATATTTCTTGCCGCACCAAAAAACCGTTTCGGCATATGTAGTGCCGCAGGATCAAGTCCGCCAGAAAGTGTTCTGCCGCTTGGTGGAACTGTGAGATTATATGCCCGCGTAAGGCGTGTAATACTATCCAGCAGAATACATACATCTTTTTTATGTTCCACAAGACGTTTTGCCCGCTCAATTACCATTTCGGAAACGCGCTTATGATGATCTGGCAGTTCGTCGAACGTGGAATAAATAACTTCCACATTCGGCCCCTCGATCGCCTCTTTAATATCTGTTACTTCCTCCGGCCGCTCATCGATCAGCAAAATAATCATATGCATTTCTGGCGCATTTTTCAGGATAGATTTCGCTACTTCCTTAAGCAGCGTTGTTTTTCCTGCCTTGGGCGGCGATACAATCATACCACGCTGGCCTTTTCCGACAGGGCTCATTAAATCCATAATTCGCATAGCAACACTGGATTTGACCGTTTCCAAACGAATGCGCTGATTCGGGAAAATCGGGGTCATATCCTCGAAATTGCATCTTTTGCACGCAATTTCTGGCGGCAGTCCATTTACACGTTTTACATAAAGAAGCGCACTAAACTTCTCATTCTGTGTCTTAACGCGTGTATTACCTTCAATAATATCGCCAGTTTTTAAATTGAATCGACGAATCTGGCTTGGTGCTACATAAACATCATTTTCACCTGGAAGGAAATTTTCACAGCGGATAAAACCGAAGCCATCTGGCATAACCTCCAAAATACCATTTGCTGACACACCACTGTCAAGTTCTGATGGAAAGCGCTCCTCTTGTTTATCTTCCCGCGGCTCCCTTGGTCCGCGCAGCACCGGTTTGGGCGTTACATCCCTGCCTGCCGCTTTGTCTTTCTCATCTTCAGCAAGCATTAGTTCAATTAAATCCGCCTTTTTCATAGTGGTAACGCCTTTCATACCACGCGATTTTGCAATTGCCCGCAATTCGGCAAGTGCTAGAGATTCGTATTTTTCTCTCATATCTTCCTCCATATATTATATAATATTTATTTGGTTTTCTTATTTTTTAATTAAATTTGGGGATTGTCCTTTTCCGAATTCTACTAAGGAACTGTCCCAAAATAACTTACCATATTCTTTGTCTTTTTCTTCGCTATCACTGCTAAAAAATAAGTTACATAGCCCACTTATCAAAGAAAAATCCTGCGGACTATCGGTAAGTTTTTTCGTGACAGTTCCCAAGCGTCGAAAAGACTGACGCTTAGTATAATCAAAAATGGGATCTTTAATTTATTTTGATGCGTTTTGTAATGATTCCGTCAAAAACAGAACCATTACAGATTTTTGAAGATGCAGTTGAAGATACTGCAACACTATTATAACTCATTTTTTTCAAAATAGGAAGAAGAAATTATTGCGATTTGAAAATAAATATTATAAGATGATAGATAAGATGAATTTATTCACGAATTTATTCATAATAAACTATAATAATAATGGAGAATATAATTTATGACAATTCAAGAAAAAGCACTAAAACTACATAAAGAATGGAATGGGAAACTCGAAACGGTTTCCAAAACACCTGTAAAATCACGAGAAGATCTATCACTTGCCTATACACCTGGGGTTGCAGAACCGTGCAAAGTGATTGCGCAGGACAAAGAAGCTGCTTACCAATATACAATGAAAGCCAATACCGTAGCCGTTGTTTCCGACGGAAGCGCAGTGCTTGGTCTTGGCAATATCGGCCCTCACGCAGCACTTCCCGTTATGGAAGGAAAAGCCGTACTATTTAAGGAATTTGGCGGCGTTAATGCTGTTCCTATCTGCCTTGACACACAAGACACAGAAGAAATAATTAAAGCCGTAACATGGCTTGCGCCTGCTTATGGCGGAATTAATCTTGAAGATATCAGTGCACCGCGGTGTTTTGAGATTGAGGAACGCCTAAAAGCTACCTTGGATATCCCCGTATTTCATGACGACCAACATGGTACTGCAATTGTAGTTTTAGCAGGTATTATTAATGCATTAAAAGTCGTAGGCAAACAAAAAGAACATTGCAAAGTGGTTGTGAATGGCGCAGGCAGTGCTGGCGTTGCCATTACCAAACTGCTGCTGACATATGGATTTACAAATATTATCATGTGTGATAAAGCCGGCATTATTTCCACAGAATCCGAAGGGTTAAATTGGATGCAGGAAAAAATGGCAAAAGTGACAAACCAAAACCACGAAACGGGAACGCTTGCAGATGCTCTAAAAAATGCTGATATTTTCGTTGGTGTATCCGCGCCAAATATTGTTACGCCGGAAATGGTTTCCACAATGGCAAAAGATTCTATTCTTTTTGCAATGGCAAATCCTGTCCCTGAAATTATGCCGGATGCCGCCAAAGCCGTCGGTGCAAAAATTGTCGGCACAGGACGCAGTGACTTTCCTAACCAGGTTAACAATGTAGTGGCATTTCCTGGTATTTTTAAGGGCGCACTTGAAGGACGCGCAACACAGATTACAGAGGAAATGAAACTTGCTGCTGCCAACGCAATCGCAGGACTAGTTCCCGACGACAAACTAAATGAGAACAATATTATGCCAGAGGCCTTTAACCCCAAGGTAGCAGAAGTTGTTGCCGAAGCAGTAAAATCACATATTGTAAGATAACAGATGATGATGCAGACTACACCTAAAATTTGGAACGGAAAGCCTTACCACACTTTAGATTATGAATTAAAGAAAATTTATGGTGAAAAAATTTATAAAATTGCTCTCGACGCTGGAATGACCTGTCCAAACAGGGACGGAACAAAAGGGACAAGGGGCTGTATTTTCTGCAGCGAAGGCGGCAGCGGTGAATTTGCTGGAAAGGGCGCTACTATAGACCAGCAGCTTGCACAGGGCAAATCTGCTTTTCGCAGCAAAAAAATCGGCTGTCGCTTTATCGCCTATTTTCAAGCATTTACCAATACCTATGCCCCTTTAAAACGTCTGGAAACGCTTTACCGCTGTGCACTCTCGGAGCCTTCTGTTGTAGGGATTTCCATTGCAACCAGACCCGACTGCTTAGACGATAGCATTATCTGTCTGCTAGATACATTAAAAAAAGAGTATTCCGATAAATTTATATGGATTGAACTCGGTCTGCAAACAAGCTCTGACGCAACCGCTCGTTTTATTCGGCGCGGCTATCCACTTTCCGTATTTGAAGAAGCTGTTCAGACATTGCAGCATATCGCAATTCCTGTGATTGCACATGTAATCCTAGGCCTACCGCAAGAAGATAAAGCGGCCATGCTTGCAACCTGCCGCTACCTTGACAGACTGCATATCGACGGTATAAAACTACAGCTTCTCCATGTACTAAAACATACGGATTTAGCAGCATTATACCAAAACGGCACCTTTGCTGTCCTTGACTTTGCAGAATATATTGATATTGTGATCTCGTGTCTGGAAGTCTTATCTCCTGATATCGTAATTCATAGGGTAACCGGTGACGGCGCACGTTCACAGCTTATTGCTCCACTTTGGAGCCTAGATAAAAAGCGGGTTCTAAATACACTCCACCATGAAATGAAGCGGCGTGGTACATTCCAGTCCGCCGCATGGGAAAAAATTAAATAACTCATTTTGGAAAGGCTGGGGAAAAATGACAGTAGATTCATTAAACTTGTACAAGTTAATTGTATTATATATGCTGGATAAGGCAAATTTTAAACTGACTTACGCCCAGATAAGCGGTTTTATTTTAGAACGAGAATACACCAATTTCTTTACCTTACAGCAAGTTATTTCCGATTTAGAGGAATCCGAACTAATACTATCCGATACACTAATCAGTCGTACATTATTTACAATTACCGACGAGGGAAGAAAAACTCTCACCTTCTTTAAAAACCGTATCGGAGAAGACATTACTGTTGAAATTGACAACTTTTTAGCCAAAAAGCGTATGGATTTAAAAAGCGAAGCTGCAATTACTGCCACTTGCTACAAGACAACAAATAATGAGTATGAGGTAGTCCTTGCCGCAAAAGAAAGGGACTCCGATCTTGTAAACATTAAGCTTTCCGTGCCTTTTAAAGATATGGCAGAAGCCATCTGCGATAACTGGTACCAAAAAAACCAACAAATCTATCAATATTTAATGGGAGAGTTATTTTAAACTCTCCCGATATTTTTGTATATGTTTCCACAAATAGCAAAGAACGCAGCACCTACGATTCACTTTTAATTTTTTTCATATGCTCACGAATCTTTGCTTCATAGCCATTCCATGACGGTTCATAGAACACTTTTCCAGTTAATTCATATGGAAGATACTGCTGTTTCACATAATGATTCGGATAATCATGCGCATACTGATATCCTGTCCCGCGTCCAAGCTTTGCGGCACCTTTGTAATGGGCGTCCTGTAAATGTGTCGGGATCGGCAGATTCCCGCTTCTGCGGATTTCCTCATTTGCTGCAAAAATTGCATTACACGCTGCATTGCTTTTCGGCGCACAAGCCACATAAGCCGCAGCCTGTGATAAAATAATCTGTGCTTCTGGCATACCAACGCGTTCTACAGCAAGAGAAGCGCTAACCGCCAAAGTCAACGCCATTGGATCGGCATTTCCTACATCCTCCGCCGCGCAAATCATAATACGCCGTGCAATAAACGTTATCTGTTCCCCAGCGCTTAGCATTTTCGCCAAATAATAAACCGCCGCATCTGGATCAGAACCACGCATACTTTTAATAAAAGCGGAAATCGTATCATAATGATTATCGCCCCCCTTATCATAGGAAAGCCGCCGCTTCTGAATACACTCCTGCGCCACTGCCATTGTAATATGAATTTTTCCGTCTGCACTTCTATCTGTAGTCATTACGCCAAGCTCTATGGCATTGAGTGCGTGCCGCGCATCTCCTCCTGACAGATCGGCGAGAAATTCCAACGCATCTTCATCAATCTCGGCATCAAAACTGCCCATGCCTTTTTCCTTATCATAGACCGCCCTGTGCAGCAGTTCCTTAATATCTTCTTTTTCTAAAGGCTTTAACTCAAAAATAATGGAACGCGAAATCAATGCGCCGTTTACTTCAAAATAAGGATTTTCTGTTGTTGCGCCTATTAGAACAATTGTTCCATCTTCTACAAACGGAAGCAGATAATCCTGCTGCCCTTTATTAAACCGATGAATTTCATCAATAAATAGAATGGTACGCTTCGCATACATTGCAAGTATTTCTTTTGCCTTATTGATCACTTCCTCCATATCCTTCTTGCCTGCGGAAGTGGCATTTATCTGTGTAAACTCAGCGCTTGTCGTATTGGCAATCACCTTTGCAAGCGTGGTTTTTCCTGTTCCTGGCGGCCCATAAAAGATAATGGAACTAATTTTATCCGCCTTTATCGCACGATAAAGCAGCTTGTCCTTGCCAATAATATGCGACTGCCCTACGACTTCCTCCAAAGTGACAGGACGCAGCCTTGCAGCCAGCGGCGCTTCTTTTTCCTGATTTGTAGTCCTCATATACTCAAATAAATCCATATATCCCCCCAAAATCAAAGATTTTATATTAGATAATATAGCCATTTACTATTAGATAATCTCAATCGACTTGATTCTACGCCAAATTCTGCGCTGCCACAAGACTTTCGGTACCGTATATCTTACGAAGCTTCGGCTTCTCGATTTTGCCTGTCGGATTGCGCGGTATCTCTGCAAAGATAATCCGACGCGGTCTTTTATACTTAGGCAGTTTCATGCAGAATGTGTTTATCTCTTCCTCGCTGCATTCCATCCCCTCTTTAATCTCAATAATTGCCGCGGTAATTTCACCAAGCCTCTTGTCTGGTATCCCAATTACTGCAACATCCTTTATCTTATTATGAGAACGCAAAAAGTCCTCTATCTGCACAGGATAAATATTCTCTCCGCCGCTAATTACAACATCCTTCTTACGATCAACAAGGAAGATAAATCCATCCGCATCTTCCTCTGCCATATCACCTGTAAACAGCCAGCCGTCCCGCAGCACCTCTTTGGTTGCCGCCTCATCGTTATAATAACAGGTCATTACCCCTGGCCCTTTTACTGCCAATTCGCCGACTTCTCCCTGTTTCACTGGACTGCCGTTTTCGTCCGCAATCTTCACTTGCCAGCCGTAACCAGCTTTTCCAATCGCACCTACTTTATGAATATTTTCCACGCCCAAATGAACACAGCCGGGTCCAATAGATTCGCTCAGTCCATAATTTGTATCATACTGATGATGCGGGAAAATCTTTTTCCAGCGTTGTATTAGGCTTTGTGGCACGGGCTGCGCTCCAATATGCATTAATCGCCATTGTGACAGTTCATAATCCTCCAAACGGATATCACCGCGGTCAATTGCATCCAGAATATCCTGCGCCCATGGTACTAAAAGCCATACAATGGTACACTTCTCCTTTGAAACCGCATCCATAATAAAATCCGGCTTTGTGCCTTTGAGCAGCACTGCTTTCCCGCCTTCAAGGAAGCTCCCAAACCAGTGCATTTTTGCCCCCGTGTGATACAGCGGTGGAATACATAAAAAAACGTCCTGTTTTGTCTGCCCGTGATGATTTTGCTCCACTTTGCAGGCATGGACAAGGCTTTCGTGATTATGTAGAATTGCTTTGGGAAATCCTGTTGTACCAGAAGAAAAATAAATTGCCGCATTATCACTGTCTGTCAGAGATATCATTGGTGTCTGGCTGGAACAATTCGCTGTTAAACTTGCGTAATCCTCCGCAAAACTAGGGCAGCTATCTCCCACAAAAAACAATAATCTGTTTTTGCTGATATTTTCTGCTATTTCCTCAATTCTACCAATAAATTCCGGCCCAAATACCAGCACATCCACTTCTGCCAAATTTAAGCAGTACTCTATCTCATCCGATGCATACCGAAAATTTAATGGCACAGCAATTGCCCCCGTTTTTAAGATTCCAAAATATATAGGCAGCCATTCAAGGCAGTTCATTAATAAAATAGCCACTTTATCCCCTTTTTTCACACCTCTATTTATTAGAAGATTTACGAAGCGGTTTGCCTTTTCATTAAAAACACTCCATGTAATTTCCCTGCGGTAATGCGTTACGGGATTCGGCTCAATTAAATCATATTCCTTCCATGTAACACGTCTTGTTTCCTTAATTTCCGGATTAATTTCCACAAGACAGATATCATTTCCGTATAGTTTGCAGTTTCTCTCCAAAATATCTGTAATCGGCATGGTTTATACTCCCTTTTCTCAAAATTTTACTAAGAAATCGTTTAAAATCCTTTTTATGCTTTATTATACCAACAAAACGATTTTGTGTAAACGGGTGAACACAGATATTACAATAATATTACTAAAATGTTAGCAAATAAAGTATTTTATGAGATTTCTTGCCATTTTATCCAAGTTGGGCTATACTATGTTTGATCCACAACAATTCCGCCGATGGTTCCTTTTCTGATGGTTCCTTTTCTATAGAAAGGGTGGTTTTATGAAAAAAACAATGCTTAACCACGTATTAATGGGCGTTATTGCGCTTATGCTGTTTTCCATATGTTGTCTAATCGTATGTATCGTAAACAGACCACGGTATATTGATATTAGTGAACAGGAAAACGTTGTTATTAACGAAGTGCCTGTTTCGGATATTGCAGTATCCGGCGCTGCTGACAATGCCTCCACCCAATTGGATGCCGCTTCTGCGGATGAAGATCAAGAAGATGCACGAACCGATGACAACACCCGTCAAGGCAAAACTTCTACAAGAGTCAATATCCGCGATGCTGACAACGCAACTGCGCGAGTACTTGCAACAGTCGAGGAGGGCACTACATTTGAGGTAATTGAAAACCAAAGCAACGGCTGGACCAAAATTATTTACGAAGGACAAGAAGCCTATATTTCTTCTGACTATGTTATTTTGATTAATAACTAAAGAACTATAAATATATATATGGAAGTCAAAAAAACGCAAGCCTCCCTTCACCAGCTTGCGTTTTTTGATTTATTTTATTTACATTATCCTGTTTTTGCAGATTATCCAACATTCCTTCCCTGTTCCATAATTCTGCGTTCGTCTGCCCTGCGCTCAGATTCGCTAAGCAAATCCTCCAATTCAATGTCATCATCAAGTACATAATCATCATACCCGCATTTGACAAACTCTAAGGCAAGCTCTTCATCTGTGGTCTTATCCCAGCATTTCACTCTGTTTCCACAAAACATACACATCATAATTATTTATTCTCCCTTCTTTTCCTTTTCAGCCTAAATCTTAGACTGTCCTTCATAATAATATCACCCTGATATTTATTTTTATAATATTCATACGCGTGCCAGTGATTATATCCATATTCCGCATATTTGCGCAGCACTACATTAATCTCAGCGCCGATAAACACAATATTCATTGTACCATACAGCCATAAAATAAAAATCACAATTGTTGCCAGACTGCCATACGTTACAGAATATTGCGCGAAATTGTCGATATAAAAAGAAAACGCCCATGAATACAATAACCAAACGGCTGTTGAAAACACTGCTCCTGGGAACTCATAACGCATCTTTGATTTTCGATTCGGCACATGCATATAGGTCAGTAGAAAAAACAATATTAATAAAAACAACATACATATGTACTTTCCATATTGAAATACCCTATAAAACACCGAAAGACTCGGAATAAAATACATTAATCCTTGAAACAGATTGTTGCCCAGTACAATAAATACCAGCATTAATCCCATTATGGAAAACAGTGTCAATATATAAAAAATTGCAAGTGCATACAATATCGGCGTACTGCGTGTTTCGCGGATGCCATATACTGCATTCATACCAATAATCACTGCATAAACACCTTTCGAAGCACAAAACAGCATACCAATCATCGTAAAAGACTGTAGCATTGTTGTAGAACTTTCTGTATATGCCTCCGCTAAAATCTGCTCTAAAAGCGGCGTAAGTCCCTCTGGAAGAACTTCCAAAATATGCGTTGGAATCACAATGGAATCCAGCGGAAAATACCGAAACATGGAAATACAGAACATCGCCATCGGAAAAAGTGACATCAATAGAAACAGTGCCGCGTGTGCCGCAAATGACGATACATGGTCAAACTGAATTTTCTTCATAAAACTTAGTGTGATTTCCAATACGGTTCGTAACGTCTTCCCGTCCTTTTCTTCCCGATCTCTACCCTCTACTTTACTCTCAACCTGCATTACTTATTTCTTTTCCTTCTCTTTTGCCTTTTTAATAAGGAATAAATCGCTGATTGCTTTTCCCAAATCATGTGGATAAAGCTGGATAACCGGACTATCCATAATATCACCGATCTTCATATGGAATTTCACCTTGACAAACTTGTCGTCATCAGGGAACTCACAGGCTATATACTGTCCGCCCTCCATAAATTTTGTATCAGGGGTAGAAATATCGGTTTTCCGTTCCAGCATAACACTCATAGAGGTTGCAGCAGAACCCATCATTTGATTCATTGCCTCAGAAACAGCACTTAAATGCATTTCACCAAGTTCCATCTGTGCAAACATACCATGACCATCACTTCCCATCATTAAGTCTGCAATTGCCTTGGCATCATGCTCTTCTAACATTAAAATACTGCATCCTTGGACACCCTCCACATAGTCCACTTTCACAAAAACTTTTTTGCTGGAAACATTCTTTGTATACTCGCTTTTTTCTACAATCTCTACATTTGGGGGCGTAATTTCTACTGTTTGTCGTACCAGCATACTTAATGTTGAAGCTGATCCTCCAAGACAAATATTGGAAATCTCACCAATTGCGTCAATTTCCATCTCGCTAAAAACATAGTTGCTCATTCATGTCTACCTCCATTTATTTATTTTACCGATCTTTCATTGCCATTCACAGTTTCCGTTCGTTTATATTATTTTAGCTATTAGGAATCACAATTACAGCCTTTTATACTCACAAGCGGTCTAATTTGCTATGAACGGTAACGTTCTTTAACAATTTGCCATAAGTTCCTCTGGCTCCCAATTCAGCGCTTTGGCTAACTTCGCCCTTAACGTTTCAGGCTGTCTGGACATATCACAATGAAAATCCTCACAGTTTCTCACTGTAGAAATACCATATCCCATCCGTTCAGAAACCTGCTTCTGCGATAGCCCAAGTTCAAACCGCCGCATCTTCACTGGTGATATCTTCGCATAATGCATATACAAATATCTTCCATCAAATCGTACTGAATTTACTAGCTGTACCACCTCACCTCCATTCGTCACATGATCCTTATCCAATTTACTAATTGATACAATAGCGGTCATCATTTTCTTCATAATCTGTGCATCATTATAATGCTCGATATCCTCCACCGGTATGTAAATATCCATATAAATGGATTTTAACTCGCTGACCTGTTCCTCATTCAGCCTTAAAAGGTAATTGCTCTCTTTCGCTGCCGGATACATGGACATTACCTTATCCCAAAAAGCATCTCTATCAAATACTGCCATAACCTTCTCCTATCTGCGTGTAAAATTTATTCTGCGCAATACCACATATGCGAATCCAAGATTTCTCTATCCTTTATGGCACTTACACGCCGTTATTATCTACAATTATACGCTATCACAAAAATAGTGTCAATTATTATCCTGATTTTAGACCAAATTGTATAAATCTTATGTTGTTACAATTCACACAGCCAGTCTTTATCAGCTTATAGGTTACTGAGGTGTGAATGATAACAGATTTTGTACACAAAATGCTAAAGTGCAAGCATTTTGGCGCATGATTCCTACTACTTGGGCGTGGGTGTGAAAAGTAACCCTTATGTTACAATCTTATCTATAGTTTCTTAAAACACCCTTCTCATTTCTTTTATTTTCTGATATCATAAATTATCATAAATCAATTTATAAGGGGAATTACTTAACTTAAAGACAGTATATACATACAGCCTGCTGATACATTGCTTGCAGATACCCCGCAGAAACCAAACCATACAGAAAAGGAGTTTTTGCATATGAAATCAATATTTGAACAGTTAGGCGGCACATATCACGAAGAAAATGGGTATCTTATTCCAGATTTAAGATTACCCGCCGAAGAAGAACAGTCAATAGGTACATGGGGGACAGCGGCATCTGGACTATCTGAAGCAGTACCAAAAAGTTACATGCACCAATCTTCTCACAAGCGGCAGGCTCAATGCTTACCTTGCCGACATTGATAAACAGGCGCAGGAACGCTTTGAAAGGCTTATAGAGGGCATGAAGCAGGCACAAGGTATTACAGAACAACTAAAGCCTGAAAATCAGCTTGAATGGGTACAAAGGGTTAATGACATAAGGGCTTGTGCGGGAGATATTGTGAACGAGGAAATTATATACGCATGGACAACATGGCGGCAGAGGGTAAAAGCTCTGTCGCTATTTTTTATAATTTTAAGAATAGTCTTCTCAAAAACGGTCAACGGATATATAATATACTTGCATTAACCGTTT
>ERZ778495.1295-NODE-1295-length-17901-cov-6.524487_pt1 | contig 17901 bp, 13 predicted proteins | sample MGYA00433100_ERZ778495 | MGnify/ENA primary metagenome ERZ778495 (study PRJEB29527, sample SAMN07138962) | mouse gut metagenome | material: feces | host: mouse | place: China:Nanjing | collected 2016-01-25 ...
ATGTAATAAGGGTTTTGAGTTTAGGTATTGATTTTGGGGTTGCAAAACAACGGAGGATGTTAGACCCAAAACTTTTGCAGTGCCAGTTTGGCAACGGGAGTTTGTTGGGCTTGATAATTTCACAAAGGCATTTACCGACCGTATATTTGGACAGACGATGCTCAATACCATTGGACTTAGTATCTTAGGAATTGCGCTGGGAACAGCAATGGCGATTATCTTTGCGTTAATGTTGAATGAAATCTGCTTTAACCGTTTTAAGAAGATTACACAGACAATTTCTTATCTGCCGCATTTCGTATCATGGGTGGTTATCGCCAGTATTGCGAAAATGGTTTTAAATGATGGTGGTATGCTTGATACGCTGCTTGGCACAAAGCTTGGATTAATGAGTACCAATTCACCACTGTTTTGGCTGGTTGTCTGTATGATTAATGTATGGAAGGAAGTCGGCTGGGATGCCATCGTATATCTTTCCGCTATGGCAGGAATTGACCAAGGTTTGTATGAGGCGGCAAAAGTGGACGGCGCTAACAGACTTCAAAGAATTTGGCATATTACACTTCCGGGCATTAAACCAACCGTTGTTGTATTGTTGATTATGAGTATCGGCAGCGCATTAAATGTTGGTATGGAGCGTCAGATGCTTTTGAGCAACGGTATTGTACAGGATCACGCAATGGTACTTTCGTGGTTTGCATATATCAGAGGTATTGGAAACAGCAACTACGGCTTAGGTACCGCAATCGGTATGTTCCAGTCGGTAGTCGGTATTGCACTTCTCTTTATTGCAAATAAAGTGGCAAGCTGGCTCGGCGAGAGCAGATTGATATAAAGGAGGGGATGACTGTGGCAAAAGCAGGGAGCAGTAACAAAATAAAGAGCCGCGATAATATTTTGGATTACATATTGCTGGTGGTATTTATTTTTATTATAATACTAACACTTTATCCGTTTTTAAATGTGCTTGCGATATCGTTTAATGACCCGATTGATACAATGCGCAATATTAACTTTATTTTCCCAAGACAGTTTACATTAAGCAACTATACTTATGTTTTTAAGGAAAATGACTTAATGACACCAATGATGCTATCAGTTGCAAGAACATTGCTTGGTGCAGGTCTTGGTAGTATGTACAGCAATGCTTGCATACGTTCTCAGTAGAAAAGATTTTTATTTTAACAAGCCGTTTACCATTTTATTTGTAATTACAATGTATGTTAGCGGTGGTTTGATTCCTGAGTATTTGTTATTAATGAGAACTTTAAAGATGGGTAACAATTTCTTGGTCTATATTATTCCGGGATTGATATGGGTTTACAATATTATTTTGGTTCGTTCCTTTATTGAAGGACTTCCCATTGCGCTGCAGGAAGCGGCAAGGGTGGATGGCGCCAACGACTTTATTATTTGGGCAAAGATTATTCTTCCGCTTTGCAAGCCAGTATTGGCAACCGTTGCATTGTTTATGGCAGTAGGACAGTGGAACTCCTTTATGGATACATATCTTTATGCAAAGAAGCTTCCGACTCTGCAGTATGTCCTGTATGAGATCATGGAATCGGCGACAATAAAAATTGACCCGCACGCGGCAGAACAGATACGCAACGCTGTATCACCTCTCTCCGTGCGTATGGCAATTACAATTATTGCAACCGTGCCTATTATTATCGTATATCCATTCTTACAGAAGTATTTTGTAGGCGGTATGACCGTGGGCGCAGTAAAAGACTGATGCGGTATTTCTATGGCTGCGCAGCAGTGCAGCCATACAAATATAAAAGAAATTTAGAAACAGAAGGGAGAAACAGTATGAAAAAAAGAAAGATTTGTGCGTTACTGTTAGCAGCAGTAATGGTAACAGGTGTTCTTGGCGGTTGTGGTGGAAATAATGACAGCAACAGTGCTTCTAACACTAACACCAATACGAATGATAGCGCGTCAGCAAGTAATGATGATGCAAGCAGCGCAGGGGACGCAGATACATCAGGAGATACCAGCACGCCGGCAAACAACGGTGAGGTGGTTACGTTAAGGTTTTTCAATGCGGATGCAAACCAAGACGATCCTTGGACCGATCCGGTAGCACAGGTATTAACAGAAAAAACAGGTGTTAAGTTAGAATTAGAGCGTCCTATTGGTGGAAATGATGAGAGCGAATCCGTAGCATTGATGATTGCAGAACAGAATTATCCCGATATTATTTTTGCAAAAGGGTCTGCAGGCAGCTTAATTGATGCAGGCGCATTAATTGATATGACAGATTTAATTGAGCAGTATGGTCCAAATATCAAGAAGCTTTATGGAGATGAGTTCGGAAAATTAAGAGAATCCAAAGATGATCCAGCAATTTATCAGTTATCTGCTTACAATGTAGGTGGTACAAAGTATAAAGACTGTGGCTCTGCACAAATTCAATGGGACGCATTAAAAGCAAAAGACTATAAACTTCCAGATACATTAGAAGAATTTGAAACAATGATTAAGGATTATATAGCGTCCAGTCCTAAAACAGAGGAGGGACTTGACAGAATTGGTATTACTTTGTCTACATCTGACTGGCATTGGTTGATTACATTAGGCAATCCAGCAGGCGCTATTGCGGATGGTGCACCAGATAATGGTCAGTGGATTATTGATGAGAATAATCAGGCAATCTACAAATTCCGTTCTGAGAAGGAAAGAGAGTATTTCCGCTGGTTATGCCGTATGTATAACGAAGGTATCTTAGACCCTGAGTTTGCTACACAGACTCATGAGGATTATATCGCAAAGATTGCTTCTGGTCGTGTTGTTGCTCTTTTGGATAAGGATTGGGATTATCTGGACGGCGAGAAAGTTCTGAAGGCAGACGGAAAATATGGTTCTACATATTGTGGACTTCCTTTGACAATGGATAAGGAAACAAAATGCCCGGTATTAATGTATCAAGGTTTGACAACAGGTACTGGTGTTGGTATTACAACGAGCTGTAAAGACCCTGTTGCAGCAATTAAGTTTATTGATTATATTGCATCTGACGAAGGTCAGGTACTGGTAAAATGGGGTATTGAAGGCGTTAACTACTTCCTTGACGAGAGTGGACATCGTTATCGTTCTGATGAAGAAATTAAGCAGAGCCAAGAGGATCAGGATTACTCTAAAAAGACGGGTGTAGGTTTCCACAATTATCCGTTCCCATCATATGGTGACGGCATCCTTGACCCGACAGGAAGTCCTTACAACACAACAAGCAAAGAAGCTGTTATGGTAGAGTATAATGAGGAAGAAAAAGCAGCAGTTGAAAAGTGGGGTGTAGAGCTTCTGGTAGATATGTTCCCGCAGCCAGATGAATTTGAAACACCAGATTTTCCACCTTTGTGGGCACTTGTAACACCGATGGAATTTACGGAAATCACGGATAAATTGGATGAAATCGCTTGGTCTGCATTGATTAAGTGTGTAACAGGAACAGAAGCTGATTTCGATGCAAACTATGACAAGATGTTAGCAGATTTTGAAAGCACAGGAATGGCTGAGGCAGAGAGTATGTTAACAGATATTATTGCAGAGAAGGCAGCATTGGCAGAGTAAGAGGAATCAGTAAATTTGATGAGAAATTCCGCAGCGGCGATGCCGCTGTGGGATTTTTTCACTTTATTAGCATTATTCTCCGCGCAATTGTTTACGATATTCCGCAGGACTGATTCCTACATATTTTTTAAACTTTTTGTGAAAATAATCAACATTTTTGTAGCCTACTTGCTCGGATATTTCGTATACTTTAATACTTTGTTGTTCCAGCAGTTTCTTGGAATGGTCTATGCGCCGGTGGTCTACATAGGAGTTAAAATTCTCACCGATTGCCTTTGTAAACAATTTACCAAGATAGGCACTATTATAGCCAAAAAGCGGTGCAATTGATTCCAATTTAATATTGTTTTGATAATTGTTATCTATGTAGTAGAGGATATCTTCAAGTATGGATTCTCGTGAAGAATTATCTGTAATATCCATAATTGCCTTGACTTGTTCTGAAATATAGAGGATAATTTCATATAAATAGTGGCAGCTTTCTATATAGTCGATAATTGCAGAATTTGAAGGGAAAGTGATATGTGTACTTCCATATATCTTTTTAATGTTTTCTTTCATTTGCAGAAATAAATCTATTAAGAACAGTTTAATCTGTTCAATGGAATTATCACAACAATAGAGGTCGTCTTCTAGTGAAAACAATGTGGCAGCTACCTGTTTACGATTCGAAATTTGTAAAAAATTTACGATTGCGTCACTGTATTTGGCAAACATTGCATCATTAATTGCGTGATTTCCAGCCGCGATATTGGGCAGTTCCGTATACCCAAGTGTATGCTGCCCTTGAATACAGAAAAATCGCCGCTGAATCAGTGCTTTTGCTTCTTGATAGGATAAATATATTTCCCCAAGGCTTTGCACAGGGCGTCCATATGCAAGAAACAGGCTGTCCATAGGACTTCCTTTCTGTGGTGTTTTCTCATAATGTGCAAGGAAATCTCCAAAACGGCGTAATGCAAAATCACCTTTTAAAAGAATTACGTTTTTGTGATCTTCTTCAAAGTGTTCAAATGAGTGATTACCGTTATTGGTGATATTTAAAAGATCTGCAAAACTGTAGCTGCTGTCCTCGGGAAGCAGGCCAAATTTTTCGTAAATTACCACTTGGTAAATGGCTGCTTCCAGTTCCATATTTTGCAGCGCAGCAGTGGATAAACCATATTCATCGCCTATTTGCAACGTACCTACAATTAAGTCGTGGAGAATAACGTCTTTCGCTTTTTCACGGTAGAGTGCAATATGATTCTTGTTCTGTCGTTCACTCTGGAGTGCAGCGTATATCGTTCGGATGGCTTCAAGCAGTTCGTCCTCATCAATGGGTTTCGTAAGATAGAAGTCTACGCCGTATCGGATGGCTGCCTGTGCGTAGGAGAAATCAGAATAGCCGCTTAAAATAATAAATTTGCCTTGAAAACCTTGTTCACGGGCGATTTTAATAATATCGACACCCATAAGCTTGGGCATGCGGATATCCAAAAGCACAAGGCTTGGTGCGTTTTTTAGGATACCGGATAGCGCATCTTCTCCGTTTGATGCTTCTCCGCAGATAGAAAATCCCAGTTCTTCCCAGTTTACAATGCATTTTAAGCCATCTCGTATTGTTTTTTCGTCGTCTGCTATAAATAGTGTTTCCATATGGAAGCCTCCTAAAGTAAAATAGAATCTAATAGAGAAAATTATGCAATATGCATAAAATTGCTATACCAAATTATTACAATATAACTTTAGTATAGGAGAATTTTAGAAAAATGTCAAATTGAAAAATTTGGTGTTTGTAAAGAGAATTTTTGAGTTAAGGGTATTAATAAACGTAGTGTTTCCGCGAGGTCTGGATATGGAAAATTTATACAGAAAAAGAGTAGGAAGTATTATTTTGAGAAAGGCAGAAGTAAGTATACTATGTATTGCAATTATTTCAGCTTGTATTATTGGTTGTTCTACAGCTGTAAACAAGGACGGTTTGGATGTGGACGATTTAGAGGAGGAATGCCCTTATGAAGAATTTATTGTAGTGGATGTATTTGATACACAGGCAAATTATCAGGGCATACAGCATGGATGGTTTGGCGAGATTGTAAAGAAAAAATTTAATATGGAATTAAATATTATTGCACCAAATGTAGCTGGTGGGCGTGATACACTTTTTGAAGTACGCGCCGCAGCGGGGAATATGGGGGATTTAATTATTTTCCGTGCAGAGAAAGGTGTATTGAATGATCTGGTTAATGCCGGACTTATTTATAATATGGAAGATTCCTTGCAAAATAAGCAGATTATGAAATATCAGAATGCTATTTTCAATTTGAATAACAGTCTGCCACGGGAAGGAATTTATGCAATTCCCTCGGAAGTATCTTTAAACCCGCCGGATATGCCAAGTGAAGCAGTTGAACCAGCGTTTGGCCCATATATCCGATGGGACTATTACAAAAAACTTGGTTATCCTCAGATTCAGACATTAGAGGATCTTCTGCCTGTTTTAAGCCAGATGCAGGAATTGGCGCCAATAGGTGAAAATGGGCAGAAAACATATGGGTTTTCCTTTTTTAAAGAATGGGATGACAATATGGTCAATGCAGTAAAACAACTTTGCTGTTTTTATGGCTATGATGAATATGGTTTTGTGCTGGCAAAAGCAGATGGCAGCGATTATCAAAGTATTATGGACAGTGATTCCTTGTATATTCGGATGCTGCAGTTTTATTTTAAAGCGAATCAAATGGGATTGATAGATCCAGAATCCGTTAGCCAGAATTACGAAAGATGTTTTGAAAAATACCAGCAGGGACAGATTCTATTTTCACCGTGGCCTTGGTTGGGACAGACAGCGTATAATACAAAAGAGAATAAAAAATCTGGAAAAGGTTATATGATGGCATCGATTCAGGATATGCAGATTTATTCTTTCGGCTGTAAGCCTTATGGGAATCAAAGCTGTGTAATTGCGGTTGGTGCGCAGGCAAAGGATCCCGATCGATTAATTGATTTTATTGACTGGCTGTATTCCTCAGATGGAATTTATATTAATAGTGGAAATTTAGCGGCAGCGGCAGGCCCGCAAGGGCTTACATGGGAAATGGGAGAGGACGGGCCATATCTTACAGATTTTGGTGTAAAAGCGCTGTTGGATGCAGAAACTGTAACTGTGCCAGCAGAATATGGAGAAGGAACGTGGCGAGATGGAACGTCAGCTTTGAACTACAAGGCAGTTGCACAATGTGAAAAGAGTGAAGATAACTACTATTATTACTATACGTTGTGGGATAGTGTGCGCAAACAGGAATCCTCGCAGCTTACTGATGACTGGGAAAAGGTAATGGGCGCTGATACCACCATGGAATATCTAAAGAAAAATCATATGCTTTTGGTTGAGGAAGGAACGTCTTATATTGCGCCTGTGGAAACTTTAGAACAGACAACCATACGCAGACAGTGTAAAAATGCGATTCAGCATTATTCGTGGCTTATGATATTTGCTGCGGATAAGGCAGAATTTGATGCTCTTTTGCAGCAGATGCAGCAGACAGTGGAAAGTTATGGATATCCGACCGTTTTAGAGTATGATCTTACACATGCAAAAGCAAAAAGCAGCGGGAAGGCAGTGAATGTAGATATATTTAAAAAATATTAGAAAGGAGAACTATTTTTAACATGGAAAAAGTAAAGAAAATTGTATATGGAGGGGATTATAACCCTGAACAGTGGAGTGAGGATATCTGGGAGGAGGATATGCGCTTGTTTCGGCTTGCGCATATTGATATTGTTACGCTGAATGTCTTTAGCTGGGCAATGCTGCAAAAAGATGATGATGTCTATGATTTTTCAAAACTTGATAAAATTATGGAAATGGTACGCAGTAATGGGTTAAAGGTATGTATGGCGACTTCTACGGCAGCGCATCCTGCTTGGATGGCACGCAAGCATCCAGATATTCTGCGGACAGAGCATAATGCGATAAAACGTAAGTTCGGCAGCCGCCATAATTCTTGCCCGAACAGTCCAACCTATCGTAAATATTCGGCGCTGCTGGCGTCAAAGCTTGCGGAACGTTATAAGGGATACGACAATATTGTAGCATGGCATGTAGCCAATGAATATGGTGGACTGTGTTATTGTGAAAACTGTGAAAAAGCGTTTCGGGAATGGCTTAAAGAGCGGTATCAGACAATAGAAGAATTAAACCGCGTATGGAATCTGGCTTTCTGGGGGCATACAATGTATGACTGGGAGGATGTTGTAGTGCCAAATTTGCAGTCAGAGGAGTGGTTCTGGGATTATACTAGGACAAATTTCCAAAGTATTTCGCTGGATTATCGGCGTTTCCAGTCAGAGAGTCTGCTTGCCTGCTACCAATTAGAGCGGGATGAAATTAAAAAAATAACACCTGAAATTCCGGTAACCACAAATTTAATGGGATTTTATAAAGATTTGGATTATCAGAAATGGGCAAAAGAAATGGATTTTGTGAGTTGGGACAACTATCCAGCGCATGATGCAGTACCATTTCAGGCAGCGATGTCACATGATTTGACAAGAGGATTAAAACAAGGGGCATCCTTTTGGTTAATGGAGCAGACACCCAGTGTCAGCAACTGGCATCCCTACAGTGCATTAAAACGTCCTGGGGTGATGCGGTTATGGAGTTATCAGGCAGTAGCACATGGATCAGATACGATAATGTTTTTCCAGATGCGTAGAAGCATTGGAGCATGCGAGAAATACCACAGTGCAGTAATTGACCATGCAGGACATGAAAATACAAGAGTTTTTCGTGAGATTGCAGCGCTTGGTGCAGAATTGGAGCAGATTGGTGGGCTGACATTGGGCGCGCGTACTTATGCGGAAGTGGCAATTGTTTTTGATTGGGATAACTGGTGGGCGGCAGAATACTCGGCAGGTCCAAGCCGTTTGATTAAATATCATAGTGAAGTATCAAAATATTATGAAGCACTCTATGAGGCAAATGTTGCGGCGGATATAGTCAGCGTAGAGGATGATTTATCGCAGTATAAGCTTGTAATTGCACCGATGCTCTATATGTCAAAGGATGGTTTTGATGAGAAGATACGTAATTACGTAAAAGAAGGCGGATCGTTTATCACCACATATTTTAGCGGTTATGTAGAAGATCATGATTTGGTAGTAACTGGTGGATATCCGGCAAGATTTCGCGATATTCTTGGTATCTGGGTTGAGGAAACAGACGCAATTGCAGAAGGAAATTGCAACCATTTCCAGTACAAAGGCAAACAGTATCCGGCGCAGATTTTATGCGATCTGCTGCATCTTGAGGGTGCGTCTGCAGTCAGTGCTTATGAGGAAGATTTCTATAAAGGAATGCCAGTACTAACAGAACATGAATTTGGGAAAGGCAAAGCTTACTATGTTGCAACTGCTTCTAACAAGGCATTTTATTCTACGTATCTATTGGATTTATGTGAAAAACTGGAAATTGTGCCTGTACTTGCCGCACCAGCTGGCGTGGAAGCAACACAGCGCAGCAATGAGAATGGGAAATTTTTATTTATCCTAAACCATAATGATAAGACCGAAGAAGTAACACTTCCATATGGTGGGAAGGATATTATTAGTGGGAAAACATATACAATCGGAGAAAACGCATCACTTGCAGCAAAAGATGTTATGATTCTGCATTCTATGTAATTAAGATATGTAATTAAGATATATAATAAGAAGGAGAAGCTGTAATACTAAGCATCAAAAAAACTGACGCTTAGTATTACAATATGCACATAGCCGCATAAAGGAAAATTGCCGCTTTGCAGTATGCGGCTTGCGCAACCATACGGCAAGTCTTTTTGCCGTGCAGTATAAAAACAGAAGTGCAAAGTCTTTGGAAGAATAAAGAAAGAGGGCTTTGGGCTTCTTTTTTTTGTTTGATTTTTCAATAATATTTGCGTATAATAAATAGTAAAGGACGGTAAATCAATATTTTTTACTTGCGATATGGGAGAACAAATGGGGAAGAATTCGGAGAGAGATATACAAGTTTTGAACAAGTGAAAATGCGGATACAAGGCAGGCAGGGGAAAACAGTGATTTAGATATTGTAGTAACGGGGGAGCATGAAATATCAGGAGAAGACTATTTTATATTGTATAATACATTAAAAAGGTATTGGCAATTCCTTTTGATATTGTAGATTTGGCTGTTCTAAAAGAAGATGATGATAAGATGGATAAAATGTTGATGAATATAGGATTAGAATACTAAAAGGGGGACAAATTATGTTAGAAAAAATTGATTTAACAAAATCGCTGAAAAAGAAAGAGTACAAAAAGCGAATGGCGAAGCTGGAATCAAAGATTGCGTTTTTGCAGCGGGAACTAAAAAATCTAGGTGTTCCAGTTATGATTGTATTTGAAGGGTTTGGCGCAGCCGGAAAAGGAACGCAGATTAACAGGCTGATACAGGCGCTTGACCCGCGGGGATTTACAGTGTACTCAACGGATGCGGAAACAAAAGATGAGAAAATGCATCCGTTTCTGTGGCGATTCTGGACTAAGACGCCGGAAAAAGGACGGATTGCTGTTTTTGACAGAAGTTGGTATCGCAAGCTTTTGGTCGATCGCTATGAGAAAAAGACCTCCAAAAAAGAAATTCCGATAATATTGGAGGAAATCAGCAGTTTTGAGAAGCAGCTTACAGACGGCGGTACTTTGGTAATGAAATTCTTTCTGGATATTTCCGAGCGAGAACAGAAAAAACGTTTTCATAAATTAATGGAAAAGAAAGCGACAAGCTGGCGTGTATCAGATAAGGATTTAGACAGAAATAAACATTTTCAGGATTATTTGGAGATGGCAGATGAAATGCTGACCAAGACAGACAGTGATTATGCCCCTTGGACAATTGTGGAAGCAGAGGACGACCGGTATGCGACAGTGAAAATTTTATCAACCGTTGCCGCTGCGTTTGAAGACCGATACAAAAAGGAAAAAGAATCCAAAAAGAAAGAGCGCGAGGTGGATGGCAGGTTTGATAAGTCGGAGTTAAACGATAGTGTGCTGAAGAAGGTTGATTTGTCCAAAAAGATGGAGGAAAAAGCATACGAGAAGCGTTTGGATGAGCTGCAAAAGAAGCTGCGTCTGCTGCATGGAAAATTGTATGCCAAGAGGATTCCGGTCGTACTTGCATTTGAGGGCTGGGATGCAGGCGGTAAGGGCGGTGCGATTAAACGGCTGACCAATGCGCTTGACCCAAGAGGTTATACGGTAAATCCCACGAGTTCGCCAAATGATATTGAGCGTGCGCATCATTATTTGTGGCGTTTTTGGACAAAGATGCCAAAGGACGGGCATATCGCGATTTTTGACCGGACATGGTACGGCAGAGTGATGGTGGAACGCATTGAGGGGTTCTGTACAACGCAGGATTGGCAGCGCGCATATAAGGAAATAAACCAGATGGAGCAGCAGCTTGTCAACCACGGGGCAGTTGTGCTGAAATTTTGGCTTCATATTGATAAGGAGGAACAGGCGCGCCGTTTTCAAGATCGCCAGGACAATCCAGAAAAAAGCTGGAAAATTACCGATGAGGATTGGCGCAACCGCGAAAAATGGGATTTGTATGAAAAAGCAGTAGATGAAATGCTGGTGCGCACTTCAACTGCGGATGCGCCTTGGATTATCGTTGAAGGGAATGACAAGCTTTATGCGCGGATAAAGGTGCTTGAAACCGTTGTAAACGCGTTGGAAAAACGGATGAAGAAGTCTTAATGTCTTCATCTTATCAAACTAATTTGATGTTGTATCAATGTTCCGATGCAAAGATGATAATCGCAGGCGTAGCGGGCAGCGTCAAGATTATCTGATGCTGCAGATGGACATTTAGACAAGTCAAATTGATGGGTTATTTATTGACAGTTCCTTAGTATATATAAAGAATGGCAGGTAGATAACATAATTTGCAGCAAAACCATATATATTTTTATAGAGCCTTTTATAATAGAAGGAAAAGAAAATATATGGAATCAAGAAATCTGCTTAAAAGATTGACAGTAGTAATTTTATCTGTAATACTATTTCTCGCAATGATACCAGTGCAGAATGTGCAGGCAGAAGAGCCGAATCTGCGGCTGTATGCAAAGGCAGCAGTGTTGATGGATGCCGATTCAGGGCGTGTTTTGTATGAACGCTGTGGAGATGAGCAGCTTGCTATGGCAAGCACAACGAAAATTATGACATTGATTGTCACGCTTGAGAACGCTGATTTGGAGGATACTGTAACAGTATCCTCCTATGCGGCGTCTATGCCAGAGGTAAAGCTGCATATTCGAGAGGGCGAGCAATATCGGCTGAAAGACTTAGTTTTGTCGTTGATGCTGGAATCTCACAACGATTCTGCGGTTGCAATTGCGGAGCACGTAGGTGGCAGCGTGGAGCAATTTGCAGACAAAATGAATCAAAAAGCAGTAGAAATCGGCTGCAATCATACATATTTTATCACCCCGAATGGTTTGGATGCCACAAAAGGTGATAAATTTCATTCCACAACGGCAAAAGACCTAGCTACCATTATGTCTTATTGCATTACAAAATCCCCCAAAAAAGAACAGTTTCTTGAAATTACACGCACACCTTCCCATACATTTGCAGATGTAAAGGGTAAGAGGAGCTTTGGCTGCGTAAATCATAATGCATTTTTAAGTATGATGTCTGGCGCATTAACAGGAAAAACAGGCTTTACCAATAAGGCTGGATACTGTTATGTTGGAGCACTGCGCCGCGATGGAAAAACATTTGTTGTGGCATTGTTGGCGTGTGGCTGGCCCAACCACAAAACCTATAAATGGAGCGATACGCGTTGTTTAATGGAGTATGGGCTGGAAAATTACCAGTTTCGTTCGTTTGACGAAGTAGAAATACCAACAGAGGTTTTTGAGGCAATACCAGTTGATGGCGCAAAAGGAGAGAAAATTAGCAGTAGAGAGTCTGTATCCGTGAAACTTTCGGAAACGGCAGAACCTGCCGTAGAAAAAGAATCCGCCATCGGCGATACCGCAAATAAAAATATTGTGCAGGATCAAACGCAAAACAATGGATTGCTGTTAAAAGAATCAGAGAAATTTACTGTTACGGTTCATAAAAAGAAAGAACTGATGGCGCCTGTAACAGCAGGGCAGAACGTGGGATATATTAGTTATCATGTTGGCAATGAGGAGTGGAAACGGGTTGCATTGGTTGCGGCAGAGGAAAAAGAGGCAATAGATTTCATATGGTGTCTACGCCAAGTAGTATTATATTGGGCATTTTGAAAATAAATGACAAATTTATGAAATTTTACTAGGCGAGAGCGGCAATCTATGTTATACTTAGACTGACGCAATTTTCAGAAAATTTTAAATTGCGTAAGAAAGTCCTTTTTTAAAGTATTTAATATAAAAGATGGAGGTCACAAAATGAGTACTACTTCAAGTTTGGCAAGTAAAAGAATTGAAACTTTACTTGATGAAAGCAGTTTCGTTGAGATCGGTGCTCTTGTTACGGCGAGAGCGACAGATTTCAATTTGAAACAGACTGAAACTCCTTCCGATGGTGTTGTAACCGGTTATGGAGTTATCAACGGCAATCTTGTGTATGTGTATAGCCAAGACGCTTCCGTTTTAAATGGTTCCGTCGGCGAGATGCATGCGAAAAAGATTATTCACCTCTATGACTTGGCGATGAAAACAGGTGCGCCTGTAATTGGTCTTATTGATTCTGCCGGTCTTAGATTACAGGAGGCAACAGATGCTCTGAATGCATTCGGCGAGATTTATCTCAAGCAGACGCTGGCTTCCGGCGTAGTTCCGCAGATTACGGCAGTGTTTGGAAGCTGTGGCGGTGGGCTGGCGCTGATTCCGGCACTCACAGATTTCACTTTTATGGAAAGCACCAAGGCAAAACTCTTTGTGAATTCTCCAAACGCGCTTGACGGCAACAATATTTCCAAATGCGATTCCTCATCAGCAGATTTTCAGAGTAAGGAAAGCGGTATGATTGATGCTGTAGCAGATGAGGCAGCAATTTATGCGAAAATCAGGGAACTCGTTACCATGCTTCCAGGAAATAATGAGGATGATGCTTCTGTAACAGAATGTACAGACAACTTAAACAGGGTTTGCGCAGACCTTGCAAACTGTGTAGGAGATACGTCTATCGCGCTCTCTACAATCGCAGACAATCAAATATTCTTTGAAACCAAGGAAAATTATGCTAAAGATATGGTAACAGGCTTTATCAAATTAAACGGTATAACGATCGGCTGTGTAGCAAATCGCACAGAAGTTTACAATGCAGATGGCGAGATTGGTGAGAAGTTTGCACCTGTATTATCTGTAAAAGGCTGTGAGAAGGCAGCAGATTTTATTCAGTTCTGTGATGCATTTCAAATTCCTGTTTTGTCACTTACTAATGTCAAAGGGTATGAGGCGACAGTTGACAGCGAGAAGCACATTGCAAAAGCTGTGGCAAAGCTTACGTATGCCTTTGCAAATGCAACCGTGCCCAAGGTAAATGTAGTGATTGGGAAAGCTTACGGAAGTGCATATGTTGCAATGAACTCCAAAGCGATTGGTGCAGATTTTACAATTGCATGGGCTGATGCAGAGATTGGTTCAATGGACGCGAACCTTGCTGCGAAGATTATGTATGATGGACAAGGCGCTGATGTAATTAAGGAAAAGGCAGCAGAATACGCTGCACTTCAGACAAGCGCTATGGGGGCTGCAAAGAGAGGTTATGTAGACCAGATTATTGAAGCCGCTGATACAAGAAAATATGTTATTGGCGCATTTGAAATGTTGTACACAAAAAGAGAGGCGCGCCCATCAAAAAAACATGGGACGGTCTAAGAAAGGGTGAACATTAATTTATGAAAAAATTCATGAAAACATTGTTCATGCTTACCTGTGTTTTGGGATTGACGGCTTGTGGAACCGAAAAGGAATTAACCGATTTTGAGCAGAGCAAGGTAAGTATGGCGGAATATCAGGCTGACGGTGTTGTTGGGGCGTTCATATCCATTGTGGAAAGCGGAACGGCAGATTCCATGCTGGAGAACTATAATAATGTAGAACTGTCCAAGCTGTTTGACGACAGTATGACATCCATGCTGTCACAGTATACGGGAACTTCCATGACTTTTTCCAGCGAAGGAACAGTAGTACGCAACGCAATTAATTCATTTACATCAGGCATTGAGAATATGGGTGGCATCTCCGATTTGGGAACGGTTACGTCCGTTTTAGATAAAGACACGATTACGGTAACAGTTCCGGTGACAGGAAATAGTAAGAATGGTTCTGTTGAGTTGATATTCACCAACGATATTTTTCTGACACTGACATCCTGTACGCTCAATTTAGACGAGTCATTAGGCACATTAATGGGCAGGGCAGGATTGAATACGCTCCTCGGTATGGGAACGGTATTTGTAGTATTAATCCTGATTAGTTTTATTATATCTGCCTTTAACTTGATTCCAAAGATGCAGGCTAAGTTTGCGAAGAATAATGAGCCGGAGATAGTTCCAGTACCGGCTGCTCCTGCACCGGTTGTAGAGGAAGTGGAAGAAGACCTCACGGACGATATGGAGCTTGTGGCGGTTATTGCAGCGGCAATTGCAGCATATGAAGGAACCACTACAGAGGGCTTCCAAGTAAGAAGCATTAAGAGAGCCAGCACCAGAAAGTGGCAGAAGGCGTAAAGAGTTTCCATTGGAAAACATTTGTTTTTATTAAATTGATAGTTTTAATTTTAGGAGGACGAACGAAATGAAAAATTATACAATTACCGTTAACGGCAACGTATATGATGTAGTGGTTGAGGAGGGTGCAGGCAGTGGTGCAGCGCCTGTAGCGGCGGCAGCTCCGAAGGCAGCGCCAAAAGCGGCTCCCAAAGCAGCAGCACCGAAAGCCGATGCAGGAGCAGCAGGCAGCATAAAGATTGAAGCAGGAGCAGCAGGAAAAGTTATTAAGATTGTAGCAAATGTCGGTCAGGCAGTAAAGAAGGGCGATGCAGTGATCCTTACAGAAGCTATGAAGATGGAAATTCCTGTTGTTGCTCCGCAGGATGGAACGGTGGCTAGCGTAAATGTGGCAGTTGGCGATTCTGTTGAAGCAGGTGCTTTGCTGGCAACGTTAAACTAGGCAGTGGAAGAACATTCTGCGCTTGGTAACAAATACAATAGGAGGTCAATAAAATGTCATATATAGCAGATACGCTGAACAATCTGATACACCAGACCGCGTTTTTTAATATAACAGGCGGAAATTTGCTGATGATTGTTATTGCTTGCGCATTTCTTTATCTTGCTATCGCGAAGGGGTTTGAGCCGCTTCTGTTAACACCGATAGCATTTGGTATGCTGCTGGTTAATATTTACCCCGACATTATCGCGCCGATTGGCGAAGACGGTACAGCCGGCGGTTTACTGTATTACTTTTATTTACTTGACGAGTGGGCAATCCTGCCATCTCTGATTTTTATGGGGGTCGGTGCCATGACAGACTTCGGCCCGCTGATTGCGAATCCGAAAAGCTTTTTGCTTGGCGCAGCGGCGCAGTTTGGTATTTTTGCGGCATATTTCGGCGCAATTGCATTTGGCTTTAATGATAAGGCAGCGGCGGCAGTTTCTATTATTGGCGGTGCAGACGGACCTACTTCCATTTTCCTTGCAAGTAAGCTTGGACAGACGGGATTACTTGGCCCGATAGCCGTTGCGGCATATTCTTATATGTCGTTGGTTCCGTTGATTCAGCCGCCTATTATGAAGCTGCTTACAACAGAGGAGGAGCGCAAGATTAAAATGGCGCAGCTTCGTCCTGTTTCAAAGCTTGAGAAAATTTTGTTCCCGATTGTTGTTACAATCGTTGTCTGCTTGATTCTTCCGACAACAGCGCCGCTTGTTGGTATGCTGATGTTGGGTAACTTGTTTAGAGAGTCTGGCGTGGTAAAACAGCTTCAGGAAACTGCGTCGAATGCATTAATGTATATCGTTGTTATTTTGCTGGGTACTTCGGTTGGCGCTACAACAAGTGCAGAAGCATTCTTGAACTGGGAAACGCTGAAAATCGTAGCATTAGGTCTTGCGGCATTCTGCTTTGGAACAGCGGCAGGGGTATTGTTTGGGAAAATTATGTGTGTAGCGACAAAGGGAAAAGTGAACCCGTTAATTGGTTCGGCAGGTGTTTCCGCAGTACCAATGGCAGCGCGTGTTTCCCAGAAGGTCGGCGCAGAGGCAGACCCTACCAACTTCCTGTTGATGCACGCTATGGGACCAAACGTAGCAGGCGTTATCGGAACGGCTGTTGCAGCAGGTACATTTATGGCGATTTTTGGGGTATTTTAAATTAAGAAATTAGGAGGATAATAGGAAATGTCAGATACAGTTAAAAAACCTGTTGGGATTACCGAAACAGTGCTTCGTGATTCCCATCAGTCCTTAATCGCAACAAGAATGCCGACTGAGTTTATGCTCCCTATCTTGGAAACAATGGATAAGGTTGGTTATCACTCTTTGGAGTGCTGGGGCGGCGCGACCTTTGATGCATCTTTGCGCTTCTTAAAGGAAGATCCATGGGAAAGACTGCGCAAAATCAGAGATAAAGTAAAAAATACTAAATTGCAGATGCTTTTCAGAGGACAGAATATCCTGGGATACCGCCATTACGCAGATGATGTGGTAACAGAGTTTGTGGAGAAGTCTATTGCAAATGGTATTGATATTATTCGTATTTTTGACTGCTTTAACGATTTACGGAATTTGCAGTGCGCTGTTACTGCTGCGAATAATGTTAAGAAACGGGAAGGCAGAGGACATGCGCAGGTTGCGCTTTCCTACACATTAGGGGATGCCTATACTTTGGAATACTGGATGAAGATGGCTAAGGACATTGAAAATATGGGTGCAGATTCTATCTGTATTAAGGATATGGCAGGCTTGCTTGTTCCTTATAAGGCAGATGAGTTAATCCGTGCAATGAAGTCTTCGACCAAACTTCCGATTCAGCTTCATACGCACTATACGTCTGGCGTTGCGTCCATGACTTATTTAAAGGCAGTAGAGGCAGGTGTAGATGTAATTGACTGTGCAATCTCTCCATTTGCGCTAGGTACTTCCCAGCCAGCGACAGAGGTTATGGTAGAAACCTTTAAGGGAACCCCTTATGATACAGGCTTTGATCAGAGTATATTGGCACAGATTGCGGATTACTTTAGACCGTATAGAGAGGAATGTTTAAAGAGTGGACTGCTGAATCCTAAGGTACTTGGTGTCGATATTAAGACATTGCTTTATAAGGTACCCGGTGGAATGATT
>ERZ778495.1297-NODE-1297-length-17899-cov-6.400639_pt1 | contig 17899 bp, 9 predicted proteins | sample MGYA00433100_ERZ778495 | MGnify/ENA primary metagenome ERZ778495 (study PRJEB29527, sample SAMN07138962) | mouse gut metagenome | material: feces | host: mouse | place: China:Nanjing | collected 2016-01-25 ...
CTGAAAAAGAGCTCCTTACGCGCAACATGATTGCCGGGCTTCCCGGTGCCGAGGAGAGTTTCACGCTCGACCGGTTCCGCCGCGAGCTCGACCGTTACGAGGGCATCGGCGCCGAAACGCTGCGGGCCAACCTCGTGGCATTCCTCCGGGAGGTTTGCCCCGTCGCCGACGAGGCGGGGGCTGTGCTGGTCATCCATCCCGACGACCCGCCCTATCCGATTCTCGGCTTGCCGCGCATCCTCTCCACCGCCGCCGATTTCCGCAAGCTCACCGACGCAGTGCCCAACCCCTCCAACGGGCTGTGCCTTTGCACCGGGTCGTTCGGCGTGCGCGCCGACAACGACCTGCCCGCTATGATGCGCGAGTTCGGCGACCGCGTGGGGTTCGTCCACCTGCGTTCCACGCAGCGCGATGCCGAGGGCAATTTCTACGAAGCCAACCATTTGGAAGGCAACGTGCCGATGTTCGAGGTCATGAAGGCGCTGCTTGAAATCCAGCAGCGGCAGGGCCGTTCCATCCCCATGCGGCCCGACCACGGACACCAGATGTGCGACGACCTCGGCCGCCGTTCCAACCCCGGCTATTCGTGCTACGGGCGCCTGCGGGGGCTCGCCGAACTGCGCGGGCTGGAGCTGGGCATCGCCCGTTCGCTCTTCGCCCAATAATGACAGACCAACCTTAATATAAACCTTTATGAAGAAACTTTTGACGCAACTCCATTCGCAGTGGCTGCTCCTCGCGGGGCTCGTGCTGCTGTCTCCGGGGCTTGTTTCGGCGCAAAATGCCGGGGGGGGGATTTTTACCTTCTCCGGCGAGGTCTACGCCGACGGTGAGCCTCTTATAGGCGCTACGGTCACCGAGCCCGGCACTTCCAACGGTACCGTCACCGGTGCCGGCGGAGCTTTCTCGCTCCGCCTTTCGCGGCGGGGCGCCGAGGTGCAGGTGTCGTTCATCGGCTACGAGACCCGCACCCTGCGCGCGCAGGCCGACCGCCTGCGCATCGACCTGGTGGCCGACGCCCAGCAGATCGACGAGGTGATGGTCGTCGCTTACGGCACGATGAAGAAGCGCGACATCACGGGCGCCGTCACCTCCCTTTCGGAGGAGGCCATCGAGCGCAAGATGGCTTCCAACGTCTTCGAGGCCATGCAGGGACAGGTCGCCGGCGTCCACATCACGGCCGGTTCGGGCCAGCCCGGCGAGTCCGCTTCGGTCAACGTGCGCGGTATCTCCACCTTCTCGGCCGAGGGTGTCAAGCCCCTGTTCGTCGTCGACGGCATCCCCATGGAGGACATCGACGGCATCAACACTTCCGACATCCTCTCGGTCGAGGTGCTCAAGGATGCCGCATCGGCCGCCATGTACGGTTCGCGTTCGGCCAACGGCGTCTTCATCATCACCACCAAGGGCGGTTCGGTCTCCGCGCCGCGCGTCGAGGTCAAGTACTACCATTCGTGGGGCAAGCTCTCCCACAAGCTCGCGCAGGCCACCCGCGCCGACCGCCGCAACTACGACCTCAAGCGCCGGGCGTTCTTCCTTGAGAACAAAATCGGTACGCCCGACGAGAGCTTCATGATTATCCAGGATTCGCTCAACGCGTCGTTCAACATCGACAACGACTACCAGGACATCCTGTTCCAATGGGGCCAGAAAGACCAGGTCGACCTCAGCGTCTCGGGCGGTTCCGACAAAATCAAGTACTACGGCTCCACGGGCTATTACAACGAGCGCGGTATCGTGCCCAACACCGGGTTCCAGCGCCTCACGGCCCGTCTCAACGCCGATTACAACGCCAACAGCTGGCTCACGCTCCACAGCCGCGTCTCGCTGGGCTATTCGCAGAAGAACGGCATCAACGAGGGCCAGCTTATGACGGCCATGCTTTCGCGCCGTCCCTATTTCAACCTCTATTATCCCGACGGGTCGCTCGCGGGCGTCTTCCAGGGGCAGAAAAGTCCGCTCGCGCAGGTCGAGTACACCACCGACCGCACCGAGTACTACAAGGTCAATTTCTACCAGGGTTTCGAGGTCAGGCTGGCCAAGGGGCTCACTTTCTCCACCAACATCAACGCCAATCTCTACCTCGACAAGCGCCGCCGCGTCTATCCCAGCATGATTACCGACGAGTGGCAGAAAAGCAATACGGGCTATTCCAACGACAATCTCAACTGGAACTGGCTCAACGAGAACGTCCTCACCTACAAAAATTCGTGGGGCGGCCATAACTTCACCGCCATGGTCGGTTTCAGCGAGCAGCAGTGGCGTTACGACCGCAACGTCTTGTCGGGCATCAATTCGTCGTCCGACTTCCTCACGACGATGAACGCCTTTTCGGCCAACCTCATCCTCTCCGAAACCGGGGCCTGGCAGCAGAACCACGCCATGGCGTCGCTCTTCGCACGCGTCAATTACGATTACAAGTCGCGTTATCTGGTGCAGGCCACCGTCCGCCGCGACGGGTCGTCGCGCTTCTCCAAGAAGAACCGCTGGGGCAACTTCCCCTCCGTGTCGGCCGCCTGGCGTCTCTCCGACGAGCCGTTCATGAAGTTCTCGCGCCGCGTGCTCGACGACGCCAAGATACGCGTCAGCTGGGGTGTCACCGGCAACGAGCAGATAGGCAATTACGATTATCTCTATTCCTACACCACGGGCGACATCTACGACGGCATCGGCGGCGTCTATCCCGCCCGGCTCGCCGTCGACAACCTGCGCTGGGAGGAGACCCGCCAGACCGACGTCGGTCTCGACCTGAGCTTCTTCGGCCAGCGGCTCACCCTCACCGCCGATTATTACGACAAGTATACCGACGGCCTGCTGGCCAACCTCGAACTGCCCAAGGAATCGGGTTTCGGGTCCATGCGCACCAACATCGGCGAGGTCCGCAACCGCGGTTTCGAGCTCTCGGTCGCAGGCGACCTGGTCCGCACGCGCGATTTCCGTTGGAACGCGTCGTTCAACATTTCGCGCAACTGGAACAGCATCGAGCGTCTTTCGACGGGCGAACCTTACCTTGAGGGCGACCTGTGGTGGATGCAGGAGGGCGGTTCGGTCGGCGATTTCTACGGTTACCGTCAGCTCGGCATCTTCCGTTACGACCAGTCCAACGCCTTCACGCCCGATACGTGGCAGCAGCTCACTCCCGTCTTCGAGGGGGGCGAGTTCCGCGGCTATACGCTCAACGGCCAGGCCTATACGGGCGACGTCGTGCAGAAGAAGCTGCCCAACGGCAAGCCTTTCCGCGGCGGCGACATCAATTGGGACGAGGCTCCCGGTTCGCGCGACGGGGTCATCGACGAGAACGACCGCATGGTTCTCGGCAACGCCCTGCCCACCTATACGGGCGGTCTCTCCACGACTTTCACCTATAAGAACGTTTCGCTCTTCGTGTCGTTCTATTATTCGTTCGGCGCCAAGATTTACAACGACGCCGAGCACCAGCGCAACATGTTCAAGTATTCGTCGACCACTCCCTCGCCCCACGTCATCAACAACATCTGGGTGCATCAGGGCGACGAGGCGCTTTATCCGCGGCCTTATAACGACGAGTTCAACAATGCGCGCTACGCCAATTCGTTCTACCTCGAAAAGGGCGATTTCATCCGCCTGCAGAACATCCGGCTCAGCTACGACCTGCCCGAGCGGTGGCTCAAGCCCGTGCGCATCAAGTCGCTGCAGGTCTACTTCTTCGCCAACAACCCCCTCACCTGGACCGCTTACAGCGGCTACGACCCCGAATTTTCGTCGGCCAATCCGCTGCGCATCGGCAAGGATACGTACCGTTATCCCCACAAGCGCGAGTTCGGTGCGGGTCTGAACGTCAAATTTTAACCGATTACCGCCATGAAAAAACATATCGTCATCCTCGCCGCCGTTCTGTCGGCTTCGCTCGCCGGGTGCGGTTCGTTCCTCGACGAGCAGCCCGTCAGCGAGGTTCCCGCAGGCAACATGTGGAAGACTTCGCGCGACGCCAAGGCCGGGGTCAACCAGATCTACGGGTTCTTCCGCACCGCCATGCGCGAGAATTACTTTTATTGGGGCGAGTTCCGTTCCGACAACCTCGCGCCCGGCGCTTCGTCGGCCGCCGACCAGCAGCGCGTCATCGACAACCAGCTCACCACCGACCACCGCTGCACCCGTTGGACCGACCTCTACAAGGTCATCAACCAGGCCAACCTCTGCATCAAGTACATCCCCGGCATCGACACGCCGTCGGTCGCCGAGCGCGACGACCTGCTCGGGCAGGCTTACGCCATGCGTGCCCTGGCTTATTTCTATGCCGTGCGCGTGTGGGGCGACGTGCCTTTGTTCGTCGAGCCCAACGAGGCATACAGCGACGCTATCTACCGCGAGCGCACCGACCGCGATTATATTCTGCGCGAAATCATTCTTGAGGACGCCAAGAAAGCCGAGGGGCTTCTCGACCGTACCAAGAACAAGGAGCGCAAGCGTATTTCGGTCTACGGCGCTTGGGCTATCATGGCCGACGCCTACATGTGGCTGGGCGAGTACAGCCTTGCCGACCAGACCATCCAGAAGATGAAGAACGACGCCTCGTTCATGGCTTTCGAGCCCAGCATCGACACCTGGAAGAAGATGTTCACCGAGGAACTCAACGGCAAGGCCAGCGACAACACCCCCGAGAACGACGATTATTCGACCAAGGAGTTCATCTTCGTCATCCACTTCAACATGGACGAGGTCGGTACCAACGGTTTCAGCTACATGTACCAGTGGTTCACCGGGTCGGGCAACCGCGCCGGGGTCGTTTCGGAGACCCTGCGCAATAAGTTCGAGCAGGACCGCGACCTGCGCTTCCCCCTCGTCGCCAAGGAGTACCAGGCCGGGTGGGAGATGCGCAAGTACATCGCGGGCGACATCTCGTCCACGCTCAACAAGACTTGCCAGGTCGCTTATCCTGTCTACCGCTATTCCGACATGCTCCTTTTGCAGGCCGAGGCGCTGGCCCGTCTGAGCAAGTGGGAGGAGGCGCTCGATCTGGTCAAGCTCGTCCGCACGCGTGCCGGGCTCGATACGCCCCAGGCCGATTCGTTCGCCACCGAGGACGAACTGGTCGACTTCATCCTCGACGAGCGCCAGCGCGAGCTTCTCGGCGAGGGGCGGCGTTGGTTCGACCTCGTGCGCACCGGACGCTGGAAGACGGTCATGGGGCCCATCAACGGGTGCAGCACCGAGGGCAACGAGCTCTTCCCCGTCCATTATTCGCACCTTGACCAGAACAAGGCGCTCAAGCAGAACGCCTACTATGCCCAAACCCAGGAATAATCTTCAAATTCGCAAAGTTATGTTCAGCCATATCATCCGTTCCCTGTCGTTGTTCGCGGCCCTCGTGGCCGTCGGCTGCGGCGACATGAAGTTGCAGACCGACGCCGATTTCGACGCTTCGGTGCTCGACCCCCATATCGACATGACGGCGTGGGAGTACTTCGAGACGCGTTCCGACATCTTCTCGAAGTTCATGGCCGCCATCGAGCTCGCCGACATGAAGGAGTACTACACTCAGACCGCGCATCCTTATACGTTCCTCGCCCTCACCAATACGGCCGTCGACGGTTTCGTCTCCGGCGCCGGGTTTTCGTCGGTCGAGGAGGTGCCTGCCGAGAGTTTGCAGAGTCTGATCCGTTACCACATCGTCGACGGTGTTTACAGCAGTTACGGCGATTTGCCCGTCGAGCCCATCTTCGTGCTCACGCTCCTGCGGGGCGAGGAGGGGCTGATGACCATGCTCACGCGCAAGAATCCGTGGATGGCCGACGCCGGTAAAATCGTCGTCAACAACACGGGCAGCAACGGCTCCTCGCCCATGCGCCTGGCCGTCAGCTCCAACATCATGCCCTTGAACGGCGTCGTGCACGTCTTCGAGAGCCATTGTTATTACAAGAAGTAGCAGCTTCAAAACCGAATCCTTATGAACAAGCATTCAATCATATCCCTGTTGGCTTGGTGTTTCGCCGCCGTGTCGTTGGCGGCCTGCTCCGACGGCGAGGGCATCGACCCGTCGTCCGCCGAGCCCGTCGTGGCTTATCCCTACGAGACGCTCGTCGCCGACCTCAACAAGGCCGACAATCTGCCCGTCGTCGCCATCGTCAAGTCCGAGGCCGGGCTGCGGAGCGTCGCGCTCGCCATCCTCACCGACGGGGGCGAGACGATTCCCGTCAGCACCGTCACCGAGTTCTTCGACCGCCACAGCTTCAGCCTTTCGGAGAAGATCAATTACAAGTCCGATTACGTTTCGGCCGTCGTTTCGGCCGAGGATTTGCTCGGGCGGCGCACCGAGGCTGCGCTGCCTATCCGGATTATCGACATCGTCGAACCTCCCGTCATCGTCTTCTCGCCCGAAAGCTGGGAGTACGACGAAACCGTCGGCGGCGATATTCCCCGGACGCATATCGAGGTCTCTTCTCCCGCCATGCTGAAGTCCGTCGAAATCACCCGCGTCAAGTCTTCGGACCAAACCGTCTTCACGAGCGTCGATTTCTCGTCCGAAGACCCGCAGTCTTCGTGGACTTTCGACGAACAGATCCATTACGACGAGTTTGACCGCGGCATGAAAGTCAAGGTTACCGATAGTTACGGGCAGGTGCGCATCGCTACTATGGCTGTGAATTATAAGACCGTTCCGCCCCCGTCGGTCGAGTTCGCCGCCGCGACGATTATCGCTGACCGCGACGAGGAGAAGTCCGTCGAAATCGCCATCGAATCGCAGGCGGGTGTCGCCAAAGTCGCGCTTTATCGTGTGGAGGGTAAGACCGAGACGCTCGTTTCCGAAAAGACCTGTGACGGTGAAAAGACGCTCGCTTATGCCGGGAAAATGGTCTTTACCGACGCAACGTCGGGTGTCAAGGCCGTCGTCACCGACCGCGTGGGCCGTTCGACGACCGCTTCGGCCGGAGCCCTCGTCAACCTCATCTTCGCCGAGAGCATTCCCGTCGGGACGGCTCCGCTGGCCGACGGTGCGGAAGGCGGAGTCAAGCGGTTGCTTTCGCTGGGCGATCAGCGGACTTATTCGGTGCAGGAGTGTTTCGACGACCCGTCGTTGCAGACCCATGCTGACGTCAAGGTGTATTACATGAACGGGAATGCCCAGTCGGTGCGTATCTATTCGATGAAGGAAGCCGATAACAAGAACGGCGAGTATGCGGCCGGTGATAAGAATATCAATGCTTTCTCGTGCCTCAACGCTACCTGTTTCAAGCTTGTGACCAACTTGAGTTTCGACACGGCTACGGCTGCCGACATCGCGGCTATCGACGCTGCGTCTATTCAATCGACCAACATCAAGGGCAAGGAAGAGCTGATAGGTGCCACCATCGCGTTCAAGACCGCTTCCGGTTCTTCGGCCGGAGCTTCGCGCGTGGGTTTGCTGAAGCTCGTTTCCATCAGCGAGAAGGTAGGCGCCAACGCTAACGCGCGTGTCTTCACTTTCGCTGTCAAGCTGCCCAAGGAGTAGCCGTTGTTGTTTTCCGGGATTCTCCGGGTCCGTAAGGGCCCGGGGATTCCCCTTTTTCCGATTTCTTTCGTATGAAACTTTTCCGTCTGTTTTTGCTGCCCGCGCTTTGCGGCGTCCTGTCCCTCTCGGCCCAGAACGGCAAGAAGGTCTATGCCGATTTCCACGGCGTGCGTTATTCGCGCGCCCACGACGGCAAGTTGGGCCGCTGGGAGATGCACGCCGATACCCGGAAGTCGGCCACAGGGCGTGAGCGGCTTTGTTACAACGCCGATTTCGTCGATTCGCTCGGGCGCCACGACATCGCCGCCGTCGCTTATCCCGCCGTCGGCATGCAGTCCGACCTCGACCCCCACGCCATCGAGTACAAGATTCTCTCGGCCAAGACCGCCGGTATCGACGGCTTCTTCATCGAGTGGGGTTTCATGGGCCACGAGAACGACCTCTTGCTTCGGGCCATGCAGCCCGTCGCGGCCCGCTACGGTTTCGAGATAGGCGTCAATTGGTGCGACGGGTGGCTCTATTACGATTGGATTACGCGCCTGCACCCCCATATCGTCACCCGCGAACAGAAGACCGACCATTACGTCCGGTGTTATCAGTACCTCGTCGACAGCGTCCTTTCCGGTCCTACCGCTCCCCGCGTCGGCGGGCGGCCCGTCTTCTACCTCTTCGGGCCCGGGGCTTCGCCCGCCGAGTACGCGCGCGTCGTCGCGCAGGTCCGCTTCCCCGAGGGGTCTCCGCGGCCTGCCGTCCTGCGGCGCTGGGCCGAGTGGGGCAGGCTCGACGGCGACCGTTACGAACCCGTCCGGTGGAGCGACGACATCGAGGCCTGGCGCAGGCTCGGGACCGTGCCGACCCCTTGGCTGCCCGCCCGCGTCCGCACCCGCGATGCCGCCCACGCCGAGTGGGACCATTGGGCCGCGCCCGATGATTGCATCGGGTTCATGAAGCCTTTCCGCGATTCCGTCTGGCTGAGCCCCGACCCCGCCTATACCGTCAAGTCCGGGTTCGTCGCGCCCGGGATGGACAACCGTGGCTGCGCAGGGTGGGGCGGACAGCATTTCTATTGCATCCCCCGCGACGGGGGCCGTACCTACGAGCGGATGTGGCAGTTCTGCATGGAGTCGCGCGACAGCCTCGACATGATTTTCATCGCTTCGTGGAGCGATTATACCGAGGGCCACGAAATCGAGCCCACCTGCGAGAACGGCGACCGCGAGCTGCGCACTACGCTGCGTTACGCTTCGGCGTTCAAGGAGTTCGCCGCCGATTCTTCCGGTCTGGAGCTGCCCGCGCAGCTCTTCGGCGCCCGGAAGCGCAGTGCTTTTCTCGCCGCCGCAGGCCGTAAGGCGCCCGGTGCCGACGCCTTGCTCGACAAGGCCGCCCTTTGTATCGCCAACGCCCGCTATGCCGACGCCCGGCAGTTGCTCGACGACGCCGGCGGGCTCCTTGCCGCTGTTGAGCAGAAGTTCCGGCGGCGGGCGCTCGACATAGCGGCTTCGGACCTGCGTTTCAGCAGCGAGCCCTTGCACGGGGCTTGGAGCGCCGACCCCGAGTTGAAGGTCTACTTCCCCGCGTGGGCGCTCGGTCCCCTGATGACCTCCCGGGCCCATTCCGGGTACCTCGAATTCGAGTACTTCGACGGCGTGCCGACCGACCGCTTCGCTTTCGTCTATTCGCGTACCGACCGAAGCCCCAGGGAGCTGTTCTCCACCGTCGCCAAGTTCCGCACCGACGGTTCGGGCCGTTGGCGGCGCGTGCGGGTCGAGCTCCCGCCCGAAAATATCCGTTACGACGCGTCGCCCAACTTCACTTTCATGTTCAAGGGGCCCGTCCAGGTGCGCGACGTTTCGTTCCACTATACTTTGTTCCGATGATTCGCCGGGCATCCCTCCTCGCCGCGCTCTTTTTCGCCTGCGTGGGCTGCGGCCCCTCCCGCGACGGCAATACGTTCCGTTTCGACGACCGGGGCATGACCTGCTGCGTCGAGTTCCGTTCCGAGCGCGCCGTGCGCATCCTCGTGCGGCCCGATACGGCGCGGCTCGTCACCCGCAGGCTTGTCACCGTTCCTGCCGACGCTCCCGTCGCCGTGCGGTGCCTCTCCGACAAGGATGGGTATCTGTTCCGTACTTCGCGCCTGAAGGTCCGTTACGACCGGGCGTCGGGGCGTTTCTCGTTCTTCGACCCTGCTTCGGAGCGGCCCTTGCTCGAAGAAGACGCGCGCACGCTGGTTGCCGACACCGTCGGCGGCGAGGCCTGTCTGGCCATAGAGCAGTCGTTCTGCACTTCGCCCGACGAATCGCTCTACGGGCTGGGGCAGTACCAGACGGGCCGCGTCGACCATAAGCGCGATACGGTGCTCCTGCTCCAGGCCAACAAGGAGATCGCCAATCCTTTCCTCGTTTCGTCGCGCGGTTACGGCATCTTGTGGGACAATTATTCTTCGTCCGGGTTCCGCGACTGCGGCGAACGGTTCGCGTTCGTCTCCGAGGTCGCCGATGCCGTCGATTATTGGTTCGTCCGCGGCGACAGCCCCGCCGATTGCGTGCGGGGGTACCGCGAGCTCACCGGGGCCGCATTGCTGCCGCCCAAGTGGGTCTTCGGGTTCTGGCAGTCGCGCGAGCGTTACAAGTCGTTCGACGAGCTCGAAAGCGTCGCGCAGGAGTTCCGCAGGCGGCGTATTCCGCTCGACGTCATCGTGCAGGACTGGGAGTACTGGGGCGACAGGCCGCACTGGAATTCGCTCCGGTGGGATTCCCTGCGTTTTCCCGACCCCGCCGCCCGCATCGCCCGGCTGCACGACAGCTGCGGCGTCCGGCTCATGCTCTCCGTCTGGCCTGGTTTCGGGCCCCGGACGGAGGTTTACCGCGAGCTGGAGCAGGTCGGGGCGCTGTTCGACGAGCGCACTTGGGCCGGGTACAAAGTTTTCGACGCTTTCGACCCTGCCGCGCGCGACATCTTTTGGCGTCATTTCAGCCGCGGGCTCCTCGCTGCGGGGGTCGACGGCTGGTGGATGGACGCTACCGAGCCCTCGTTCCGCGAGGGATTCACCCAGCGGCGGCAGGAGGAGCGCTCCAAGTCGGCCGGGCAGACCGCCTGGGGGCCTTTCCACCGTTATCTCAACGTGTATTCGCTCGTGTGGATGTCCGACCTCTGCGGGCGGCTGAGGGACGCACAGCCCGACCGCAGGCCTTTCCTCTTCACCCGTTCGGCGTTCGCCGGGCAGCAGCGCTTCGGCACGGCCGTCTGGTCGGGCGACGTCGTCGCTTCGTGGGACAATTTCCGGCGGCAGCTCGCCGCGGGCGTCGGTTTGTCCGCTTCGGGGTTTCCGTGGTGGACGGTCGATGCGGGCGGGTTCTTCGTCCGTTCCAACGGCGGAGCCTATCCGCGCGGGCTCGCCGACCCCGATTACCTCGACCTCTACGCCCGTTGGTTCCAGTTCGCGGCTTTTCTGCCCATCTTCCGCGCCCACGGCACCGACGTTCCGCGCGAGCCGTGGCAGTTCGGCGGCGGGCAGAGCGTGTTCTACCGCAACCAACTCAAGTATATCGGCCTGCGTTACCGCCTGACGCCTTTCGTCTATTCCGTCGCCCGGCGTGTCGCCGCCGAGGACGCATCCATGTTCGAGGCCCTCGGCATGGCTTTTCCCGCCGACCGCGCCGTCGCTTCGGCCGACGACGCCTTTCTGTTCGGCGGGGCGTTGCTCGTGCGGCCCGTTTTCCGGCCCATGCCCGCCGGGGCTTCGCACCAGCAGGTTGCCACCTTGCTGCCGCAGCATCGCGGCGTCTGGTGGTACGATTTCTTCACGGGCGAAGCGCACCCCGGCGGCGAGCGCGTCTCCAAGGCGTGCGACCTCACCGAGCTGCCCCTCTATGTGCGCGGGGGGTCGGTTCTGCCCCTCGGCGAGCCTAAGCAGTCCGTCATGGAGGGCCCCGATGCGCGGCTCGAAATCCGCATTTACGCCGGAGCCGACGCCCGTTTCGACCTCTACGACGATTCCGGCGACGGGTTCGGCTACGCTGACGGCCGCTATGCCCTCGTGCGTTTCGAGTGGGACGATGCCGCTTCCGTGCTGCGCATTTCCCGCCGCGAGGGGGCTTACGAGGGGATGGCCCGCGAGCAGGAATTCGCCCTGCGGCTGTTCCGCCCCGATTGCGCCCCTGCCGAACAGACGGTTCGTTACGACGGCCGGCCTCTCGTGTGTACTTTTTAATGTTCCGACGATATGAGATTTCTTTCCGTTCTTTTTTTTGCCTTGGCGTCGTTCGCGCAGCTTTCCGCCCGCGAGCGCTACACCATCAACGAGGCGTGGCGCTTTGTGCAGGGTTCGCCCTACGGGGCCTTCCTCCCTGCGGCCGACGATTCGGCCTGGCCGACGGTCGACGTTCCCCATACCTGGAACGCGCAGGATGCCGACGACGACGAGCCCGGGTTCTACCGCGGTCCGGCGTGGTACCGCAAGCGCTTCTTTCTCTCCGGCGACGCCGTGTCGGGGCAGGTCTACCTCTGTTTCGAGGGGGTCAACCAGACTGCCTGCGTCTATGTCAACGGCCATTTCGCTGGCAGGCATGCGGGCGGTTATACGCGGTTTGTTGTCGATGTCACGCCGTTCGTCTCCGCCGGTGAGAACCTCGTCGCCGTCGAGGCCGACAACCGCCACGACCCCGACATGCCGCCCCTCTCGGCCGACTTCACTTTCTTCGGCGGTATCTACCGCGATGTCAGTCTGTTGCTGACCCATAAGGTCCACATCGCGCCCACCGACATGGGTTCTTCGGGCGTCTGTCTCTCTACGCCCCGCGTTTCGGTGCAGTCGGCCGAAGTCGATGTCCGGACGCTGGTCGCCAACCGCTCCGACCGCACGGCCCGTCTGCGCGTCGAACACCGTATCTTCGCTCCCGACGGTTCCGAAGCCGCCCGCGCCGGGTGTCCCCTCGTCGTGGAGCCCGGCCAGGTCGCCGAGCCCGTGTGCCGCGGCATCCGCATCGCCGACCCGCAGCTGTGGGACCTCGACGCTCCCAACCTCTACCGCGTTCTCACGCGCATCGTCGCCGAGGATGGTTCCGAACTCGACTGCGTTTCCAGTTCGTTGGGGCTCCGGTGGTTTTCGTTCGACCCCGACAAGGGATTCTTCCTCAACGGGCGGCCCCGCAAGCTCGTCGGCACTTGCCGCCACCAGGACTACGAGGGCCGGGGCTGGGCGCTCACCGATGCCATGCACGAGCGCGACATCCGCCTTCTGAAGCGGATGGGCGGTAATTTCCTGCGTATTTCGCATTATCCGCAGGACCCTGTCGTGCTCGAAATGTGCGACCGGCTGGGCATTCTCGCGTCGGTCGAAATTCCTGTTGTCAACGCCGTCACCGAGAGCGACGCGTTTCTCGACAACAGCGTCCGCATGGCCCGCGAGATGATCCGGCAGGATTTCAACCACCCCTCGGTCATCATCTGGGCCTACATGAACGAGGTGCTGCTGCGTCCGCCCTACAGGGACCCCGCGCAGCTCGCCGTCTATTACAAGGCCGTCGAGCGCGTTGCCCGGGCGTTGGAGGAGGCTGTGCGCGCCGAGGACCCCTCGCGCTACACGATGATGGCCTACCACAACGCGCCCGACGCCTACGCCGCGGCCGGGCTGACCCGCATCCCCATGATTCAGGGCTGGAACCTCTACCAAGGCTGGTACGAAAAGGACATCACCCGTTTCGAGAAGATTCTCGACCGTCTCCATGCCGAGTATCCCGACAAGGTGCTGATGGTCACCGAGTACGGGGCCGACGTCGATCAGCGGGTCCATTCGTTCGCGCCCGAGCAGTTCGATTTTTCGCAGGAGTACGGGCTCGTCTATCATCGGCACTATCTGCGCGAAATCATGCGGCGGCCGTTCGTCGCCGGGTCGTCGGTCTGGAACCTCAACAGCTTCTATTCCGAGCCGCGCGCCGATGCCGTGCCCCACGTCAATCTCAAGGGGCTCACCGGGCTCGACCGCGAGCCCAAGGATACCTATCTTTTCTATAAGGCCCGCCTGGCAGGGTCGCAGCTTCTGATCGGCAACCGTTGCTGGCTCAACCGCGGCGGCGCTGACGACGGCAGGGGCCGCTGCACGCAGCCCGTTCCGGTCTTCACCGACCGTTCGTCCGTCACGCTGTTCCACAACGGGCGCAAGCTCGCCACCAAGCGTACCGAGGGCGGGGTGGCCATGTTCGACGTGCCGTTCGTCGACGGCGAAAACAGGCTCGTCGCCACGGCGGGCACCCTCACCGATGCCCTCACCGTCGATTTCCGCCTGATGAAGGCTTCGCCGCGCGGGTTCTCCGAACTCTGCGTCATGCTCGGTTCGCCCCGTTATTTCGACGACCGCGCGGCCGGTACGGCGTGGATTCCCGAGCAGCCTTACACCCCCGGCAGTTGGGGGTACGTGGGCGGCCGCCCCCTGCGCCGCGAGGGCACGGGGTGGCTCGGTTCGGCGGCCGACATCAAGGGCACCGACTGCAACGCCCTGTTCCAGACCCAGCGCGTCGGCATCGAGCAGTTCCGCGCCGACGTGCCCGACGGTACCTATTCCGTTTATTTCCACTGGGCCGAACTCGACACCGAGGACGAGCGCGAAGCGCTGGCCTACAACCTCGGGGCCGACGACGCCGGGACCCGTTACCGGGGGCGCCGTTTCGACGTCGTGGTCAACGGTTCCAGGCTGTTGCAGGATTTCTCCATCGCCGAGGAAGCCGGATTCGCCCGCGCCCTGGTCCGCAAGGCCGAAGTCGTCGTCCGCAACGGGCAGGGCATCCGCATCGACTTCCTACCCGTCGAGGGCGAACCCGTCTTGAACGCTATCCGCATCTACCGCAATCATTGACCCATGAAGCGATTGTTACTCCTTTTCGTGCTCCTGCCGCTGGGCCTTGCCGCCCAGCCGCAGCGGTTGCAGCTTGTGCTCTGCATCGGGCAGTCCAACATGGCAGGGCGGGGACCGCTCGACGCTGCGGCGCGCGACACCTTGCCCGGGGTCTTTCTGTTCAACGCCGAGGGGCGTTTCGAGCCTGCCGCCGGGCCTTTGAACCGCTATTCGTCCGTGCGCAAGGAGCTCGGCATGCAGCGCGTCGGGCCTGCGGGCAGTTTCGCCGTCGCTTTCGCCGCCGCGACCGGGCGTCCGGTGGGGCTCGTCGTCAATGCGCGCGGCGGCACCTCCATCGACGAGTGGGCGGGGCCGCAGGGCCGTCTGCTCGATTCGGCGATGGTCCGGCTCCGGGCCGCGCAGGAGTGGGGCGAAGTGGTTGCCGTGCTGTGGCACCAGGGCGAAGCCGACGCCCGCCATCCCGAGCGCTACGAGGCCCGGCTGCGGGAGCTCGTCGGGCGGCTGCGTGCCGAACTCGGCAACCCGCGCCTGCCGTTCGTCTTCGGCGAAATCGCCCGCTGGAACTGGACCGGGCGGCCCGAGGGACCGGCGCCTTTCAATGCCATGCTCCGCGCGCTGCGGCTGCCGTGGTCGGTCTGCGTCTCCTCCGAGGGACTTTGCCCCATGAAGGACGAAACCGACCCCCATTTCGCCGCCGCGAGCCAGCGCGAACTGGGTGCGCGCTACGCTGCCGCCTTGTTGCAGCTCCAATCTGAAAACCAACCTGTTAAAACGTTTTAGCACCATGAAGAAACTTCTCCTTCCGATTCTTTGCGCAGGCTTTTTTGCGGCCTGCACCGACGACCCGGCGCCGGATGCCGAGCAGCGGCCCGGTTCCGGCGACCTGCCCGAGTACACCTATTCGCAGGTCGAGTTCCGGCGGCTGGTCAACGGCCAGTTCCGTGGCTGGACCGTCTCCGAAGCCATTGCCGGGGGCGACATCGCCGATGCCACCCAGACCCGCACCGTGGCGGGCATGAACTGGTTCCGGCCTGTCGATTTCCATGTCGAAACCCCGTGGGGCGGGCGGCTCGATTACGGCGAACCCGTCTCGGTGCGGGGTGCGGAGGGCTTTTTCCGCGTTGCCAAGGCCGGCGACCGCTGGTATTTCCTTGACCCCGACGGCGGGGCGGTCATCCTGCGCGGTACGCAGCACGTCCGTCCCTACCACATGGACGACACGCCCACTCCGGAGCACGAAGCGGGTTACAAGGCCCGTTTTTCGTCCGACGCCGCCTGGAGCGCCGAGACGGGTCGCCTGCTTGCGTCCAACGGCTTCAACTATATTTCCTACGGCGCCAAGCGCATCGCGCGCTTCCCCGACGACATCCGTTCCAACCTGCTTTGCCCCGCGGGAAAGAAGCTCGCCTACGGTGAAAACCTCTACCTGCTGCGCACGTTCATGTGGGACATGAAGTCGTTGGGCTACGGGCAGGATTTCGATTCGGGCAAGTACAACCGGCTGGTGCTCGCTTTCGAGCCCAAGTTCGCCGAGTACGCCGGGCAGTTGGCGCAGGAGAAGTGCGCCCTGTTCCGCGACGACGAGCATTTTGTCGGATATTACCTGGACAACGAACTGCCGTTCGTCGCCTACGAACACAGCAGCGTCACTCTCGGTGTCGAGCTCGCGCACTTCCTTTCGCTGCCCGACGATTACAGCGCCGCCCGCGACTTCGCGCAGGCGTTCATGACCCGCGAGGGAATCGCTTCCGAAGCCGGCATCACGGAGGCCCACCGCGAGAAGTTCCGCGCCGAGGTTGCCGACCATTATTTCCGCGTCACGACCGAAGCCGTCCGCAAGGCCGACCCCAACCACCTGATTCTCGGTGCGCGTCTCCACGATTGGAGCAAGTACACGCAGGGGATTGTCGAAGCGTGCGCCCGCTATTGCGACGTCGTGTCGGTCAACTACTATTCGCGCTGGCAGCCCGAACCCCTCTACATGGCCAACCTTGCCACGTGGTGCGGCGAACGGCCGTTCATCATCTCCGAATTCTACGTCAAGGCCGACGACGCCTCCTACAAGGGGCGTCCGTATCCCAATACCGACGGCGGCGGCTGGCTGGTCCGCACCCAGCGCAGCCGCGGCGAGTTCTACCAGAATTTCTGCCTGCGTCTGCTCGAAACGCGCCGCTGCGCCGGGTGGATGCACTTCGAGTATACCGACGGTTACAGCGGCGGCAGGGGCTCCAACAAGGGGATTGTCTCGGTCGAGTACCAACCCTATGCCGATTATCTGTCGATGATGAAAACGCTTCATGCTAACCTCTACCGCCTGGCTTCGTACTACGATGCCGACGGACGGTAGGGGTTCGGTGCCCCGAAGCAGAGCGGCCTGCGGTCCGGCGATGCCGGGCTGCGGGCCGTGGAAACAGGGCGGGCCGGGGATGGATTTCCCCGGCCCGCCTTTCTTCTGCCGAACGGCTGCTTACAGGTATTTCTTCGGTTCGATAACTCCGCGCAGCACGACCAGCGCATTGAGGGCGAGCGCTTCGAGCTCGTTCTCCCCGGCGTAAACATGGACCGGAGCGATGAACGAGCAGCGTTCGCGGATGGCTTCGACGACCGGTTCGTTGTAGGCGATGCCGCCCGTCAGCAGAATGCCGTCGACCTTTCCGGCCATAGCGGCCGCCATTGCGCCGATTTGTTTGGCGATGTTGTAGCACATGGCGTCCAGCACCTTGGCGGCGCGCTCGTCGCCCTGCCCGATGCGCTCCATGACCTGTATCACGGAATTCGTGCCTAAGAGCGCCACGAGACCGCCCTTGCTCGATATGAATTTCAGCAGTTCGTCCTTGGTGTACTTGCCCGAGAAGCAGACCTTTATCAGTTCCGCCGACGGGATGTTGCCCGCGCGGTCGGGGGCGAACGGTCCGTCGCCGTCCAGCGCGTTGTTCACGTCGACGATGCGTCCCTGCTTGTGGGCCGCCACCGAAATCCCCCCGCCCATGTGGGCCACTATCAGGTTCGTTTCCTCGTAGACGCGTCCTTCGCGCTGGCAGTGCATGCGCGCGATGGCTTTTTGGTTGAGTGCGTGGAAGATGGGTTTGCGCGGACACATGGGCATCCCCGTGATGCGGGCTACGTCGTCCATTTCGTCTACCACGGGCGGGTCGGCGATGTAGGCCTTGACCTTGGCCATGTGGGCGATTTGCGCCGCCAGCAATCCGCCTAAGTTGCAGGCGTGCTTCATCTGGGCGTTGCGCAGGTCGTAGCGCATCCGCGAGTTGACCTCGTAGACGCCCGCCGTGACAGGGCGTATCAGTCCGCCGCGGCCGATGACGGCCGACAGCTCGCCGAGGCCGAAGCCGTTGTCCCGCAGGCTTTCGAGAATCAGCCCGCGGCGCCAGTCGAGCTGGTCGATGACGTTGGCGAAGCGCGACACTTCCTCGGTCGAGTGGCGCAGGGTCAGTTCCAACAAAGGGCGCTCGTCTTCGTAGAGCGCGAGCTTCGTGGAGGTGGAGCCGGGATTCAAAGCTAAAATCTTGTAGCTCATAGGTTTCTCGGTTCTTGGGGGGGGTGTGGTCCGGTATCCGGGC
>ERZ778495.1305-NODE-1305-length-17823-cov-8.949403_pt1 | contig 17823 bp, 21 predicted proteins | sample MGYA00433100_ERZ778495 | MGnify/ENA primary metagenome ERZ778495 (study PRJEB29527, sample SAMN07138962) | mouse gut metagenome | material: feces | host: mouse | place: China:Nanjing | collected 2016-01-25 ...
GTAAGTTGAAATATCAGCTATAATATTATGACTGAAGAGAATTTAAACAAGCTCTAAGAATGTATACATTTTCTGTCTAGGAAATGAATAGATACTTATAAGAAAAATGAATCATGTTTCGAATTTGGTAATCATCCTGCACAAGAAACGGAAAAAGAATCCGAATAAAAACAAAAAAGAAAGAGCCATGAGTCTACAGTATGATTTGAAAGAAGCACCGGACGTGAGGAAAACTGGAGAACAACAGCCCCTCTACCCGCTTATCGTGACGAATGCTTGCGGCGTGTCAACGAACACTTCGCACAGTATCCCTGCCTCACACGCAAAGACTACAGCTGCCTGACAGGACGAAAGGCAAAACAAGCGGTGGACGACCTGAACCGGCTTATCAAACAGGGAGTGATAGAACGCTACGGGAAGGGCAATCAACCAAGCAATATTATCAGGCTGTATTATCTTATTACACATTCCCCACCTCACTAATATCCATAAAATCAAGAACAACCCACAACTGCGGCTATTTCTTTCAAATTCAGGGTGTCATGTAGGCGGCAGTTCAACTTTGACAAGAGCCAATTCTCAATGTGCTTAACACATTGATGTGTGCTTGCACAATCGAAAATCCGCGAGGCAACTTCATTCAAACTCCTGTTTCCAATGTCGAATCCCGATATTTCAGTACCCAATAATAACGTATATACGGACGCAGTCCAATGCTTGGCTTTACAGTTACTATCGGATTACTCATGATTAGTCCGTTTTGTCGTTACTGATACGTTTTCGATTATTTATTATCGTGTCGAAATTCTCGCGCCCCCAGTCTATAAGGTTTTGGACAAGTGGCAACAGCGTCTTGCCGAAATAAGAGACCGAGTACTCGACCCTCGGAGGAACATCGGGATAGAGCTGACGGTCAAGAATACCATCAGTGTATAATTGACGCAGAACTTGGGAGAGGACTTTCTCTGAGATGGTCGGGATGTTCCGATAAAGCTCGTTGAACCGCACAGGCTCATTCTCCGAAACTTTCAGAAGCACCACCAAAGCCCATTTGTTGCCCATCCATTCAAGCATGGGAGCGGCCTTGCAATATTCATAGTCTAATTTTTTTGCCATTTTCTCGATGTCGGAACTTATTGGTTTTGTGCAAAACAAACTTTTCGGTAAGGGTCAAACCAATCGGTAAGTTATTGCTTTACCGCTGATTCTCACCTAATTTTGCGCTGTAAAATTAACAAAAATAATCGAGATATGATACATCCACAGCTCCATTTCTCAGGCCAGGTATGGCGACCGCCATACGAAGCCAATTCGCAGCTTCTGCAACTGACCTCTGGTTGCACATGGCACAAATGCAAGTTTTGCAGTCTCTACCACGGCACACCGTTTCGTATGTCGCCACTTTCAGAGGTTGAGGAAGATTTGAAAGTGATACGTCAATGGCAGCCTCGCGCCCGACGGGTTTATCTCACAGGTGCTAACCCATTCGCATTGAGCTACAACAAGTTAGTAGATGTGGCATTGCTGCTCCGCAAGTATCTGCCTCACATGGTATCTTTTGGAATGTTTGCCCGTGTGACCGACATCACGCCAAAATCGGTGGAGGAATTGAAAAATCTCCACCACCTCAAACTCGACAGTATCAATATCGGCATCGAGACAGCCCATGACCCGACACTTGACCGAATGAATAAGGGCTACCGTGCCTCCGATATTTTGGAGCAACTTACCAAACTCGACGAAGCAGGAATACACTACAATGTCTTTTATCTGAATGGACTTGGAGGAAAAGGCAATGGTATGGCAAGCGCAACAGCGACCGCCAATGTGCTGAACCAGCTTCATCCCTGCATCATCAACATTGTATCGCTGACAATCTTCCCGGAATCACAACTATATCAGGAGGTGATTAACGGAACATACGAAGAAGAACCGGAAATTGAGCGTCTTGCGGAGATGCGGACACTTATAGAACGGCTGAAAATAAAGACCAACTTACTCGGCCACCACGTTTCCAATACAGTACCGATAACCGGGGTATTGCCGAATGACAAGGCGGCTATCCTCACGGAATTTGATAAGGCTATCGCATCCTTCCCTGAGAAGGAGTTGAAAGCCTACCGCGACAGGATATGGCATCTGTGACAGACACCTATCCCGTCTTTCAGCCTACTCGTTTCGGGTAGGCTCTTTTCGTGATTGAAAAAACTATTGCTGAGATATTCTCCACTTATCATTCAGTGATTCCCTTTCTGCACAATAGCCACAAGGCAAATTTTTCAACACCCCGATTGTATGGTCTAATTCAAACACATATTTCAAAGAAACAATCTTGGCGTCATCATCGCTATGTTCTCTACCACAAAGAAATTGCCACATTCCGTCGTCTTCATCGTGCGAGACAAACAATATCGGTTCTTTGTCATCCACTATATGGGTACAGGTAATCACCGCTGTATTTGGAGTGTCAGAAAAAGGAAAAGACTTTTTTGACTTGTCAACATATTTGCTTATTCCCATAGCCGACAATCCAATGACAAGATATACAGTGGCATATATCAGAAACCATATCTCCTTTATGTCAAAGAATAACCATGTCCCGGCAAGAAAAGCTATTGAGGACACCAACGGAAGATTCCACATCCGACGTATATTTTTGCCGCAGTTGAAACCAAGTATTGCTGAATAGATTGGATTGATGATGAAGAACAGCATTAAGCACAATGCCATGCCGGAACATTCGGAAGAAAGACGTGCTACGGCAAAGGGCAGAACAAACATTACTACTATTGTGACACACAGCCAACAAATATATTTCCTATAACATTGTTCCATAAGGCTCATGGCTTGTAGTTGCGTTTGATTTCATCTATTGGCTTGCCGCCGATACCGAAGTTTTCATCCGGCAATTCTTTGATTGTGACCGTGAAGAACTGCGCTGGGATATTGGTTATCTCAGAGGCTGTTGTTGTCAATCGTTCGATAAGTTCTTTCTTTTGCTCGGAGGTCAATGCTCCGCTTTCTATTGATATGTATGGCATAATTCTAATTTATAAAATACATGAGCCCCAATTGATGACCTGTTGATAAAAAGCCCCAACCGCTCCATTTCCGTTAACGTAAATGACATAATTGCCCATCATTTTATGCTGCGAACTTCACCAAGCGGTTGGAGCGTTTCACACACAAATTCGATAAATACAACTGTGAACTGTGCAAGGATATAATTATCCCGGAAATAAGTCGCAGAAACCCTGTTTGTTGAACTGATAGTACATCTCGATACGCTCCGGCGTGTCGTTTTCAAACAGTATAAGTAGTTCTTTGGCAAATTCAAGTGTCGCAGAGCCGTTGGCTGTCACGATATTGCCATCACTCACAGCTTGAGCATGGACATATCCATCAAAGTTGGTATAACTGTCACCGCCCCATAGTTTCAGTTGTTCCAATCCATTGCCTGTATGCTTTACTGTATTGAGAAATCCATGCTTTGCCATAAACGATGCAGCATTGCAGATTGCGCCGACAATTTTGCCTTTATCAATAGCTCGCCCGACAATAGAAACAACTTTATCAGCCACAGGGGTACTCCATCCGAAACCGCCAATCAGTACGAGTGCCGCATAATCATCGGGCATCGTTTCAAACGAATAATCCGGCACAGTATGGAAACCACCGATGGATTTAACAGCATCCATTGTCGGAGCGACAACCTTGTTGACATACTTCGGATTTTCTTTCAGAGCAAACTCGTCGGAGGCGATAGCCTGTGAAAGATACACCGCCTCATGCGCGGCATAATCAGGTAAAAGAATATACAGAATTTCGTTGTTCATAGACTTCATTATTTTTTCCAGCGTTTGAGATGGGGGAAGAATTGACGCATCATTTCTTTTGCCTGTTCTTGTGTCAAGTTCTGCCCAGACTGCTTGTTTATCTCGTCAGTAAACTGAACGCAGTGGTTAATCATTTGCTCCATAGTCATGGCCTGAGTGAATTTGCCATCCTTATAGCAATAGATGCAGTAATCTTCGTTTTGAGTGCCGTCGGCACTCGTTCCTTTGTTGTCATCGGTCAGCGGCATACCGCAACTTTGGCAGAATTTCGTTTCCATTGTCATTTTCCTTCATGCTCCGATGGAGCGGTTTATAAATACAGAAGCGCTAAGTTTGCAGCAGCGCAAATCGGCATACGCCAATCCGACCACAAAGTTAATCATAATCTTCGATACTCAACAGATTATCAGTATTTTTTGTATTTCCGCGAATCAGATACTGCATAAACCAACTAATAGCCTCCCTTTATATCGCAAAAACATGACAATATATAAAGGTACAAATTCCTCGAAAACTTATACACGCACTTTTAGTTTTTTTTGCTTAGTCAGGAGAATTATTGGGTTTACCTTTGCACCGTGATCACAAAACAAAAAAAACGATTAACTAACTATTAAAAGACAGAAAGAATTATGGCAGTACGTTATGTTGTCAGAAAAAGAAAAGTTGGGTTCGGCACCCAAAAAGTAGAAAAGTATGTAGCACAGAACTTCATCACCAACAACATGAATTTCAAGGAGCTGTGCGAAGAAATCACCAAAATCGGTATGGTGCCCAGCGGTGCAGTGAAGTTTGTGCTCGATGCGTTGATTGACACGCTGAACCTCAATCTGAGAAAAGGAATCTCCATACAGTTGGGAGACTTCGGACAGTTCCGTCCGGGGCTCAGCAGCGAATGCCAGGAAACGGAGAAGGAAACAACGGTGGAACACCCGATCCGGCTGCATAAAATAAGTACATAAATTCATTTAAAACAAGAGGGAACCGATTTTGTAGTCGGTTCCCTCTCTTTTTTCATATCTTCAAGATGGCTTATGAAAGTCATCCGAATCATTTTCTTATTTTCTTTCCGGTTTCGGCAATAGCACTTTACGTGAAAGTTTGAATTTGCCTGTTTTCGGATCAATATCAATCAATTTTACATCAATTTCATCACCTTCTTTAATTCCGGCTTCTTCTACAGTTTCAAGACGCTTCCAGTCAATTTCGGAAATGTGCAGCAAACCGTCTTTGCCCGGCAAGAATTCGATAAACGCACCGTAAGGCATAATAGAACGAACTTTACCTTTGTACACTTCACCTACTTCAGGAACAGCAACGATTGCCTTAATCATGCGCATCGCATCATCAATACATTTCTTGTTTGTTCCGGAAACTTCGATGCACCCCATACCGTCGAGTTCTTCGATAGTAATCACAGCACCAGTTTCTTCCTGCATACCTTGGATAATCTTTCCGCCAGGACCGATCACAGCACCGATGAATTCTTTAGGAATTGTCATCGTTTCGATACGAGGAGCATGTTCTTTCAAGTCAGCACGCGGTTCGGCGATTGTTTCTGTGATTTTATTGAGGATGTGCATACGTCCTTCTTTTGCCTGATTCAAAGCACGCTCCAGAATTTCGTAAGACAGACCGTCCACCTTGATATCCATCTGAGTAGCGGTAATACCGTCTTTAGTTCCGGTCACTTTGAAGTCCATATCACCCAAGTGGTCTTCGTCACCGAGGATATCGGACAATACGGCATATTTCTCTTCCCCCGGATTCTTAATCAATCCCATAGCGATACCTGATACCGGTTTCTTAATCTTCACACCGGCATCCATCAATGCCAATGTTCCGGCACATACGGTAGCCATAGAAGAAGAGCCATTGGATTCGAGGATATCCGAAACCACACGTACTACATACGGATAGTCAGCAGGAATCTGTCCCTTCAAAGCACGCCAAGCCAAGTGACCGTGACCGATTTCACGACGGCCTACCCCACGTTGTGCTTTTGCTTCACCTGTAGAGAAAGGAGGAAAGTTATAATGCAACAGAAAACGTTCTTTTCCGTGTTCCAAAACATTGTCAACAATCTTTTCGTCGAGCTTGGTACCCAGCGTAACAGAAGTCAGTGACTGAGTTTCACCACGAGTAAAGATAGCGGAACCATGAGGACCAGGCAGAGGACCAACCTCACACCAGATAGGACGGATTTCAGTAGTCTTACGACCGTCGAGGCGCTTGCCTTCATCAAGAATAGAACGGCGCATAGCTTCTTTTTCCACATCATGATAGTAACGGTCAATCAAAGGAGCTTTTTCTTCCAGCTCTTCTTCAGAGAACTGGGCTTTGAACTCTTCACAGATAGCGTCGAAAGCTGCAAAGCGCTCATGTTTATTGTTGTTTCCCGAAGCGGCAACCGCATATGCTTTGTCGTAACATGCTTCACGGACTGCTTTACGCAAGTCTTCGTCGTTTACTTCGTGGTCATATTCACGTTTCACGGTTTTACCAACCTCTTCAGTCAACTCCATCTGCGCCTTGCAATGAACTTTGATAGCTTCGTGAGCCACCTTCATTGCTTCCAGCAATTCAGCCTCGGATACTTCGTGCATTTCACCTTCTACCATCATGATATTCTCATAAGTAGCGGCTACCATCAAGTCCATATCAGCTTTTTCCAGTTGTTCAAAAGTAGGATTGATAACGAACTGACCGTCGATACGTGCCACACGTACTTCAGAGATAGGTCCGTTGAATGGGATATCTGAAACGGCAAGCGCTGCTGAAGCGGCAAGTCCTGCCAATGCATCCGGCATATCTATACCATCAGCCGAGAAGAGGATGATGTTTACATATACCTCTGCGTGATAATTATCGGGGAATAAAGGACGGAGAGCACGGTCAACGAGACGGCAAGTCAGAATCTCATAATCAGAAGCTCTACCCTCTCTCTTGGTGAAACCACCAGGAAAACGGCCGAATGCCGCGAATTTTTCTTTGTACTCTACCTGTAAAGGCATAAAATCTGTTCCGGGAACTGCATCTTTAGCGGCACAAACAGTAGCTAATAACATGGTGTTTCCCATGCGTAGCATTACAGAACCGTCTGCCTGTTTTGCCAACTTTCCCGTCTCGAGTGTGATGGTTCTTCCATCAGGTAACTCGATCGTCTTAACAATTGGGTTAATCATAAAAATTGTTTTATCTATACTTTTTCTTTCAAAATTCCTGCAAAGATATACATTTATCGTTGTAATCAGGTGGGAATGAGGTAAAAAGTTAGTTACGGACTGATTTTTTTTCAAAATTAGGATGAAGAACCCGGCAAAATGCTTTGACTAATCTCGAAAAGAAGTATATTTGCATCCCGTAAACAACACACTATATGAAAAAAGTTACTTTTGCAGCGCTCGCCGCACTTACTATTACAGCTTGTAGTTCCGGCCCTAAATTCCAGGTGAACGGGGATGTATCGGGAGCCGATGGTAAAATGCTTTATCTCGAGGCTTCCGGTCTGGAAGGTATTGTTCCACTCGATTCGGTCAAACTGAAAGGGGAAGGTACATTCAGTTTCAAACAACCCCGTCCCGAGTCGCCCGAATTTTATCGCTTGCGGGTGGACGACAAAGTTATCAACTTTTCTGTAGACTCTATCGAAACGATTCAGATTAAGGCGCCGTATGTAGATTTCTCTACCACTTATACAGTGGAAGGTTCGGAAAACAGCAACAAGATAAAAGAATTAACACAGAAACAGATCCGCCTTCAAAAAGAGGTGGACGACTTGCTGGCAGCTTTACGCAGCAACAGAATGGGGCATGATGTGTTTGAAGACAGCCTGGCAACATTGCTCAACAATTACAAGGAAGATGTAAAAGTAAACTATATTTTCGCCGCTCCCAACACGGCGGCGGCTTACTTTGCCTTATTCCAGAAGCTCAACAATTACTTGATATTCGACCCGTTGAACAATAAAGATGACGTGAAGTGTTTCGCGGCCGTTGCTACGAGCCTCAACAATACATTCCCGAATGCCGTACGCTCCAAAAACCTTTATAATATTGTAATCAAAGGCATGAAGAATACGCGCCAGCCGCAAGCAAAAGCATTGGAGATTCCTCAGGATAAAATTGTAGAAACCGGCATCATTGACATCGCCCTGCGCGACGTGAAAGGAAACATACGTAAGTTGACCGACCTGAAAGGCAAAGTCGTATTGCTCGACTTCTCTGTATTCCAGTCGCCCGCCGGAGCTCCTCACAACCTGATGCTTCGCGAACTATATAATGCGTACGCTTCACAGGGACTGGAAATCTACCAGGTATCCCTCGATGCAGACGAACACTACTGGAAAACATCGGCAGACAATCTTCCATGGGTATGCGTACGCGATGGAAACGGAGTGTATTCTACAAACGTAGCCGTATATAATGTCCGTCAGGTTCCATCTGTCTTTTTGATTAACCGCAACAACGAATTGAAACTTCGTGGTGAAGATATCAAAGATCTGGAAGCAGCTGTCAAGTCATTGCTTTAAGTTGTTATAATTTAGCATATTTCTTTTAAATATGTTACACAGCATCATTTTTCACTTGACACGTATCACTTAAAAGGCTATCTTTGCAAAGAAATAATAAAAAGAGGGTTCCAACATGACTCATGTTGGAATTCTTTTTTGTTTATATGACCATTTAAAACAATTAAAGGAGGAAAACATCATGGCTTATATGTCAGAAGAAGGTTACAAAAAACTGATGGCGGAACTAAAAGAACTGGAAACAGTGGAACGCCCGAAGATCTCTGCGGCAATAGCCGAAGCCAGAGATAAAGGAGACTTGTCGGAAAATGCAGAATACGATGCAGCCAAAGAGGCACAAGGAATGTTGGAAATGCGTATCAACAAACTGAAAACAGTAATCGCAGATGCCAAAATCATTGATGAGTCCAAACTCAAAACTGATTCCGTACAGATTTTAAATAAAGTAGAGCTGAAGAACGTAAAGAATGGAATGAAAATGATTTATACCATCGTTTCTGAAAGCGAAGCTAACCTGAAAGAAGGAAAAATTTCCGTTAACACCCCGATTGCACAAGGTCTGCTTGGCAAGAAGGTAGGTGAAGTAGCAGAAATTACCGTTCCACAGGGTAAAATCGCATTGGAAATAGTAAACATATCGATTTAACAGAAAGGCAGGTCTTCGTATGAGGCTTGCCTTATTTTATCAATACAAGTTATGGCAACAATATTCAGTAGAATCATCGCAGGCGAAATCCCTTGCTACAAGGTAGCGGAAAACGACAAGTTTTTTGCTTTTCTCGATATCAATCCGTTGGTAAAGGGACATACATTGGTAGTGCCCAAACAGGAAGTAGACTATATTTTCGATTTGAGCGATGAAGACTTGGCTGCAATGCATGTATTTGCAAAGAAAGTGGCCCGTGCTATCGAAAAAGCTTTTCCTTGCCGGAAGGTGGGCGAAGCTGTTATCGGACTGGAAGTTCCTCATGCACACATTCATTTGATTCCTATCCAGAAAGAATCGGATATGTTGTTCTCGAATCCGAAGCTGAAATTGTCGGATGAAGAATTCAAGTCGATAGCACAAGCAATCAACTCCTCTCTATAAAACATGATGACGAAATAAGCAAGAGCGTTCTGTGAAGGGCGCTCTTTTTTTATTCCATGCTTTGAAACGAGAAACTTTTGTCACTCTTTGCTCTCGGCTACCTCAACCAAATATACCCCGATACAGATAAAAATGACAGCAAACGTCTGCGTCCAACTGAAACGATCCTGCCCGAGGATAAGGAAAGCAATAATCGCCAAGAAAAATAGTGAAATCATCAATCCCGAATGGCCACTGGAGAAATGATGTTTTTCCATCATAAAAGGTAGATTGAAGATGACAGCCAATACGATATAGGTTATAACTCCATAAAAAAGCATCAATTGCAACAAGCGTTTTACATGGATACCATATTTGCTTGTTCCGACATCTATAGTTGATTGTTCTGAAAACCATCCGCTGTTGTTGTGGGGAATTTGACGGGAAAAATTCCCATCGCCCTAAACCTTTAAAAAATAAATTAAGTATGGAAAATTTAAATTTCAGAAAAGGTGATGCAAAAACTGATGTATTTGGTTCAGACAGAATGTCACAACCCGCTCCGGTGGAGAAAATACCTGATAAGACCGACAACTCCTGAAGTCGCTTATCAAATGGTAAAAGACAAAACATTCGCCCAGACTCAACCCCGATTGAACCTGGCTACTTTCGTTACCACCTACATGGATGAATATGCCACCAAACTGATGAACGAGACCATCAACATCAATTACATTGATGAGACAGAGTATCCGTGTATCGCAGTGATGAACGGTAAATGCATCAATATCGTAGCCAATTAGTGGAACTCTCCGGAAAAAGAGACTTGGAAAACCGGCGCATTGGCTATCAGTTCTTCCGAAGCATGTATGTTGGGTGGTGTAGCCGCCTGGCTGCGCCGGCGTAAGCAGAAACAAGCTCAGAGCAAACCGTTCGACAAACCAAACTTTGTTATTTCTACAGGTTTCTAGGGTTACAAAGAAGTACAATACTCTTTATGAGAAAAAAGGTTACTATCTGAGGATAGTAACCTTTTTTATTCCTCATCCAGTTAAGACTTCATACCAAATGTCTTTATCAATATTGACAGTATCATAAAGTCCTTATCAATGTATAAATTGCAAAGATAAAAAAGTAATACGCCTTTCTCGACACATGTTCCCCCTATGTTTATAAAGAATGCACACTCGCTTTTTTCTGCCGTGCTTCTGCTTCGTTATATTGCTTCCGCTTGTTGGATTGCTGAATCAGGTTCGTAATACAGACTGTAAAAATCGGAAACATCATCATACCCAGAGCTGCCAACAATACGGAAAGTACTCTTCCGGTAGTCGTCACGGCGACAATATTTGTCCCGACAGTAGTCACGTCCATAAAAGCCCACCACAAAGCGTCCCCATACCCATTAACCAACGGGTTCACTTTATGCTCAAGCACAAAAAAGCAGGGCTAGAAAAATAAACCGTCGCCACCAACATAGTCAGATAAGACGCCAACAGGCTCGAAGCCCGGTTGTAAGTGAGCCATCCTCCACAATGGCAAGCGCATATCCGCCTCTCAGCAAAGGAATGAAACGAAGCGGGTACGTGACTTCGGGCGAGAATGTCCAACCCTAATAGGCAATAATGTTCTGATACGGAATAGCTACGAACAGAAAGATGAAATGTGTACACAGATAGCGCCCCTTGTGTTTCGACAAAAGAATTCCAACACAAAATCGAAAAGAAACCAAAGACAAATCCATAACCGGTTTTTCATGTATGACGATTGTGTATAAAAAGTCAGAAAGTTATTCTTTTATCCAAATCTAATTTTTCATTATTTTTGGTGTAGGAAACTCAAAAGTCGGATAAAGCTCATTGATACATATCTCATCAGTTCAGTCATGCCTTTCTTTTGGCAGACCGCTTTTTACGGAGGCCTTTACACATTGAGAACACCGAATGGACTCTTCTCTGTATGGAGTCAAGATTGCGGTCCGGCCTTTATCTCATTGCTTTTCTCTCTGCAGACTTCGGTAGCCAATGTGATGCCGGGGCTTCGGTGGAAAAACTTCGCAAACTCCTGCATCCTGTCGGCACAAGTGCCGGATCATCTATACCGTGCTCTACGCGGCAGAGAGCCGCCTCGGATGGGACACCATTCTTCAATATGCCCAATTTGCGGAATTTATTAAGATTGTGCCTGCCGAATTCTATTATCTCGGTTCGGCACACACACTTTGAGGTGCGGGCAAGTATCATCAGCATGATGCTGGCATCGAGTCTGTGACGAATATTTCCTTTGTCTGATCTTCTAAAATCCGGAACGGATGAGGAAAATTCCTTCAGTTTGTACAAAATACTGTCTGGTGAACCGAATTTATTTACTACTTTTGTGATATGACTGTGCGCGTCCACTACAATCGAAAGCACTTGGTCGAGTGGCTTGATTTGATTCATAACTATTTGATTTGCAACTATAAAGTTACGAAAAATCTGCCATCCGACCTATTTATTAGACTGATTATTCTATTGAAAATCAAAGAAATGGATATCATCGGAAGCATATTATCCAACCATCAAATCACTCCATGAATTATGAACAGTGGAAGCAAAAAGCACTCTAACCACCCTAGGAAGCACTCCCTATAAAATAACAACATTTTTGAATGAGCAACGAAATCCTAAATGAAAGATCCGTGATTATTTGGCGAAAATTTATTTCAAAGTTATTGCGGTATTAAAAAATATACTTATCTTTGCACCCGAAAACGAGAAAGGTGCCATAGCTCAGTTGGTAGAGCAAAGGACTGAAAATCCTTGTGTCCCCGGTTCGATTCCTGGTGGCACCACTTCTTCAAGCAATCGGAATGTAGCGCAGTTGGTAGCGCACTACGTTCGGGACGTAGGGGTCGGGCGTTCGAGTCGCCTCATTCCGACAGAACACGGGTTAATTAATTGATTTACAATTATTTAACCCGTTTTCTATTTTTGTACCGGGACAAAAATGGGACAACAATACAAGAGAACACTAACCTATTATATCATGAAGAACAAATACTACCTTCTCTCAGTAGCAGCCGCTACCTTGTTGTGCGCCAGTTGCACAAAGCCTCAAACCACTCTTTCGGACAAGGAGCAAACGTTCAATCCCCCTATCATGGGATGGAGTTCGTGGAATGTATTCCGGGTTGACATCAGCGAAGATATTATTAAACATCAAGCCGACCTTATGGTAAAGAAAGGTCTGAAAGATGCAGGTTATCAGTACATTAATGTAGACGACGGCTACTTTGGGAAAAGAGATAATAACGGTGTCATGCACACACATGAGACACGTTTTCCGAATGGTATGAAACCGGTGGCAGACCATATCCACGGCTTGGGCATGAAAGCCGGTATCTATACGGATGCAGGCAACAACACCTGCGGCTCTATCTGGGACAATGACGCGGCAGGAGTAGGCGCAGGCATCTATGGTCACGAACCGCAGGATGCCCAATTATACTTCGGCGACTGGGGATTCGATTTTATTAAAATTGACTATTGCGGCGGAGATGTGCTGGGACTGAATGAAAAAGAACGCTACACCTCTATCCGCAACAGCATAGACAAAGTGAACAAAGATGTTTCCGTGAATATCTGCCGATGGGCCTTCCCCGGTACTTGGGCGAAAGACGTAGCTACTTCCTGGCGTATCAGCGGAGATATCAACGCACATTGGGGTTCACTGAAATATGTAGTCGGAAAAAATCTCTACCTGTCTGCCTATGCCGGAAACGGACATTACAATGATATGGATATGATGGTAATCGGATTCCGCGACAACAGCAAAGTAGGCGGAAAAGGACTTACCCCGACTGAGGAAGAAGCCCATTTCGGTTTGTGGTGTATCATGAGCTCCCCTTTGCTTATCGGCTGCAATCTGGAGAATCTGCCGGAATCTTCACTCGAATTGCTGACAAACAAAGAATTAATCGCACTCAATCAAGACCCGCTGGGATTGCAGGCTTATGTAGCGCAGCATGAAAACGATGGCTATGTATTAGTGAAAGATATCGAACAGAAACGTGGCAATGTACGTGCTGTGGCATTATACAATCCTACTGATACAGTATGCAGCTTCTCCGTTCCATTCTCTTCTCTGGAATTTGACGGAAACGTGAAAGTTCGTGATTTGGTAAAGCGTAGTGATTTGGGCAATTTTTCCGGCAACTTTGAACAAACTCTGCCTGCCCGCAGTGCCATGTTCCTTCGTATGGAAGGCGAAACACGCCTGGAACCGACTTTGTATGAAGCGGAATGGGCATACTTACCTCTTTTCAACGACTTAGGCAAGAACCCTAAAGGCATTATTTACGCCAACGACAAGGAAGCATCCGGCAAAATGAAAGTGGGATTCCTCGGCGGACAACCGGAAAACTATGCTGAATGGCGCGAAGTATACAGCGGAGACGGCGGACGTTACAACATGACCATTTACTATTCATTCGGTAAAGGACGACAATTGGAAGTAGACGTCAACGGCATTATCACAAAAATCAATTCATTGGGAGAAGACGAAACCCACAATCAAATCTCCATTCCTGTAGAACTGAAAGCAGGATATAATACCATCCGCATGGGAAACAGCTATAACTGGGCACCGGATATTGACTGCTTCACGCTGACCAAAGCTCTATAACAATATAAAGAGCCTATATAATAAAAAGGAGCAATAATGAATCTATCTCATTTTGCTCCTTTTCTGTTTAGCTACGTCTGGTTTCTACTTCGGATTTACTATAATTTCCGCCCTCTCTCTAAATGTCACTTGTAATTGAGCCTTTTCATTCAACGGAGTCCATACAACCCGCTTACACTCTCCTACCTGCAAAGAGTTACGATGAGAATTACTGCCTCTTAGATATTCCGTACCAATTTCGCAATTCTCAAAATTCCATCTCCATATACTATTCAGATTCAAATAAAAATTTTCTATCTTACCGTCCTTTGCTTTAAATCTCAAATCTTTTCCATCAACACTAAAAGAACGGAACTGACAAGAATCAAGCAATACTTCCTGATGAAGAGCATATATAAACAAAGAATCCATTTTTACCTTCTTCAAGTTCATCTTTAAACCATTCGCATAAAAAAGAAGGCTGTTTAGCGAATCCACAGATAATTGTACATCCATCCCTGTCGCATAGATATTGCCTCTATCACGGAATTTCGCAGGAATATTCCCATTACTCAAATCAAGTTCCATCAGCAATGTGTCATTTACCTGACTTACTTTCAGATACTGATTCTTCGGATAAACAATCTTTCTTTCTCCTGCTGTAGAAGGACTTGTCACTGTCACATCACCATTCACATAAGCCCACCTGTTTTCACTATCCTTATCCTTGTTAATAAACATCTTCACTGTATGTACATTGTTCAAATTCATCTCTACCCGTTCATCTCCCCCGACAAAAAAACCATTACTCTGATGTGATTGTCCTGATACGGATATTAGAACTATAAATGTGACAATGACAACCAATCCGGAGACGATAAGACCTATTAATATATAAGTAGTACGTTTCATAACATTTCGTTTTTTATTTCTGCTTTTTTATAAACTCACGATACATTGTTTCTATCTCCTTCATCGGAATATCAAGCGTATAAAGCTGGCGAAAGAAATACTCCAATTCTTCTTTCAAAAAGATTTCTTTGCGAAGAGAATGAATCAACTCCTTTGCCCCTAATGCTACAAAATATCCTATACCGCGTTTATTATAAATAATATTCTGTACCTGGAGATAATCAAAAGAACGCATCACCGTATTGGCATTCACCTCTACAATAGCAGCATATTCTCTGACCGAAGGGACACGTTCTTCTTCCGGATACTGCCCCAGCAATATCTCATCACAGATTCTATCTGCAATTTGTAAATAAATGGCTTTACTTTCTTTAAAATTCATAAGCTAAGGATTACATTCGGTTAATAATTTCAGACTCCTTGAAACGGAAATAAGCAAGTATCCAATTAAACAAGGTAAAGAATATGCTGACAGCAATTAATAATCCCCACATAGCTTCATCGGACATTATAATATTATCCGGGAAAGAATAATGCTTATTACTCTGCAACAACATTTTGCTCATAAAAACTCCCACCAAGAAATAAACTATCCAGATAATCGTTCCCGATGCAAATGTTTTCAGGAATGAGTTTTTGGGCCATATAGTGCTGCCTAATACAAATAAGGATTGAACGAAGAAATATCCTGCTATCACTGCGCCAAACTGTAAACCGGTTCTGCATACTGTATAATAATCTTTCCCCCTACCTACCAGATGAGACAAATCAACAGGAGCTATAAAGTACTTTTTCGGATAAGCCAACGAATAGACCATAACCCGCGTATAGTCCGCCAATTTATAGGTAAACAGGAAAACCACCAGAAATACCACCGTAAACACAAACCAGCGTGAAAAAAATCTCTCAAAAGGAGTTACCGGAGTCATTAATGTAGACGTGCGACTCGTTTTTGTTTTCATCTTCTCCATCGTGAACGAAGCACTCAAACAGCCGAATATCCATAAAGACCAAATAAAAGCAATCAAAAGAAATGACCACGTAGGGTCTGTTGTATACGAATAGTTCCCCCTATATTCAAAATATCCGTTCCAAACCATCGCCACCGCCATCACTCCATAAAGCAATACGATACGAAGCACATTCGATCTCCAACTCTCCACCATCTCTTTGCGGCAAAGATTCATAAAACGAGGCAAACTAAAAAAAGTATCTTTTATCATCGTCTTTTATTTTTGAGCGTGAAACAATCGGGCTATCTCTTCAGGAGCAGCCAATGTAGCATCAAACAGAAGTTCCAGGTTAATCTCCGATTCTTCTTTCTCTACATTGGTAAGTATCAGATGGTTACCTTGAATTGTAGGAATCGCAAAGAGAGCACTCTTTGCCAACTCCCGGTTGTCACTCTCCACAAAGTAAAGTTTGTCGCAGATTTCACTTGTCGATTCATCCAGTAGCACACGGCTCTCATCCATAATCAACACATGGTCGAGCACCTTATCTATATCACGTACCTGATGCGTGGAAATCACAATTGTCTTATCATCCGACATGCCCGACGCGATAAACTTGCGGAACTGGCTTTTTCCGGGAATATCCAAACCGTTGGTCGGTTCGTCCATCAGCAAAAGCGACGTATTCGTAGCAAGCGCGAAGCTCATGAATACCTTCTTCTTCTGTCCCATAGAAAGCGTTCCGAGATCAATATCAATATCCATCTCAAAACAATGAAGATACTTAATCATCTCCTCCTTGTTAAAACGAGGATAGAAAGGACTGTTCAGCTCCACATAACTGACCAAAGACACCGAAGGCAATTCAAACTCCTCGGGAACCAGAAACATATCCTGCAAAGTTACCGGCAACCGGCGACGCACATCCGTATCGTGAAACATCACCCTGCCGCTTTTAGGCGTCAATAACCCGGACATCAAATAAAGAAGAGTGGACTTTCCGGCGCCATTCTTTCCCAACAGTCCATATACCCTGCCGGATTTGAATGAGAGAGAAAAGTCTCGAAGCACCTCACGCTTTGATTTGCGATAAGTAAATGAAAGATTTTCTACTACAATCATAGTACTTTTATTTAATAAATTAATCGAATCTAGTGTATTAGTATAATAGTACACTGCAAATATAGATAATCTTTTGAATAAAACAATAGAAAAGCCCAACAAAGTACAATCGAGTAGAAGGAATAGGATTAATTCCCGTTCCGACCTCTCACACCACCGTACGTGCCGTTCGGCATACGGCGGTTCCCTAATTAACCTTTAAACACAGGATGGTAGTACATCTTAAAAGTAGGGTAACCAGCTCGAAGCAAACGCTCATCCGACAAAGCCGCTTGTACGGTGGGATGACTTGCCATTCGCCATTACAACAACCAAAGGCATAAGAAAGGAATTTGATGTCACGCATATAAGCAACATAGGGCTTCTCCTTATTCACCTTTAGAAAAAGTTTCGTTTCAATAAAGGGAAGCAGATTATCCAATGTACACTGGGCGGAACGACGGCTTTTACAAAAGATGACCAGGTCATCAGCATACCGAACGAACAAATGCCCACATTTCTCCAGTTCCTTGTCTAACTCATTAAGCATTATATTGCTTAACAAGGGGCTCAATGGACCACCTTGAGAGACTCCGACCGGACTGGACTCTTTCTTGCCTCCTATAAGTATACCGGAATTCAGATATTTATGAATCAGAGAAATGACCCGACCGTCTTTGATGGTACGTGACAGGATTTCTATCAACTTACTATGGCTGACGGTATCAAAGAATTTCTCCAAATCCATATCGACCGTGAACACATAACCGGCAGAGA
>ERZ778495.1313-NODE-1313-length-17695-cov-4.565023_pt1 | contig 17695 bp, 25 predicted proteins | sample MGYA00433100_ERZ778495 | MGnify/ENA primary metagenome ERZ778495 (study PRJEB29527, sample SAMN07138962) | mouse gut metagenome | material: feces | host: mouse | place: China:Nanjing | collected 2016-01-25 ...
GGTCGCCGTGTTCGTGGGTAATAAGGCAGCCGTTAACTTTGGCTACGTTATGCCCCAGGGCTTCCAGCGTCTGGTCGAAGTGGGCGCCGGCTTCAATCAGAAGGGCTTCGCCTTCGTTCTGAATTACGTAGGCGTTCCCTTCTGATGAGGATGCTATAACTTTTAATTCCATCCTGGCCGGTCGGTGTTAAAAGTCCATTTTAGGTTTAGCCGGGCGGGCTGCCTGGGGCTGTGCCGGCTCCGGGGTCGGTGCTTGCGGCTGCTCCTGGGCGGCTGCCTGGGGCTGGGGCTTGCGGCCGATCGTTGCGCCCTGGTTGGCATTGCTGCTGACTTCCTCGGCTACTACGTCTATGGGAGCGGCGCTATCCTCGTCGGCGTCGCCGAAGTCGCAGCCGGTTATATACTCGTAAAGCGCTTTTTTGGCGCGGCGCTCGGCTTTTCCGCGGATCTGGTCGGGGCTGCTGTAACTGTCTTTCTTCACGGTGGCCGTGATGCTAAAGCTGTTTTTCTCGCCGCCGTAGCTGTACGTAATGCGGCAGGGGATCTCGGCGAAGCCTTCGGCCTGGCCTTTGTCGTAGCCGGTTTCGATGAAGTATTTCACGCCCAGGCGACGGAGCAGCGCGGTGTAGCCCTCTTTCGTCGGGTACATCCTTTCTGCTATGATGTTAAACTGGTTGCCGGTGGGCATGAGGCCGACGGTAACGGCGTCGATTATTGCGTCGCGTACAATCTCGCGGCCGTAGGGCTGAAGGGCGGGACGGTTGCCGCGTTGCTTGCCGGTGTGGTCGGTGAGGAAGCCGATTTTAGTGTTCTGAAGGGGCATAAATACGGCGTCCATAACTTCGTCGGTCAATGCCTGGCGAAGAAGGCTAACGACGTTTACGGCCTGGAAGGCGGCGCCGAAGTTGTTAAGGGTCTGGAGCCCTTCTGCACTCTTGCAGGCCAGCTCGAATTGCTTGCGGGCGTTTTCGATCGTTGCCGGCAGCGTGGTGGGGTTTTGGGGTGTTGTGCTCATTTGCGATTTTTGTTTTTAGGTTTATGTTTGTGGGTTTTGGGTCTCTGGGTTCCTCGGGCGGCTCGTAGGATCCTGGCCTTGTCTTCCTTGCATCGCATGGCCAGCGCCTTGCGGGCTGCCTTGCTTATGACTTCCGGAAGCTCCCGGTTATATACCAGCGTGCCTATTGCTTCGGCCAGGGGTAGGTCGTCGCCTCGTATTATGTGGCTGACGACTTTAAGGCCTCCCGGTAGGCGCTGCACGGCCATAAATACTACGGCGCTGCCTTCGGCCTGGTCTATGCCGGAAAATTCGAGGGCTTCTTCTACGGCTTCTTCGAGGTCGTATATCCAGCCGGGGGTGGTGTCAGTCTCCATCGGTCTTTGCCTCCTGGCCTTCGTCGGCGTCGCCGTCCGGTTCCTGCTTAACGTGGATTACTATCGTGCCTTTACCGGCGGCGTCTTTTGCCATTGCGTCGGCTGCCTCTGCGGCCATCACTCGGCAGGCGTCGGCGACGTGTCGGCCGAAGTGGGGCGACGTTAGCACGGTTTTAACTGCGATCGCCAGGGGAAGGCTCCCGCCGGCGGTGCCGACAAAGGTAGAGCCGCCGTCTACGGCAATTACGACGATGCCGCGGGTCTGGTCGCTGGTCTTGTCGAGCTCGTCGCCGATCGTTACAAATGTGTCGCCTACTGTCTGGAGCCAGGCGCTGGGCGCCTTCGTCTGCTCCTGGGTGCCCTGCTCGGGCGCGGCCTGCTGGCCGGGGTTGTTGGTCTTCTGTTCCATATAGCTGTGGGTTTAGAAGGGTTAATAAATCGGTTAATTAAATCTTGGTGCCCGAGGCAGGATTCGCACCTGCGCCCCCGCCGCGTTGGTCGCTCTTACGACTTCCGGCGCGCTCTACTGCTGAGCTACTCGGGCTAATGGCCGGCGGCTTGCAACTCGCACGGCCTTACACTTAAATAGAGGGGTTCTCGCCTCACGGCGAAGGGTGCCAGCTCTCCGGCGCTCCCTGGTTAAATGAATACTCCGCCGTCGTGGTCGTCGTCTTCGTCTGTGTCGTTCTCGTCTGCGACGGCCTTAAATTCTACGTCGATGAAGTCGGAATAGTCTAATACTATTTCTTCCTTCTTGTAGGCTTCGCGGGCTTTGTCGATGGCCTCCTGCTTGCTGTTGGCCTCGATCTGCTCTGTTCGGCAGAGTGTTTCGGTAATGTAGACTGTGTAAATCATTGTTCGGGGGTTATTGTTAGGGGTGAGTTCTTGACGTACTGAAGGCGTATAACCTGGGCGCCTGGTATCTCTATGAGGTCGGCTACACTTTCGCAATTATCTACGAAAATAGGCGCCATGAATTGGTGGAAGCGGGTTAACGTCCGGATCACGTCCAGGCCTGCGTTAATCTTGCCGGCCGTGTTGACGTCCTTGTAGCTGACGCCGTTAACGGTGGGGATGCAGTCGGGCTTCTTCTTGCCGTCTACGAGGGTCTTGAACATCTTAAACTTGACGAGCTGGAAGTTGGCGTTAACTCGTTCCTCTACGGCGTTGGTTATTGCTATGCTGAAGGCGTCGGCCGTGGCCAGCTCCTTCTTTACGCTGGCCTTCTCCTGGGCTAACTGAGCGGCCTCGTCGTCGAGCTCTCTCTGGCGGCGCTCCTGCTGCTCTATGATAAGCCGGAGGCCTAACTTGCGCTTCACTTCGTCGAGCTCCATCTGTGCCTGGCGCTTGGCGTCCGGGGCGGTCGTCGGGGCGTTATCTCCCGGCTCTGCCAGAGCGGCCTGGTATTGCTGGCGAAGCTCGGCTATTTTCTGAGCTGCTGCCTGCCATGCCGGAAGGTCGGCGGGGTTTATCTCGGGGAGAAGGTTTACCGGTGGAAGCGAAGCCAGGAAGGCGCGGGCGTCGGTCAGCTCTTGCTGAAGGCGCGCGGCCTCGGCGTTATATTGTGCCGTCTTTTCTTCGTAGTTTTTATAAAGCTGGTCAGATTGTGCTTTAAGCCTCTCAACCTCGGCCGCCTTTGCTTTGCCTTCTTCTCGCCAGCGGTTTAAGGTTGCTACTTGGGCTTCGTTAAATTCGGTTTCGCCCTTAGTGCAGGCCGTTGGATCTGAGCACTTGTGGCCGTATCGCGGGCAAATTAACGAGCCGGGGGTGTAGGTCTGTTCGTAGAAGGCTTCGTAGCGCTTCCGGAAGTCGGCCAGCTCCTGGTCTAAGGCTATGGCGCTGGAGGCGGCGCTTTTGCTATCGTTGAGAAGTATTGATAAAGCCTGGGCGCCTCGGTCGTGCTGGGCTATGCTGCCTTCTATTTCGCGGATCCTGGCGGTCGCTTCGTTGTGTTGCTTCTGGGCGGCGTGGTTGGCCTCACTCCTGGCCATGTCGGCGGCGTGGATTGCTTCCTGCTGGAGCTTCTCCTGGGCGTTAATTAACTGCTGGATCTCGGCGGCCTTCTGGTATTGAAGGCGGCGGCGCTCGGCTACGTTGCTGGCCGCGGCGTCGATGTCAGCTATCGTCTTTTCGAGCTCGGCCTTCCTGGCCTCCAGGGCGGCGTAGTCCGGGGTTATGGGGGTGGCGCGCTGGGCTTCGTCCTTGAGCTTGGGGATCACGTCCAGGCGGTCTTGTATGCGTTTAACCTGGGCGCCCAGCATGGCCTTGTACTGGTCGAGGGTGGCGTCGCGCATCTTCTGAAGAAGGGCGGCGTAGGCGGGTTCTTTGGCCGCTATCTCGGCGGGGTTGACTTCGCCGGTTAGCTGGGTTAGCTGGTCGCGCTGGAGCTCCCAGTGCTGTGTTAGGAAGGCGTAGACGTCGGTTATTGTGCTGAAGATCGCGGCCGGTATCAGCGCGGCTACTTTGGCGTCGTACTCCGATTTTTTAACCGGGATGTTATTCCAGAAGTAGTCGGTATGGTGGCCGGCGAGCTTTTCGGCCGTCTCGCCGTCGTCGGTCTTCCATTCCTCGCAATAGGAGCGCTTTGCGCTGATCGGCTCGGTCTCGCCGGTCTCGGTGTCTACCAGGGTAAAGTCGCCTTCTACGGTGTGGTCGAGGTGGGGGATAAAGTTGTTGGCGGCGTCTACGGTCTTAATGCCGAAAACTTCATCGCCGGCGGCGTTCTTGCCTCTGAATAGCCAGGAGAAGGCGTCGCAGAAGGTCGATTTACCTACGCCGTTATGTCCGCTTATTGTCGTCGTGCCGGGGCTAAAGGTGGCTTCGGCCTGGGCTATCCCTTTGAAGTTCCGAAGGGCGAGGCGGTTAATAATTAACTGTTTCATATAGCTGAATTTTTGAGGGGTTTATGACTTGGCCGGGCGGCCGTCGTTGTATCTCTGGAGAAGCTCTAAAACCATGTCGGCGTCGAAGATCAGAAGGTTGCCGAGGCGGGTTAGCGCTGCGTCTATCACTCCGGAAGTATTTATTTGGCAGGCGCGGGTTACGCTGCAGCCTAATAGCTTGGCGAGCCCTTTAAGGCCGTAAACGTGGCGCTTGTCCTGGTGGTCTTCGCCGGCTTTGGCTGCGGCGACTTCGCTACGTACCCAGGCGCGGGTTAGGTCTTCGAGCTGGCCTACGGTCAGGTCTACTATCCGGGTGGCGTCGTTTATTTTGGTGGGCATGGTTAAAAATCTGAAGTGTTAAATAAATTGTTTTCTACGCGGCGGCCTCTTACGGTTCGACTGACTACTCGGGTAGTCCTGGGCGGTTGGGTCGTCTGGAGGTCTCCGTGGGTGGCCGCTATGAAGTCGTAAGGAAGGAAGGCAAAGAGAAGAATAAGGGCTATAAAAGCGCGCTTTAGCGGGTCTTTGCTTGGGGCTACTCCACACTTGGCACAAAACCAGTAAACGCATAGCTCCGTGGCCTTCTGGATGCCTATCTTCTCGTAAATATGGCGGGCGGTGTTCTCGACTGTCCGGGGCGATATTTTAAGAAGGTCGGCGACTTCCTTTTTAGCGGCTCCCCAGGCTAAAAGTTCAGCGATCTGTTGCTCTCGTCTGGTTAGTACGGCGCGGAGGTTTATGCGTCCCATATCTCCGTTATTCCGCGACTATTAAAAACTTGCTGCACTCGGGCGGCCTGGTCTGCTCTCAGTCTTACCTGGCCGTTACGGTAGGCGCTGAGGCCGCTGCGGCTGGTTATCCCGAGGGCTTCTCGAAGCTCGCCTATTACGTTGCTATAATCGACGTGGAGCACCTGGTTAAGCCCGCGGTTAAAGCCTTTATATTCGAGGCTCGTAGACAATGCCGGGGCGGGCATCGTGTCTGTTGCTACTATCTCGGTGGCGGTGGGGAGCACTCCGGTAAATTTTTTAGTCTGGGTCATCGTTATATAGTTTTGTCGTTATCAAAGAAAGGCGTAGGCGCTTCGGGTGTCTCTGGCGCTCTCGGCGCCTACGCTGAAGGGGTGGAGGTGTTGTTCCCTCCCATCACCGGTTTAAGGGCTTGCGCGGGTGCTGCCCGCTCCGTTGCCTCCTATTGGGTTTATGCAGTTTTTATAGTGGCCAGGACGTAGGCGGCTTCGGAAGCCAGCAGCGTGCCCGGGTTGTTGTTCTTTAGGTGGTGGAGGATGTCGGTCAAAAACTCGGTAAAGTAGTTTATCTCGCTTTGAGCTCTACGCTGGTGGTCGGGATCCTCCTGGGGACGGCCGGCGAGCCAGTCTATAAGGCTGCGGCGTTCCTCCTGGGCGTCGTGCACCTTTTCAGCCAGGCGTCGAAGGCTCCGGCCTTCCTGGTAGCTGTAAAGGATCGCCAGGGTGTCGTCCTTCAACTTCTGGGCGAGGCGGCGTTGGTGGCGCCATTTGCTCTTGCCCTTTTCTGTGGTGGCCATGCTTTCCATCTCGAGGTAGTGATCTACCCAGTGGGCGTGGCGGTTATATTCGGCGTTAATCTGGCCTTCTACGTAGTCGAAGGCGGGGCGGGTCTGGGTGGCTGCTGTTGTCATGGTTACTTGTTTTTGTGGGTTTCGATATAATTTGCTATGTAGGCTTCGCGGCTCATATCCAGGCGGCCGTATTCGTTTAGGTCTCTCCGGTATGCCTCCAGGGCTTCAATCTCTAAGGGGCTTTTGTCAATCTCGAAGGGTTCGAGGTCTGCTTCGCTTCCGAGCTCGTCTAACTCGCGGCGAAATTTGGCGCGGGGGTCTTCCTCCAGCCAGTGGCCGTCGTAATTGTTTAGCTCGACTTCTGAAAATTCCATCTTTGCCAGGTCGCGGGGTCTTACTTCGTTGTCGGCGCAGAAGGCTCTGGCGGCCTCGGCGTCCTTCCACTGAAGAAGGTAGACGGCGCCGTTAAGAAAATAGAAGGGTTCGTTAAGCGCTACACAGAAGGCGGCGAAGTTGGCGCGGGCTTTTACTTTTTTGTAGATCGTTCCCATGTCGGTAGGTATTAAATCAGTGAGAAGCTGTTGTTAACAAATTCGGCGCCGTCCAGAATTAACTCGCAGAGGGCTGCGTCGCTGAAGGCTTCGCCGCTGGTCTGAAGCTCGCCCCATTCTTCCAGGGCAGCCTTTAGGGTGGTAAATATCCGGACTTTGGAAAAGTCGCCGTTATAGATCGTAAGCTCGTAGAGGACTGTATCGCCGGCGGCCGGTGTGCTGTGGCGTTTGCTCTGAAGGAAGGAGGCCGTTATTTGCTTTGTCTGTTTCATCGTCGTAGGGGTGTTAATTAGTGAGCGTAGAAGGTAATTTGAAGGCCGCGGCGCAGCTTGCAAGTGAATTTATCAAGCATCCGGGCGAAGGCCTTAGCTATGAATTTGCCGGCCAGCTCCAGGCCTATCAGCTTCAGAAGGCCGCTAACTCCGACGAGCTTGTTAACCTTATTGCCTTCCTGGTCTACGCCGTAGACTTTTATAAGGAAGTTGCGGTTAATCTCTGTTACTGTGTAGTTTTTAATCATCGTTACTGTCTATTTAAGTGTTTTTTGCTATTGTGTGCCTCGGCAAAAATCGCTAACTTTGCGCTATCTCCTTGAACACGATGCAAAGTTAGAATATATTTGCGACATGACAAAATAATTCTTAGAATATCTTTGCGATTGAAATGTTAAAGAGAGTTAACAAATAGTAATATGCTGATTTAATGACATTTAGAGAAAGAATAAACGAGCTAATATCTTGGCTTAAAATCTCGAGAGCTGAATTTGAAAGGCGCGCCGGCCTCTCAAATGGCTATACTCGTAACCTCGGAGGTGTTCCTGGCGCCGAAAAATTAGAGGCTATTCTTAGAGCGTTCCCGGCGGTGTCTCGGGACTGGCTTCTAACTGGCGAGGGTGAAATGCTAAAAAATTCTACGGAAATCGGAATAAATTCGCCTGTCGTCCCGGTCGCTCCGGATCCGTCTCCCGAAGTCGATATTACGTCGCGCCTTCTTGCTCTGGTCGAAAGTCAACAGAAAACAATATCGGAGCAGGCGGCAACAATATCCCGCCAGGCTGCCACTATCGAAAAACTTGCCGAAGGCTCTAAAAAAGTATCGGTAGAAGCCCCGGGGATCCTTGCCCCTGCGGGTGTAGACTGACGCTAATAGGAGGTCTTTGGTTCCCGGAAATTTGTAATAACTGAAGCCATGAAGGAAGTTAAAAACGATCCCCTTTTTGAAGCCTGGCGTAAAGCGCTGCACATGGATAGCGCCGTCCGTGGCCTCCTGGATCCTGCTATTACCGAAGGCGGGACGGTGGAAGCCCGGAAGGATAGCACATCGGAGGCGGCGCTGTGGCTCCTGGGTCGCCATTGTATCGTAATAGAGGGCTATGACGATCATAATTTTTACTACTATATTCCGGCCGAAGTCGCCCCGGAAGTAATTAACGAGTGCCATGCCTATTGGGCTGACGAGGCGGCGCGCCTCGACGATCTACGAAAAGAATTTAGGCGCCTCCGGGTGGAGGCTATCGCTAAAGGCTTCGACGACGCCGGCGTTATGGTGCCCGGGGCTGAAGGCGACGCCGAAAGCTGGGAGCTTTATCTGCGTGAATATCGCCGCCAGCTCTCTCGCTTCGATCGGCTGCAGACTTCGCCGGCTCCGGCGTCTCCGGTATCACTGCCCCCGAAGGAGAAGAAGGGGGGCGGGTGTGCCGTTCTGAGCCTCCTGGCTATGTTTGTTTTTGCCGTGTTCCTGGCTTATGCTTGTTTTATCCGTTAACTAACATATATAGAGTTATGTACGCGCGCACACGTGAGTAAATTGGCTGTATTATGGTGGTACGCCGAAAACGCACAGAAACGGCCTTATTTTGGCCGTTTTACTCTCGGGGTATATAAGATACCAGAACGACAATAAAACGCCGTAGGCGCAAAATTCGAGAAAAATAACTATGGAAATAGACGTTAATACCTTCTACCACTGTCAGCCGCTTTATATCTATATGCCGCGGCCGCTGTTTGACGCCTTAGAGGCGGCCTTCCTGGCTGGCCAGGAGCGCGCCGTTGTCTCTGAAGCTGACTATTATAGTATGAAGCAAAAAGCCCCCGCCGACGTATGGCCAGAATGAGCCCGGCGCCGTCCGAAGTTATGAAGGCGACGAGCCGCCGGTTCTTTGTCGCGGTGGCTGCCCTGGTTGACGCCGGGCGGCTGTCGTCGCTGTCGGCCTTCTGCGATGAGCATGGTTTCTCGGCGCCTCGTTACCGGGCGCTACGCCTGGCCTATGGCGCTACGCCTAAAGAGGGCTACGTATGCCCCTACAGCGGCGTCGAAGTCGAGGCGCTGGCGGTGCTTGCTTCTAAATATCCGGTTTCGCCCTCCTGGCTCCTGGCCGGGCGTGGCCGGGTCTTAACCTTGCGCCCATGAAGTTCTCTATTAAAATAGGTCTGCACGTAAAGCCTAATAACAAAGGTAAAAAAGTTCCGGCCGAGGTCGGGATCCGGCTCCGTGTGTCCTGGGCTGGTCTCCGTTGCGATCTGCGCTCGGGTTATGTTATCGCCCCGGGCAAATGGGACGAGGATAACTCCTGCGTAAAGCTGGGGGCTAAAAATAGCTATCGCCAGACATCGGGCGAAATTAACCGGGCGCTTACCCGCCAGGCCTCGACTATCGAAGAAGTCTTAACGCGCTACGAGCTGGAGCACGCCGGGGCGGCTCCGACGGTGGCCGAGTTTAAGGCTCTTTTCGACGAGGCCGAAGGAAGGGCGAAGGCGAAGCCGGCCGAAGAAGCGCCGAAGGCTCCGGGCTTCTTTGAAGTCTTCGACAAATTTACGGCCGAAATGGGTATAACTAACAACTGGACTAAAGTAACCGAGCAGAAATATAGATCAATCAAAAACCATCTTTTAACCTGGCGCGCCGATGTCTCGCTTGCTGACTTCTCTAAGGCTGATTTTGCGTCCTTCGTTGAGTACCTCCAGAATACGGCGAAGCTACTAAATACTACGATCGCCCATCGCGTCGCTATGTTTCGCGGGTTCCTTCGCTGGGCGTCTGTTAACGGCTATTACTCCGGGCAGGCCGCCGAAAACTTTAAGCCCCGATTTAAGGGTCTCGACTGCAAAGAAGTTATATTTTTAACCTGGGAGGAGCTCCAGCACTTCCTTAACTATAATTTTAAGTCGTCTTCGCTGGCTATGGTGCGCGATGTCTTTTGCTTCTCCTGCTTTACGTCGCTGCGCTACTCTGACGTCTATAAGCTCCGGCGGTCGGATCTGCACCTGGACGCGAAGCCGCCTTATATGACGGTCGTAACGAAAAAAACTACGGATCGCTTACATATCGAGCTTAATAAATACGCGCTCGCTATCCTGGAAAAATACGCTAACGTCGGCTTCCCGGACGATAAGGCGCTGCCGGTAATTAGTAATCAAAAAATGAATAGTTACCTACACGACGCGGCCGAAGAGTGCGGCCTGGATGATCCGGTGCGACTGGTGGCCTATAATGGCAATATGCGCCAGGAGCGGGTGGTTCCGAAGTACCAGGCCATTACTACTCACGCCGGGCGCCGTACCTTCGTCGTTAATGCCCTCCGGCTTGGGATCCCTCCGTCGGTCGTTATGGAGTGGACTGGGCACAGCGATTATAAGGCTATGAAGCCTTATATAAAAATAGTGGACGAGTCGAAGGCTGTAAACATGCGGCGCTTTAACAATGTCTTCGGGGACGTACCCGAAGAATTACCCGAAAATGACGATAATAAGCAATAATCGCCGTTACACGGCGTTAAATTGGAAAATGATAAATCTTGCGGAAATGGCACGTTATACAACATCCCGAAATAATCTAAAATCCGGTTCCGGGTTCCTGTCTTTCCGCAACCTGCTGACCATAAAATGGGTCGCAAAACCTTAAAACCTCAGAACTGTCAGACAGTTCTGAGGTTTTTTCATGCCCTTCCGGCAGTGTCTCTTGACGTAATGGCTCGGACTGAATTGCAGTTCATATTACAGTCTCAGTTTAGTATTGCTGTGAGCCTGTTGCAGAACTCCGATGACTGCCGCCAAAATGTAGGGACGCACGGCTCGCGTCCGCTAACACATTGATTATCGGATACTATATCCGGGTCGCCGGAGAAATCAGTCCACTCTGACGAGACGTATCTCGAATATCAGAGTAGAGTTACCCGGAATGCCATGCACTCCGCGGGGTCCATAGCCATAGGCTGCCGGAATAAACACCTCCCACTTGTCACCCTCGCACATGTTTCTCAACACTATCTGCCAGCCCGCTATAAGATCGCGCAGACGAAACGCATCACACACCTTGTTGCGCGTGTTGTCGTCAAACACCTTGCCGTTGACAAGTGAGCCTCTGTAGTAGACCGACACAACGCTTGATGCCGACGGCGACTTGCCGCTGCCGCTCGCTATCACCCGATATAGTATCCCTTTTGTGAGCTCCCTGACATCAGGTCGTGCCGACATTTCCTTCAGAAACTGCTCATTGGCGGCCTTATATGCCTCTTTACCGTTTTTTGCCATAAAACATAAAAATAAGTCGGTTTACACCCACAAAGTTACTAAATTATCCGAAGCCCCGATAAGTAATTTACGTCTCACGTTTAAATTGTAGCGCATTTTACAGTCTCAGTTTCTATTGCCGTGAGCCTATTGCAGAACTCGAGGTTATGCAACACGCTCATTCTAACGGCCTTGTCATATACCACGGATCGCCCTTCCAGGGCTTATGTCGTAGTGGCTATGGGAGGCCTGGGTCTCCGCTCGCTCCGCGATCTGCGAACCCCGGCTTACGCAGGACGCCGATTATGCTTAACCCCGGACGCCGCTGCGCAGCGAGGCTTCCGGGGTCAACAGTGCATAAAACAAAGGCTTCCGCAGGACGCCGGTTTACAGCACCGACGACACCTTCAGCATACTCAATAGCTGCACCAATGGAGTCCTCTCGCTTGTCGACGTCTCATATCAGTTTCAGCTGCTTGGCCCGGCGACACGCCTCGGCTGAATTCTTTGCCTGCAGTTTTGCAAGTATCTCCTGACGGTGACGGCTGACCGTGTGCTTGCTGATGCAAAGTGATCCGGCAATGGCGTTGCTCGTCATGCCCTGTTCTATCAGAGCGAGCACCTGAAGTTCACGCGCCGAAAGTATTCGACGGTCAGACGCGGCATTCATTTCATGCCATCTGCCCCCTGCGGCATCGATTGCCACGCTGCGGGCCGGCAATGCAGCTACTGTCGGTCCGTAATGACAAACCGCATAACGGATTGTGTCATTTCCTTCCTCATAAACGTAATACATCCGGTGCGTCACACTGACAGCACCACCATCCTTGTCGCGCAACGTGAGCGCGGAGGCAAGATGCCAGCGGCTTCGCTGATTCCGCGGTATGCGTCGCAGGAAATTATAGAACCGCAGTTCGGCCATATATTTCTCCTCGCATTCCTCATCTGACATCAGCGACAATATATCATTTTCCCAGATAGAATTCTCTCCAGTATAGTCAACCAGCCCGAGCTCTCCCGCAAATGCCCCGCTGAATATACTGCTTGCCCCGGCTCGCAGGTCGCTGACCACAACAATGCTGTTTTCAACCGCAGCCACGCCGGCGGCATAGCGGCAGAGAGTATCCGGGTCGATTGTTTTGCCCGTAAACCTCTGCTCCCTCATCAGGCTATCGATCTTTTTTCTGGTGCTCATGATTAAAAATGGTTATTTATAGCCATTGCCGACGATAATGGCTATCGTTAATTTTGCAAAGTTAACTTATTTCACCACTTTTCACGCAATGACAGAGAAAGAAAAGATGCTCAACGGCATGCTCTACGATGCCAACAGCGACCCTCAGCTTATCGCCGAACGGCTCGAATGCAAGGAAAAATGCCGCGACTACAACGACCTGCGCCCACGCGACACGGAAAGACGCAAGCACATGCTCCACGCCATATTCGGAAACATCGACGGCGAACTGCTTGTCGAACAGCCATTTTACTGCGACTATGGCTACAACATCAGCGTAGGACGCAATTTCTATGCCAACTTCAATATGGTTATCCTCGACGAGGCACCGGTCAGATTTGGCGACAACGTGTTTGTGGCGCCTAACTGCTCGTTCTACACAGCCGGACATCCCGTTGACGCCGTAGAGCGCAACAAAGGCATCGAATACGCGCGCCCCATTTCAATCGGCAACGATGTGTGGATCGGTGGCAATGTGACCGTTTTGCCGGGAGTGACCATCGGTGACAACTGCGTGATCGGAGCCGGAAGCGTGGTGGTCAATGATATACCTGCCGGAAGCGTGGCTGTCGGCAACCCCTGCAGAATAATTAGAAAAATTGAATAACAATTTTTGTCTGACTTATGAAAAAAATATTATCAGCAATGCTGCTTGGCGCGGCTGTATCTTTCGGCGCCGCAGCGCAGACCCTCGAGAAGATGAACTGGTTTAACGAACCCCGGCAGTGGTCAATATCTGACGGCCGCCTTACGATGTCGGTCACGCCGCACAGCGACTACTGGCGCATATCACACTACGGCTTCACCGTCGACGACGCACCCTTCTACTATGCTGAATACGGCGGCGAATTTGAAGCAAAAGTAAAAGTGTCGGGCGACTACAAAGTGCGCTTCGACCAAGCAGGTATGATGATACGCATCGACCATGAGAACTATATCAAGACCGGCATCGAGTTTGTCGACGGAAAATACAATCTCAGCACCGTTGTCACCCACCACACCTCCGACTGGAGCGTGATAGCACTCGACCGCCCCGTCAGGGAGCTATGGATAAAAGCCGTGCGACGTCTCGACGCAATAGAGATATTCTATTCGTTTGACGACAAGGAATACACCCTTATGCGTAACGCCTGGATGGAAGCAAACCGCCCCGTGAAAATAGGAATGATGGCGGCATGTCCCGACGGCGACGGCTTCGACGTCACATTCTCCGATTTCACCGTCACCCATCTCCCCGACAAGATACGCACGGAGTGGCTCGAAAACAATGCCGAATAACACCGCCTATACATCAAGATGGCGGCGACCCCGCGAAATTGCTGTGCAAGCTCATGGAAGCCCTCTTCGTCGGCATCCTTGGCAAAGCGGTCATACATGTCGGTCCATTCATAGTTCTCTCCTTCAGCGGCATGAAGCATATTGACTGCCGTGTCGGTGCTCACTCCGCCCAGTGCCTTGCACCACAGTTCCGCATGCTCTTTCTCATTGGCTGCCGTGTGCTCGAATATCGCCGCTATCTGCTCGAAACCGTTCTTGCGGGCCACCGATGCGAAATAGGTGTATTTGTTACGAGCCATGCTCTCACCCGCAAATGCCTCCTGAAGGTTTTTCTCGGTTTTAGTGCCTGAGTACCGGTTGGTCGGCTGGTCGGCAACATTGTCGGTGATTGTGACTTTCTCGAAGTCTGACGCCGGATGGTTGCACACCGGACAGATAAAGTCGGCCGGCAATTCCTCCCCCTCATATTCATAACCGCACACCCTGCAGCGCCACACCGTATGTCCGGCTGCAGCTGCGGCCGACGGCTGAGGCTTGATATGTTGCTGATAATAGCTGTAGGTTGCCGACGGCACTGCACTGAGAGTCTCCATCTCAGTGACTTCGCCTATAAACATCGTGTGCGTGCCCAGATCGATAGACTGCGACACCTTCACGCTGACAAACGCGTTCGTGCCCTCAGTCACCGCGAGCGTGCCGTTGCCTACACGACGGCTGCCTGTGAAATCCTTGAATTTGTCAGCATCACGTCCCGACTGAAACCCGAAACGCTTGAACAGACTGAAATCAGCCTTTTCGCTCATTATCGACACTGTCAGTATGCCCGATTTGCGCACCATTTCACATGTCAGCGTGCTGTTGTTGAGGCACACCGACACCTGATTTGGCGTGTCAGTCACCTGCTGGAATGTGTTTGACACACAACCATTGTCGCGACCGTCGGCTACCGTGGTCACGATATATAACCCGTAAGGGATTTTAAACATCGGATTTTCCATAAATCATCACTGTTAAAACGTTGATTGTAATTAAATAACAAGCGCCATCAACGCAATGTTCGTGAATAATCCATGATTACACTCCCCCCCTCCGACTCACCACCCCTCGCAGACTCATCACAGTCCCACATGTCCCACCTGTCCGACCCGTCCGATTTTCCCATCACCCCCACGGTGCATGCCGCTCAGTTATAGTTCGTTAATGCTTTTATAGCCCAGTGTCCCATAATAGTATCTTCGACGACTCTGCCGCTGACAACCTGAGGGACGGGTGCAACTATGGAATCCTCTGACGTTTGCTTAGGTGCGGCACTTTCAGATTTATGACCTCCGCCGCATCCACGGCCACGACAGATGGAATGAATACAAGAATGGATTAAAGGAAGGAGATTGAGTTTGAAAATCAAATTTTCGTTGTTGAAGCTCGGCTAAAAAACATTTTATATTATCTACCATATCGCAAATTACAAATAAATATCTGATTTACAAAAAATAAGCTATTAGAGCCTTAAAATTCCTATAAATGTATCGTATATTAATTTTTATAAAATATTTATAGAATATGTAGGAGGCTATTGAGTGATATATGTGATATCCAATTCTGCCTCGCGGTCGAGACCGTCGCACTGGCGGGTAAAAAGTTGCCATGGCGTCGAGCCGAAGTATTTGCCGAGAATCTCTATTATTCGGTTTTGCTTGGCTGTGGTGCAGGGATGCTCTGGTGTGGCGTATAGTACGCAGATGCATTCCTGTTTCTTGGCTGGGTTCAAATATTTCTTGCTGTTGTATAATGGGTTGAGCAACAGATCTGCTATGTAATCTATGCGGTCTGATTCACCATACGTCCGGGAATCATAGTATATGGTCTCTATGGATGATGACGACAGCACCAACTGTTTGAGCCGTTCGGAGACGGGGCCGATTTTTGCTTCGAGCAGATCGAGTTCTTTATGGAGTTCACTCTGCCGAAAGAGCTCGTCGCGCCTCTTTTTCATACGATACTTTCGTTTGCGCTTGCTGCGGTTTTGCCTCTTGCCCCAAAGTTTTCCTTCGCCAGATACAAACCAGTCGTCAGCCTCAGCGGAAAGACAAAGGTCTTCAGACGATGACTTCATCTGTTGTTTTAATTCCCGGCGTATCTTTTTATCACGACAATAAGGCAATGCGATTTTTATATCCAGACGTTTCGCCTGTATTGCATATTTATCAGCCTCAAGCTCCTCAAATAGAGCCCAATCTATTTCGCCGTATCGTCCGAAGGGCGCGGAGCACCATAGAATCTCGGCTGCCGCTTCGGCAGCCGTAAGCGCTCCGTTGTCGGGGAGGACAACCTCCATTCCTACGATGTTGAAATACCGGTCGCCCTCGCACATGTAGGCATCTGAGTTGCCATCCGGATGGAATGTTATCGCACCTCCTTCGCCCGAAAACACGGTATTAAGGATAATGTCGTAATCCTCTTTGTATCTCGATATGGGGAGAAGCGCATCAGGATATTTCTTCTTCATCGGCTCAATGATATCCTTGAGCTCCAATGATTGAAATAGTTCTTTTACAGTCATGGCAAAATCAATAAAAATCAATTAGGTATAAAGCGGGTGCCGTCCTGCTCGGTAATGCTTTGGATAGTCAGTTTGGCTTCTGCCCAGAAGTCGTTAAGGCGGATAAGATCGGGGATGGAATAGAACTGATGGCCGGTGAGTTGATTTACGGCATGGCAGATTATTATGTCAGCGAACTCGCGCCGTCCTGAAAAAGGATACTCGTTCCAGCTCTGTCCGTCGTCGAGGGGCGTTGAAGAGCAATGTACGCACTCAATATTTTCCTTGACAGTGCCATACCCAAGGTCGGCAATAAGCTTTATCATCAACGTAAAATCAGAGCCATATTCGCAATCATCTTCAAGTTTCAGAACTGAATCCTCGCTATTGAAACAATAGCGAAGTGTTCCTTCCAGCTCATAGTCGTCTCAAATTCGGGGCAATCCATTACGAGCGGCAGTCGGGATTCCAGAGCCTTGATGCGGTCATGCAATTGACGGGTCAATGTGAATAATCGCTCGTTCACAGCTTTGAATCTGAACACATTCTCATCTGAGGGGAGGAACATTTCGTTTATAATTTCTCGGCGCGAATCGAGTAATAAGCGCACCTTATCCCGTTTCTCCGGGCATGAAGTCCAACGGTCGGAATGATCGATGTCAACGCCTGCGATGGCTCTGATTTTCGATTCGACCTCAGCGAGCCGATGTTTCAGATTGTCTCTATTATGTGTGCTTTTGTGAAATGAAAACGTGCCGGCTTCGTAGTATTCCGGCATATTGTTGGAATACATCGCATTTAGTGCCGTCAACAACTGTTTTTCTGTTGCCCAGACACCAAAGGGAAGATCGCCAAGTTCCGAACTGCGTCCTTTTTGCGGATGACTCAATAATAAATCAAGGAAGCGGACCATTCCACAGTATAGATTGAGACATGTAAAATTGTAAGGATCTTTCAGGTCATCTTGAAGTACGGTGATGTCGCTCCAGTAAGTTATTTTTTTGAACATTTCAATAGCTGCAGGTCTCTGACGTCCAGCCCAAAAGGGAAGTGATGTAATACAATATGTATGGTCGGCATAGTTCCATAACTCGGCCATTATTTCAGATGAATATTTCCAAGAGTCGTTTCCAACTACATCGCCGAACATACCGGTTACCAGAACTGCCATAAGCTCATTATCGTCATGAATAGCCTCGCGGCATTGTGCAATGCCGGTCAGGAGGATATGTTCATCCTCCTCTTTGCCACATTCATGCAATTGGCGGCTGTCGGTGTTGCAGTACACAAACCTTATGTCATCATAATTCTTCTTGGCTCTGAGCCGGTCTACAATCATCCCGGCCCGATAGCCTAATGCTATAACTCTAAACATACTATATTTGCATTTAGTCCCACCAGTAGGTGAGGTTGTGGTCAAGGAACTTCCAGAGGATTTTGTAGGCTTTGGCCCGACGCAGTTCTGACAAGCGGAGTTCTTTGAACTCACCATCGTTGCCGATTTTATCGTAATCGCGCTGACTGAAAATGCGGCCGACATATCGGGCGGCATTGCGGGTGTTTACATATACGCCATTCATATCGTAGCTATCTGAAGCGGCCAATTCGAGCAGACGGCAGCATAGTTCCATGCGCGATACATAGTGCTTGCTGTTGACGAATCGGTCGGTATAGCGGTGATAGCCTATGTGGTATTCGATCCGCTTGCGGAGAATGTCGAGAATGTAAATCCAGTCAATCGCCGAATCGTTGGCAATTGCGTCTTTCCAATAATAACAAGCCTTTCGTTTCAG
>ERZ778495.1335-NODE-1335-length-17465-cov-5.909190_pt1 | contig 17465 bp, 15 predicted proteins | sample MGYA00433100_ERZ778495 | MGnify/ENA primary metagenome ERZ778495 (study PRJEB29527, sample SAMN07138962) | mouse gut metagenome | material: feces | host: mouse | place: China:Nanjing | collected 2016-01-25 ...
CCGAGGCCGCCCGCCAGCTCTCGCAAGGCGGGAAAGTGTCGGTGTTCCTGAAGGCGGGGCACCTCGACGGTGATTCGCTTACCGACATCCTTTATGATGCGGAGACCGACACCATCCACCGTATGGAGTCACCCAGGATTGACACCGTCAACACCCACGGCACCGGCTGCACGCTCTCCTCGGCCATCACCTCATACCTCGCCCTGCGACATCCGCTGCCTGAGGCCTGCCGCCTGGCCAAGGATTACATCTCGGCCGCGATACGCGACGGGGCCGGCTACCTCATCGGCCACGGTCACGGCCCTGTCAACCATTTCCATTCCCTCTGGCCCAAAGAGACCTTCTGAAAACTCTCTACCACATCATACACACAACCGCGGGTTGACATCGGAGTTCCCCACATCGGGGTCATCCGGGTGTCAACCCGCGGATTATAGTCTATGAACGGTATTGTCAGATGCCGAGGTCTTTGCGCACAGCCTCGATCTTGGCCTTGGCTGCCTCTTCGGCCTTGTGGTAGTCGGCGCGGGCCTTCATCTCACCGCGAACCTCGATGTAGAATTTGATTTTGGGCTCGGTGCCTGAGGGACGAACCGAAATCTTCGAGCCATCCTCGGTGAAGTACTGGAGCACGTTGGAGGTGGTGGGGAAATCGAGTTTCTTGACCTCGTTGCACTTCAGGCAGGTCTCGTTGAGGGTCAGGTAATCCTTGACACAAACCACTGGGCTGCCGGCGATGCTCTTGGGAGGATTCTCGCGGAAGTTCTTCATCATGGCCTGGATTTCGTCAGCACCCGACTTGCCGGGACGCACCACGGAGATTCCAAGCTCGTGGGAATATCCATACTTGACGTAGATGTCCTGGAGCATCTCCATGAACGAGAGTCCGTTCTCCTTGGCCCATGCAAGGGTCTCGGCCATCAGGGAGATGGCGGAAACGGAGTCTTTGTCGCGGCAGAATGTCTCGGCCAGGAATCCGTATGACTCCTCGCCGCCACCGAGGTAGCGGGCAATCTGCTCGTTGTCGCGGATCACTGAGGCAATCCACTTGAAGCCGGTGTAGCAGTCATACATCTTGATGTTGTTGGCGTCGGCGATGCGCTTGATGGTCTCGGTGGTGACGATTGTCTTTACCACATACTCGTTGCCGGTGAGCTTGCCCAGCTCGGCGTTGCGGGTCATCAGGTAGTTGAGGAGCACCAGCACAATCTGGTTGCCGTTGACCAGCACATACTCGCCATCGGTGTCGCGGATGACGCAACCGATGCGGTCGGCGTCGGGGTCGGAAGCGACAACGAGGTCGGCCTCAACTTCTTTTGCCTTGGCCACAGCCATGGCCATCGCAGAGGCGTTCTCGGGGTTGGGAGACTCCACGGTGGGGAAATCGCCCGAGGGGATGTCCTGCTCGGGAACGTGTATGATGTTGGTGAAACCGTAGTTGCGGAGCGAGTCGGGGACGAGCTTCACGCCGGTGCCGTGAATCGGGGTGTAGACGATCTTGAGGTCTTTGTGGCGCTCGATGACATCGGGAGAGAGTGAAAGCTCCTTGATGGCGGCCAGGAACTTGTTGTCAATCTCCTCGCCGATGATTTCAATCAGCTCGGGATTGCCCTGGAACTTGATGTCGCCCACCGACTTGATGGCGTTGACATGGTTGATGATGTTGACATCGTGGGGAGCGATGATTTGCGCGCCGTCGGCCCAGTATGCCTTGTAGCCGTTGTATTCCTTGGGGTTGTGTGAGGCGGTGATGTTTACGCCGCTCTGGCAGCCCAGCTCGCGGATGGCGAACGAAAGCTCGGGGGTGGGACGGAAGCTGTCGAAGAGGTATGCCTTGATGCCGTTGGCAGAGAAGATGTTGGCGACGATTTCGGCGAACTTGCGGGAGTTGTTGCGCACATCGTGGCCCACTGCCACTGAGATCTGGTCAAGGTCGGCGAACGCCTCCTTGAGGTAGTTGGCCAGACCCTGGGTGGCTGCGCCAACGGTGTAGATGTTCATGCGGTTGGTGCCCGGGCCCATGATGCCGCGCAGACCACCTGTGCCGAATTCGAGGTCACGGTAGAATGCTTCAATCAGGGGAGTGGGGTCTTCGGCCTCGAGCATCTGCTTCACTTCAGCCCGGGTAGCCTCGTCGTATTGCTCGGAGAGCCATACCTGGGCTCTCTCCTTGACGGTCTTTAGGAGTTCCTGGTTTTCCATTATTGTCTGATAGGGAGTGTTATGGTATTTGGTGTTGTTTTAAATTATCGTTGTTGCTTCAGGGCGTATCTCTGCAAAGTTAACAATTTAAGTTAAATTCACCAAGCAATTCACCTTTTTTATCGGTTGCTTCCGGGTCACGCCCCATATGACGACAGGGAGGCGCGACAATCCCGCAGGATGTCTCGCCTCCCTGTATAACATCAGTGAGGTCATAAAAGTTTATGGAGGCCGAGTGCGCCCCCTTTCACGTCAGCCTCAGTTGCAGGCATACATGGCAGCAGCAGCAGAGGAAGCGACGGTCTGGCGGTAGGCCATCATTCCCTGCTCGGAAAGCTCAACGAGCTGGGCACCGCCGTCGGGGGTCAGCATTTCCACATGGGTGTCATCGACGAAGGTCATGAACTTCACAGGCTCAGACCCATTGGCCGACGCGCTCCAGGAGTTTTCCTCGGCATCGAAATCGAGACGCACCACAGACCCATCATTCTCGGAGGTGATGGTGTAGCCTTTGCCGTCACAGTCAACGAGGTAACGGCCGTCAACGCCATCGATTACCGAACGTCCCTGGGCAACCGGATTGCTTCCGCTCCAGAACTCGATGGAGTTGAGCACCAGCACGTCGGCAAGACCTGTCACCTCATACACGGGAAGAATCCAGAAACAGAAGAACACAAGCTCGTTGACAAACTTGTTGCCAATCTGCTTGTTCCAGCTGAGAAGCTTGTTGGAAAGGGCGAAAGAGCCGATACATGAGGTGAATGTGAAGGATGCCAGAAGTGTAAGCACCACTGCGACTGATAGATAACGTTTTCTCATTGTTTCTTTATCTTGATTGTTAGGATGCTTGTTTACAAAAAAGAGGAGAGGCAAGAGAGACAAGATTGAGGGGAAGCTCCCTGGAAAGGGTAACACGCCGGTAACGGCATAAGTTCATTTCGACGGGATTTTCTCCCGGAAACGGTCAAGCAGCCCGGTGACTTTTCTGACATATGCCACCGTGTGGCGACCACCGAAATATCCGTTGCGGCATACCAGGTCGGAATAATATTCAGGATTGGCCTTCATAAGCAGGGCCTGCTCCACATTGCCGTCCCACACCTGAGGGTTCTTCCCGTATTTGCCAGCCAATGCTATGGCGTCATATATATGGCCTATCCCTGAATTGTAGGATGCGATGACAAATTTCAGACGTTCCGCAGGGTCGGGGACTTTCTTGGAGAGCGAGCGGTCAAGATCGGCAAGTATGCGGGCGGCGGCCTCGATATTGGCCTGCGGGTCCTCGATTTTTTCAATCGGCAGACCGTAGGCGGCTGCCGACCGGGGCATTATCTGCATCAGTCCGCGCGCTCCGGCCCATGAGACCAGGTTGGTCTTGAAACCGCTCTCGGCGTAACCAACTGCGGCAAGCACCCGCCAGTCCCAACCGATTTTCTTCGCCGCGCCCTTGAATATCGCGTCGTAAGGGGAAATCACCCCTTTTGACAGGTCAAGCGTGATGGCTCCCGTAAATTCGGCCTCGCCATTCTTGCTCAACTCGAAATACCTTTTCAGCAGTTCGGCCTGGCGACGTTTCGGGGTCTCCTGGAGAAACCACTCGTTTACCGAGTCGGCAAGCCATTCATTCCCGGCGGCCACACCCCACGATGCTTTCTGGGGGAAACTGAGAGGCAACGACACATCAAGGTCGCGGTAATATGTCTTGTTGATGCGGGCGATGTCGCTGTCAACCACCGTGAGGGGAATCGTGCCGTCTGACACCATCCCTACCAGGTCTTCGGTTATCAGCGTGTCGCGGTCAACCTCGTGGATGTTGATTCCGCCCCCAAGCTCGCTGTCGAGGTTGCGCAGACGGTAATCATATTTGGAGCCGGCCTCGACATAGACATCGCGCCCGATGAGCTGGGTCTCGTCGGTTATCTCAGGCTTGCCATCTTTCAATGGCTGCACAAGCACCTGGGTGGTCACATATTCGGGCCCGCAGGCAACCACGCGGCTGTATTCCGCAGTCACCGGAATCTCATAGGCGGCGAGGTCAATCTCCCCCGAGTCAAGCATCTCGACAAGACGGGCCATCGAGGGGGCGACGGTCAGATCCACCACCATCCCTTTGTCTTCGGCCCACTGGGTGACGAGGTTGTAGTCATAGCCCATCTCCTGGTCTCGGTAAAGGAAGTAGGATGTCGGGCTGTACAGGGTGGCGACCCTGAGGGTGTCTGGCAGGGGATGGCACTGCTCTACCGTGGCCTTTTCGGTCTCGGCGCTCTTGTGGCCGCCGCATCCAGACAGACACGGGATGACGGCAACCAATGCCGTCGCGGCCAAAGGCGACAACCTGCTCAAGATTCCTGCGCTATGAGATGGTTCAATACTCGAAAGTCCCATGCTCGCCTGTGATAGTCAGGCGGTTTTCTGGGGCATCCTCGACGCGGCCAACGATGCGGGCCTCTATGCCGAAGCTCTCGGAGATGGCAATCACCTTGGCGGCATCCTCGGGAGAGACATATATCTCCATACGGTGGCCCATGTTGAATACCTTGTACATCTCGCGCCAGTCTGTGCCGCTCTGCTCCTGGATAAGGGCGAACAGCGGGGGCACCGGGAAGAGGTTGTCTTTGATCACATGTTTGCCTTCGACGAAATGAAGCACCTTTGTCTGGGCGCCGCCGGTGCAGTGGACCATGCCGTGGATGGCCGGACGCATCTCCTCAAGGAGCTTCTTTATTACCGGGGCATATGTGCGGGTGGGCGACAAGACAAGCTTGCCGGCATCGAGCGGAGTGCCCTCCACCTTGTCGGTCAGCCCTACCGAACCGCTGTAAGCGAGTTCGCGGGGCATGCCGCCGTCATATGTCTCGGGGTATTTGTCGCCGGTCTGGCGGGCGAACACGTCGTGGCGAGCCGAGGTCAGCCCGTTGCTGCCCATGCCGCCGTTATATTCCTCCTCGTATGTGGCCTTGCCTGAAGAGGAGAGACCTACGATGACATCGCCACCTTTGATATTGGCGTTGTCTATGACATCAGAGCGGCGCATGCGGCAGGTGACTGTCGAGTCAACGATGATGGTGCGGACAAGGTCGCCGACATCCGCTGTCTCCCCGCCGGTCGAGTATATGCTCACACCAAGCGAGCGCATACGCTCGAGCAGCTCCTCGGTGCCGTTGATGATTGCGGCAATCACCTCGCCGGGTATGAGACGCTTGTTGCGCCCGATTGTCGATGAGACGAGGATGTTGTCGGTGGCCCCGACGCAAAGAAGGTCATCGATGTTCATCACCAGCGCGTCCTGGGCGATTCCCCGCCATACCGACAAGTCGCCGGTCTCGCGCCAGTAAGCGTAGGCGAGAGAGGATTTTGTCCCCGCCCCGTCGGCGTGCATGATGTTGCACCACTGGGGGTCTCCCCCGAGGATGTCGGGGATTATCTTGCAGAACGCCTTGGGGTAAAGACCCTTGTCGACATTCTTTATCGCGTTGTGGACATCTTCTTTAGCCGCGGACACACCGCGCATCATATATCGTTCGTTGGAAGTCATAGTCGGATGTTTTCTTTATATGCAGGCCAGCACGGCGAGCGACAGCATGTATGCCATAGTGGCGGGGATAACAAGCAGCAGGGAGTCTATGCGGTCAAGGATGCCGCCATGGCCGGGAAGTATGTTGCCGGAGTCCTTGACCCCGAGAGTGCGCTTCACGAGCGACTCAACGAGGTCGCCCCATGTGCCGAAGACGCATACCACCGCGCCCAGCCCGAGCATCTGCCATATGTTCATGCCCCTGAAATCCTCGGGGAAGCAGAAGGAGAACACGCCGGCTGCAACAAGGCAGAAGAGCAGGCCTCCGAAAAAGCCTTCCCATGATTTCTTGGGTGAGATTCGTTCAAAAAGCTTGTGGCGGCCAATCAGAGACCCAACGCAGAACGCGCCTGTGTCGCTCAGCCATATCAGGATGAATACCGAAAGGATGAACACCGGTGATGTCAGGCTGTAAAGCCATCCCAGCAGACACATAGGCAACGCTATGTAGATCTGCCCCATGAATGAATGGGCATAATGGGCCAGGGCGTTGCCATCCTGCACATACAGCTGGGCGACCATACGGGCCAGAAGGCAGACTATATAGGCAAACAGGAATGTAGACAGGTTCCAAGAGGCGAGAAAGCCCGGCAACGCACCACCGGCTGAGATGACCGAACCGGCGGAAATCAGGGCCACCCCGGCGAGCATGTCGAGCAACGATGTCGTGTTTGATACGCGCCCCTGGTTGGATATTTTGTTGAATTCGTTGATACCCAGCACTCCGAAAAGCACTGTCAGTCCCCAGAACCATATGCGGCCGCCGAAGATGGCGCCCACGATAACAGCAATGTATAACAGACCTGTCAGGGAGCGTGTCAGAACATTTTTCATTATATGCGATATTTCGATGACAACGCAAAATTAACAATTTTACCTCATCTGGCAAAATTTAAGCGCTGATTAATAATTTCAGAGTGCCGCCTTCACCACACACCCGCCTGAACGCAAGATGTAAACGCCAGAGGAGACCGATTCTGGAGCCACTCTGCGGCCCGAAACTGTGAACACCTCGCATCCATTGAACCGCGCGTAATCGGCCAACGAGGCGGCGGTCAGCGGACAGGGCAATGGCGGCAGGCCTCCCTCCAACTTGCCGTCGACCGCCACTTGCCCCAGGCTGCCTGATGACAGCAATTTCCGCAGGCCAGCGTATGAATCAAGCACTCCCCCGCCCCATCTCGGGTTGGTGGGGTTGACGGTTGGAGCGACGGCAGAAGACACCACCGCCTCTTTGATTTCAGCCGGGGAGGCATCGGGTTTGGCCTCGAGCCACAAGGCGCACACACCGGCCACATATGGCGATGACATGGAGGTGCCGGAGGCGGAAGCCCAGTAATAGTCAGTGCCAGCCGAAGAGTCCATATGGCTGTAAGTGTCGACAACCTCGGGATGGGCAAGCGCGTATGGGGTTGATACCGATGAGACAAGCCACGCGCCCGGCGCGACTATGTCGGGCAATCGCCCTGTGAGCCCGCCGGTGCAGAATGATGAGAACCCGGCGATGTCGCCCACACCATATGCTCCACTGCCATTCTCACCGTCGAGCCTGGGCCATTCATTACGCGAACACATAGCCCCGACCCCGATGACTCCTTCGCCGGTGACGAAGTCGTTTATGACACCGTCAGTGCCAAGATAACCGAATGTCTCATTTCCGGGAATATCCCTGAACCTCAGCATGTCAGACGCGTAAGCCGTTATCCGCTGTCCCTGGCGGCCCGTGACCTCCAAGGCGATTTCATAACGTTCGGAAATCTCCCCGTCATGGCCAGGCAGATTCTCCACATCGACATACACCAGCCCGTTGAAACGCCCGTTCTCAGGGTTAATCTCAGTGGTCAGTGTTGCCACTCCGTTGAAACAGCGGGCAAAAGCCTCTGAGACCATTTCAGACGCGCCATCTCCGCCATGGGCAATGACAACCTCGTTTGATGAGCCGATGACCCATCTCTGCTCAGCACCAGCGGCAGAAACGGGCGGGAAAGCCTCGCGCGCGACCACCTCACCGGTCTCATTGTCGACAACGAGAACCGCGAAATCAAACGAAGACGCGTCTCGGCTCCACACGTCAATGTAACCTTTGGCCCTGAAGAGCCTCCAGGACGGGACATCGATGACAGCCGCCGCCGTCGGGCCGTCGGCGGGGAACACTCCGTTCCATATCCCTACCCTTCCGCCGTCATTTCCGGCAGAGATGCATATCACCGCCTCCTCGGCGAGCAATTCGAGATACTGGCAGAACAGGGATGTGCCGTCGTGAGGGCCAAGGCTTGAGCTGACCGACATGTTTATCACCGCCGGTTTACCCTGCTGCCGCGCGTAACCCACGACATCCTCCATCCCGGCCAACAGCAAAGCATCTGTCAGGATGCTGGTGGTGGCAACAATCTCGGCATCCGTGGCCACCCCGTGATATGGATTGCCACGGTAGCCCCCGGCCATAATCCCCGCGACATGTGTGGCATGCCACTGTCCGTCGTCATCGGTCTGCCAGGCGGCTATATCCTCCCGGTTCTCAAGACGGGTGACGGCGGCAGGGGTGTCGCCATAATCGGTCAGCAATGCCACACGCGACCATCCGTCTTCATCGTTCCTGAACGCAAGATGGTTAGGGTCAAAACCAGTGTCGGTGAAGCCAACCACCACCCCCTTTCCGGTGTAAGCCGGGGCGTCATCACCACAAGTTATCTCGGGAAGCGAGGTGAAAGTCAAAGCCCGGTCAAGGACGGGGGTGCAGACCTGGCCCCCCTCTATCCGAGAGACTACTCCAAGCGATGCCAACTCGCCTACAACGTCGACCGGGACGTAAGCGAGAACCATCGGGCCGCGCCGGTAGAGCTCGACCACAGAAAGAGGCAACTGTGTGTCATCACTGTTAAGCTTTATGATAAGCGGGATATATCTCCCGTCGGGCTGCCGCGCCGCCCCCTCTGCGCTTCCCAGCCGCTCTGACATTTTTGCGGCAAGCAGAGGCGAGAGGGTGCGCGAGTCAATTCTGAACGCCATCCCGGCCATAGACATGACGACAGCCAGCACGCATATACGGGTGAAGCGATGCGATAGATTTAATAGATTTAATGGTCGGAGCATAAGAGACATTTGATGTCAGAAGTCGCCCGAACGTTTATCTATGACACGGCCAATTATCATAAGCAAGGCTCCTGCCATCACCACGCCACATAGCGACATCGAGACAATCCGCCCGGTCGACGCCGCGACTCCGATTATCATTGTCAGCAGGTAGGCGATGATCATGCCGAGTGTGATCATGAATCCTGTCCAGAATATGGTCTTGCCTGTTTTCATAGCGTCCCTGTTGTTACGGAGATGGCCAGATGCCTCTCCGGGTGATTGAATTCTGGTCGGGAGGAATGCGCCCGGCATATTTTTTGCGGAGGCTCCTCCTCTCTTATTTAAATGACTTTGAGACAGGCAATGTTCAGTTACGACTGTGTTTGAATTGGTTGTAATTGCTGTTTTTTCAGATACAGCGAAACTCCAAGGCGGGCATCCCGGATGAGGACGGGGCAATCTCCCAGTCAAGCCCCTTCCGGCGTGAAGCGAGCAGGAAATGGCAGTAAGCGATGCCCATGTCGATGGCGGAAAACCGTCCGGAACCGGCACAGCTGAACCTCACCACCTCCTCGCCGCACCCCTCTCTGCCAGAAACGACACACCTCCAAGGCTGGGAATTGGAGGAGGATGGGGCAAGCCTGACAGCCTCAAGCGCCATCCCCACAGGGGAATCCTGAGGTGCCCCTTGAAACAATCGGGCGAACGGCTTACGGCGGTCGGCTTTCACCACACGACGCATCAGCCGCTCGGCAAACCGCCGCCTGGGGGTAGGATGGCCTATCGGGGACACAATCGAGATTTCCCGCCCCTGTCCCATGTGCCCGAATGCCTCGGCGAACGGCCCACGGCGGAATGTGCCCCCGAGCCAACATGTGGAGAGGTTCATCTCCGTGGCTTTAAGTATCAGGGCCTCGAACATGAATCCGGCCTGCACCTGCTCCGCCTGAGACTTACCTGAGGCCATGACAAGAAACTGGCGGGCTCCGGTGATGAAACCGTATGTGCCGAGCCGGCCATCTGCGTCCTCATGGGCGACAACGCGAATATCCGGCACAGCGACATCCTCGAAAAGCCTGGGGAGCGCCTTGATTTCCTCTTCCAGCGCGGCAATCGTGGCTTTGTCGAGACGCAACCCATTGTATGTGCGGCATGACTGCCGCCGTTGTATTATTTCAAGAATTTCCATCTCGCGTATCCATAAAGCCGACAAAAGCGCCCTGCGCACAAACGCGCGGGGCACTTCTGCAAGCGGTTATTGTCTTTGACCCGCAGTTTATTTGTTAAGGGTCTCGATATACTTCTGAAGCTCTTCAGAGGGTTGGATTTCATAGAAGCGCTGGAACATCTTCTTGGCCTCCTCGATGTTGTGGTTGGTCACATAGTAGTTGCCAAGGCGACCAAGCACCTGCACATAGATTGCCTGGCGGTTCTGCAGGTTGGCGGGGTCGGAGTCAAGCGCGGCGAGGGTCTCAAGGTCAGCCTGAGCCACGAGATCGTTGATTTCGCTCTGGTTTGCCACCAGTAAGATGCGTGCGCGGTGGTTGAGCACCAGCGGATGGTTGGGGGTCATCTCATACACACGGTTGATGGCGGCGATGGCCTTCTCAGATGAAGCCTGCCATGCGGGGTTCTCAGCCTTCTGCTGGGCCGAAGAGAGGGCGTTCCAGCGGAGGGCGAGGGCCAGCAGGTCGTTGGGATCCACGTCGTCTCCCTGGAGGTCGATGTATTTCTGCATCGTGTCGGCGGCCTCCTGGAAACGGAGACCATGGTTGTAAGCCTGCGAGAGGTCTTTGAGCAGGGAGGTCTTCTCGGGATCCACCTTAACGGCGTTCTCATACATCACGATGGCCAGGGAGTCATTGCCCATGTCGGTGAGCAACTCGCCATACTGGGAGTAGTCCTGCGAGTTTACCTGCGCCTTAGGGTTGGCGAGCAGGGCCTCGGCGGCATTGACGGCAGCGATGGTGTCGCCCATTGCCTTCTTGTTGTAGAACTGCATGCGCTGCATGTAGAAGTTGCCGGGATCGTCGGCAAGGATCTGCGATGCCAGGTCGTAGCTCTCAGGGTAACGCTGGGCGAAGAAGAGCAGACCTACCAGACGCTGCTTGTCTTTCTGGAACGAGTTGGGGTTCTGGATGTAAGCCTCATACTGATTGGCCGCGTTGGTCAGCTGGTTGGCGTCGTAGAGTTTCTCGGCCAGCTCACGCTGTACCAGCGCCGAGTTGGGCTGATAGGTCAGCAGCTCGCGGAGTTTGTCGATGGCGGCTTTCTCGTTGACCTTGAAGATAACGCGGGCATATTTGACGTATGCCTCGGGATGGGCGTCCTGGGCGTTCTTTGACTCATGGTCAAAGGTGGCAGCCATCTCGTACATACCGGCGGCATCACCGACATTGGTGCCGGCAAGACGGTCACCTTCAAGGATGTAAGGTGCGGGTGCGGTGTTCTTTGACTGCTTCTTGATGTCGGCGAGCCACTTGTCAATTTCATTGGCATAGGTCACCGGGTTGGCCTCGAAATATGCTCGGGGAATCTCGGTGAGGATGTCGGCGTCTTTCTTGGCCAGACCTTTGGCTTTCTTGAAATAGTCGGCGGCAGCCTTGGTGTCTCCGGCCGAGAGGGCGAGCGAACCGAGACCTACATAATTGTAACCGTTCTCGGCATCGGCAGCGACACCCTTGTCAAACATGGCCTTTGCCTGGGCCTTGTCGCCCTGCTGGAGGGCAATCTGGCCGAGGTAATAGTAGGCTGTGGCCTGGTCGGTGCCCGGCTGGGTGAGGGTGTTGTTGAGGATGATGGCGGCCTCTTCCGGCTGGTCGGCACGGAAGTATTCCACTCCATCCATGTATCCCTCGGCAGCCATCGACATGGCTCCTCCGAGGAGCAGGGAGAACATGAGTTTTAATTTCATCTTTCTTCTATAATTTATGCGTTATTACTATTTTTTTCCATTGTTTGAAATGCCCCGTGGGTCAATGCACCTCTACCTGGCGGTGGCTGACCAGCGCAGGCAGCACACCGGTGGTCTGTATCAGCTTCTGTCCCTGGAAAGAGGTCACGAAGGAGAAGAATCCGTTGGCAAGGCTGCCGGCCGCCCCGGTGTTTATCATATATATGGAGCGGTAGAGTGGATATGTGCCGTCAAAGATATAAGCCTGGTAAGGCTTGACGGCCACAAGGGAGTTGTCGCGGCGGATAGGCAGCACCTTCACCTGGTCGGTGAACTCGGTGGTGGTGGTGTCGTCGACCTCGAGGGTCTTGAACTTCTCCTCGGCAGACAGGTCGACCGTCTTCAAATCGGTGGAAATCCAGCTGACACCAACCAGGCCAATGGCGTTGCGCCGGTTCTTGACAGCCTCAAACACGGCTGGGATGGTCTCGGCCGAATAGACGTTGGCGGGGAACTTGCGCCCGTCCATGAGCGAGTCTGACATGTATTTTACGATGCTCGACCCGCTATGGTCGAATATCACCTGTATGTCGCCCAGCTTCGAGGGCCACACCTGATCCCAGCGGGCAACCTCCCCGGTCAGAATCTCACGCAGCTCCTTCAACGACAGGTTCTCCACCGGATTTTCGGGATTGACAATCACGGCGATGGCATCGACCGCGATTTTCTTTGTCTTGGCTACCCTCTTGCGCTCCTTGAGATAGCGGATCTGGTCTTTTGTCAGCTCGCGCGACACCACGGCCACGCGGGCATTGCCTAGAACTACCGAGTCAATGGCGGCTTTCTCATCTATATAATAAGGGAGGATTGCGGCATGGGGATAGCAGAATTCAAACACCTCGATTTCCTCCTGCATGATGTTCTCAAACGAGGCATCACAGGCCATCACAAGGGTGCCTGACGTGGCAGAATTGCCTTTCGGGGCCTCCTTGCGGCCCCCTTTCGAGCTGCAACCGGCAAGTATGCCTGCCAGCAGGGCAAGCACCGCCATAAACGCTATGACCTTATGTCTGTTCATAATCCGCTATAATGCTTGACGCAAAGTTACACTATTTTTCTATATCAGCGAAATTTTTTCGACATCGCCGCTATTAAAGCCATCAAGTCCCGCTTCGCGGCAGCCTATGGCCACATCGGTCTCATAGCGAGCTGTCGATGCCCCAGAACTGCCGTATGGCCCTCCAGATGCCATAGAGGATGAAAGCGATTCCGCCGATCCAGCGGAGCCACTGCATTATGCCCGGGCCCCATTGGAAGAAGTTGATGAGCAGCAACACGCCCATCCCCACATACACTATAATCATTATGATGCCGAACACGACCCTCATCGTGGAGGGTACCATGCTCCGTCTTTCATCGTCTCGTTCCATAACAAAGTCGAATTATTGCGTTATCAAAGTGTCCTTTATCGTTAAACGCCTGCCCTCACTGAAAGTTCGGGAAGCGGCATCTTGACAACTGACTATCAAAATTAACTATTTTCCCCGAGGTCAAAGTAATCGACACCTTTAATTTAATTTTCGTTAACACCAGCCCGCCCTTTTCACCCATCTTTTTTGTTTAACTTTGTGTTAACAAGACGACAAAACAACTTTTTTCACGCCATGCTCCCACCTCTCGCAGAACGCCTCAGGCCGAAATCACTCGACGATTACATCGGACAGTCACATCTGGTTGCCCCCGGAGCAATCATCCGCCGGATGATTGACTCGGGAAACGTCAGCTCGTTCATACTGTGGGGGCCTCCGGGGGTCGGGAAAACCACCCTGGCAAAAATCATCGCGAACACCACCGAGTGTCAGTTTCACACCCTTTCGGCGGTCACGTCAGGGGTCAAGGATGTGCGTGAAGTAATCGAACGTTGCAAGGCTGAAGCCCAGAGCATGTTCTCGAAAGGACGCCCGATACTTTTCATCGACGAAATCCACCGTTTCAGCAAGTCGCAGCAAGACAGCCTGCTGGGCGCTGTCGAGAACGGCACGGTCACGCTCATCGGCGCGACCACCGAGAATCCATCCTTCGAAGTAATACGCCCGCTGCTGTCACGCGCCCAGGTCTACACCCTCAAGCCCCTCGAAGCCCCTGAGCTGCAGATTCTTCTCGACAGGGCCGTCAGCGGAGACGAAGTGCTGCGCAAAAGAGGCGTGAAGGTGGAGGAGACCACCGCCCTGTTCCGCTTCTCGGGAGGAGATGCCCGCAAGCTGCTCAACATCCTCGACCTGCTCGAACAATCCACCACCATAGGCCAGCCGATGATCATCAACGACAAGGTGGTGACCGAGCGCCTGCAAGAGAACCCGGCCGCCTACGACAAGCAGGGCGAGATGCATTACGACATCGTATCCGCCTTCATAAAAAGCATCCGGGGAAGCGACCCTGACGCTGGCATATACTGGCTCGCCAGGATGATTGCCGGCGGCGAAGACCCTGAGTTCATTGCCCGCCGGCTCGTCATACTCGCCGCCGAAGACATCGGCCTGGCTAACCCCAACGCGCTGCTGCTGGCCAACACCACATACGACATCATCCACAAAATCGGCATGCCGGAAGGACGGATTCCCCTCGCCGAATGCGTCATCTACCTGGCCACCTCCCCCAAAAGCAACTCCGCCTACAAGGCCATCGACGCGGCCCTTGCCGAGGTGAGCCGCAGCGGCGACCTGCCAGTGCCGCTCCATATCCGCAATGCCCCGACCTCGCTTATGAAAAAGATGGGCTACGGGGCCGACTACAAGTATGCCCACGACTACCCCGGCAACTTCGTCATCCAGCAGTTCCTCCCCGACGACATCAAGGCTTCCCGCTTCTGGATCCCCTGCTCCAATCCAGCCGAAGACCGCGCCGCGCAGCTCCAGAACCAGCGCTGGCATCCCGGATCAACCCCCTTGTAATTCGATTGGTTAGAAAATTATTGGCGCGGGTGTTGGAAAATAGGGATTCTTTACCTATCTTTGCGAAAAACAACTTTAGATTATTGCGACTCTCCCCTATACATACATAAAAACTTACCAAGATGAAGAAGCACAACTTCTATGCCGGCCCGTCGATTATGAGCCAGTACACCATCAAGAACACCGCCGACGCGGTGCTGGATTTCGCTAACACCGGCCTGTCGATTCTCGAAGTCTCACACCGTTCAAAGGAGTTCCAGGCTGTGATGGATGAAGCGCAGGCCCTGGTCAAGGAACTACTTGAAGTGCCCGAAGGCTACAGCGTGCTGTTCCTCGGCGGAGGCGCCTCACTCCAGTTCGCAATGGCACCCTACAACCTCCTCAAGAAGAAGGCCGCCTATCTCGACACTGGCGTCTGGGCCCACAAGGCTGTCAAGGAGGCCAAGCTGTTTGGCGACGTCGACGTTGTCGCTTCTTCCGAAGACAAGAACTACAACTATATCCCCAAGGACTTCGTTGTCCCCGCTGATGCCGATTATTTCCACTACACCACCAACAACACCATCTACGGAACCGAAATCCGCAAGGATCCCGAGGTAGGCGTGCGCCTGGTGTCAGACATGTCGTCAGACATCTTCTCCCGCCCGGTGGATGTGTCTAAATATGACCTCATCTACGCCGGCGCGCAGAAAAACCTCGCCCCCGCCGGCGCCACCATCATCATCGTGCGCGACGAGGTAGTGCAGAACCCCTGCCGCCCCATCCCGACGATGCTCAACTACAAGACCCATATCGACAAGGGCTCGATGTTCAACACCCCCCCTGTCCTCCCGATATTCTCCGCCCTGCAGACCCTCCGCTATTACAAGGAACTCGGCGGCATCAAGGCAATCGAGAAAATGGACCTCGACAAGGCGGGCCTTCTTTATGAGGCTATCGACTCCTCAAGGATATTCCAGGCCACCGTGCCCGACCATGCCGACCGCTCAATCATGAACGTCTGCTTCGTGCTCAAGCCCGAATACGCCGACCAGGAGAAGGCATTCATGGAATTCGCCACTTCGAAAGGCATCGTCGGCATAAAGGGCCACCGCTCGGTTGGAGGCTTCCGCGCCTCGCTCTACAACGCCCTCCCCATCGAGAGCGTCAAGGTGCTGGTGGAAGCAATGAAGGAATTCCAGGACAAACTTTAAACCGGCTGCCTCATCATGAAAGTATTAGTAGCTACAGAAAAACCGTTCGCACCGGTCGCCGTCGACGGCATCCGCAAGGTAGTCGAAGAGGCAGGCCACGAACTCGCCCTTCTCGAAAAATACAGCTCGCGCCAGGAGCTTCTCGACGCTGTCAAAGACGCCGATGCCCTGATTATCCGTTCTGACAAGGTCGACGCCGAAGTGCTCGGCGCAGCGCCCGCGTTGAAAATCGTGGTGCGCGCCGGAGCCGGCTATGACAATGTCGACCTCGCCGCCGCGACCGCCCACGACGTATGCGTGGAGAACACTCCCGGCCAGAACTCCAACGCCGTGGCCGAACTCGTGTTCGGTATGACGGTGATGGCGGTCCGCAACATGTACAATGGCACATCAGGCACCGAGTTGAAAGACAAGAAGCTCGGCATCCACGCCTTCGGACAGGTTGGCCGCAACGTGGCCCGCATCGCCAAAGGATTCGGTATGGAGGTCTCCGCCCTCGACCCCTACTGCCCCGACGAGGTGATGGCCAATGCAGGAGTCACCCCCGTCAAGAGCGTTGACAAGCTCTATTCCGGCAACCAGATTGTCTCGCTCCACATCCCAGCCACCCCCGAGACTAAAGGCTCGGTAGGCTATGAGCTGATGATGAAACTCCCCAAAAACGGCGTATTGGTGAACACCGCCCGAAAAGAGGTCATTGACGAAGAGGGGCTGCGCAAAGCCCTGGCCGAACGCGCCGACCTCAAATATGTCGCCGACGTGAAGCCCGACAACGCCGCCGTGCTTGAAGAGGAATTCTCCGGACGCGTGTTCTTCACCCCCAAGAAAATGGGAGCCCAGACCGCAGAAGCCAACATCAACGCCGGCATCGCCGCCGCCCGTCAGATTGTCGACTTCTTCCGTGACGGCTCGGCCCCGTTCAGGGTAAACAAATGAACAATGTCCGTAAAGACAAACGGACATAAACCTCACCTGCTGCGGTTGCCGCGAATAAGCGACAACCGCGGCAGTCTCACATTCCTGCAGCACCCCCTCACGGCCCCATTCCCGATAAAACGGATATTCTACCTTTACGGGATGCCGGAAGGGTCGCAGCGGGGAGGCCACGCCCATATCCGTGAAAGCCAGCTGCTCATCGCCGTCGCCGGCAGCTTCACCGTCAAAGTCTTCGACGGGGCAACCTGGGAGACATACACCCTCGACCGGCCCGACATCGGCCTGCTGCTGCCCCCGCCCTATTGGCGCGAGCTCCACGACTTCTCTCCCGGAGCCGTCTGCCTGACGTTGAGTTCCACCGATTTCGACCCAGAGGAATACCTGTCGCCAATGTCAGATTACCTCGACTATCTCGCCGCGCATCCCGACACACAGACTCCCGACTGACCGCCCAGCCGGCCAAGATTCCGGTATGTCTGCCGCCAATGCCCCTATGAAACATCCCTCAAAGACCTCAAAGATTATAATTCACGATTTATTTGCAAGCATCGGAAATAATCCCTAACTTTGCATAACAAATCCCGTCCCCGTAGTTCAATGGATAGAATATCGGATTCCGGTTCCGACGATTAGGGTTCGAC
>ERZ778495.1343-NODE-1343-length-17381-cov-7.554138_pt1 | contig 17381 bp, 15 predicted proteins | sample MGYA00433100_ERZ778495 | MGnify/ENA primary metagenome ERZ778495 (study PRJEB29527, sample SAMN07138962) | mouse gut metagenome | material: feces | host: mouse | place: China:Nanjing | collected 2016-01-25 ...
AAAAACACACTTTCCAATGAAAACAAATAAATCCACCGCATCCAAGTCAACCGAGCTGACCGATGCACCCAAATCCAAAGTATCAACCCCTAATCCCGATTTTATCATGAAATCAGATAACTCTACCAACCCCAATCCCGCAGTCAACAGCGACAACGCTGTTAACAGCACTACCACAGCCAACGCCGTTACCAATGAAAATCTGTTTGGCAACGACCAGACTTCAACCGAGGCAACAGCCATAACCGAGCCGCCGAAGCAACAGCGTATCGGCAAGCAGCAGCGCAAATCAGATTTCACCGAGTTTAAGACAACGTTCCTTACTCCGGCAAAGGTGGTGAACCGACACCCGGTCAACATCGAGGATGACATCTGGGAGCAGCTTGAACGCATCGCCAGAATCCTCGGCGAGCGTGGCACCACCGTCGCCAGCTACATAAACGCTGTCCTCGCCGACCATCTGCGAGCCTACTCCCCGGACATCGAAATCTGGCGCAAACTCTAATGTCTAACCCGACCGCTGGGAACGGTTATCGTCAGCGTACAACTAATTCACGTAAGTGGGTTAGTTGGGGATGCAAGGGTATGTTTCGGGAGGTAAAAAATTACCACACCGAACCCCCTCGCATCCCCGGCGGGACGCTCTCTGTTCCCTACGGTCACCAACCCCAACTTCATTGCATGAGGAAATACAATCCTGACGCACCGGGAGTGAAACTCCGCGGGCGACCAAAGAAAGAATCAAGTGATAAGCGAGACCGTAAAGTATCCGTGAATTTTACCGATGCGGAAGAGCGAGAGGTGAAAGCCAAGGCCGCAGCCGCCGGAATCAGCATAGCAGAACTACTCCGTATAAGTGCTTTCAAACTCTCGATTGTTGAGCGTCTCACTGATTTCGAGCGTGAGACTTTACGCGAACTTATGTATCAAGGCAAGAATCTCAACGACCAGGTTAAGGCTTGTCAGGCTAACGCATGGCCCTCGACCAAACGAAAAGCCGAGGCGTGTCTCGACGGGATTTTAGCCATTCTCCGCAAGTTGAAAATCCAAAATTCGACATTGTTATGATAGCGAAAATACTCGCAAAAGGAGGCGCATCCGACATTGTGGGCTACGTTATGCGTGAGTTCCACGATAAGGAAAAGTACACCGCCGACACATGGCGGCTGATAGATTCCGACGGCGTTTTCGGAGATGACTACCGCAGAATCGTGGACAGTTTCGACATCGGGGCGAGCCTCAACAAGAGAATCAGCAAGCCTGTCGGTCATATATCCGTGAGTTTCGACAAGGCGGATTTGCCCCGGCTTACAGATGATTTCATGGTGCAACTGGCGAAGGAATATATGGAACGCATGGGCATCAAGGACACGCAATATATAATAGTGCGCCACCTTGAAACATCCTCGCCGCATTTCCATATAGTCTATAACCGCGTGAATCTCCACGGCAAAGCCATCGACGAAAGCAATAATTTCGACAAAAGCCATAAGGCGACTAAGGCTATCAAACTGAAATACGGACTGACTTTTTCGCCGAAAAAGAAGTTGTATGAGGATGCTATTGGCGAGATGAGAGCAAAGATTAAGGCGGCAATGTTCCGCTGCAAATCGTGGGACGAGTTCCGCCGTCGCCTCGCTCCTGCTGGGATAACCGTGGAATTTTACAACGACCGCGACACAGGCAAGCCGCAGGGCATACGCTTCTCCGACGGCGAATTCACCTTCAACGGCTCGAAGATTGACCGCGCATTTTCCTACAGGCGTCTTGACAAATTCTTTGCCAAGAACGCAGGAATAAGAGAAGCCCAGCCTCAGCGACCGATACCAATTTCAGTGACGGCAAAGGTCAAGGAGGCTCCTGTGGCTAATGTCGTGGAGAACATAATCGAAACCGGATGTCAGGCTATCGGCGGACTGTTCCAAGTCGGACCCGGCTATGACCCGGAAGAAGAAGCCTTCATCCGCGCGATGAAAAAGAAACCCAAAAAGACAAAAGGAAGATCACTGTAATGGCAGATTTATACTCACTCGTCAAGAAACAGGACGAGAAGATTGACGACCTTCTCAAAACCGCGAAAGAGAACAAGGATTTACTGACAGACATTGATACGCGACTGGTATCCGGGCCTGTGCAGACGGAACCGTCGGCATCAGCAATCCCGGAGAGAATCCAAGTTGAGCTGCCATCGAATATCGCTACTAAAGAAAACGTGTATGGAGCGGTGAACCAGGCACTCAAGAATCAAACGGATTATACGGCGCAAGCTATTACGAAAGTATGCAGTGGCTTTATGTTTAAGTCACCCTCGCCATCACCATCGGCACCGGCAGTCAGTGATGAACAGATACGAAAAATCGCACAAGAGGCGGCAGACAAAGCTGTGGATAAGCGTTATGAAAAACTTGATGCGGCCGCTGATACTGTATTACATCGTATTTACAACCTTGTCCACGGTGCTATCTGGGCGGCAATCCCGAAATGGATGTATATCGTTTTCGCAATCGCAGTTCTCGCCGCCGGAGGCTTCGGTTATGGCTTCTTCCACCAGCTTAACGAAAACTCCAAGCTGAAAGATGTCGAATGGCTCTACCGCTATGAGCGCGGACTTTACCGCGACATGAATACGGTAATGCACCGAGAACGCCTTATGCTCTACGGCACCACACACGAAGTAGACAGTTTGAAATCGCTGATTCGCCATCACGAACAGCGAACCTGCGCCGACACCACATATACATATTACTATCCCTCCAAACCCTAATCCCAACCAATGCCATCGCCAGCTTCCACAGTTGTCGGTGGCATTTTTTCTTTTCCACTTATTCAACTCATAGAATTATGTTTCTCAGCATATTCGATTGCCAACTCAGAAAATTTTGCTAATTTTGCAGTGACCTTACGCCGTGAGACTCCACAATGGAGCCGTAACGAGGGAGGTCATTACATAATGAAAGCGTTTATCGACGCTTGATTCTTGGCTAATCTGGAATGTGGCAGTTTCAAAACTTCGTCAAGAATGAAGTAACGGTAGATGTCTCGGGTATGGTTAATATACCCTTAGGTGGATTATACCTTATAGGTATGTCCCCTTTGGCGTATCATATCATACGGCGTAGGCTCTACGTTACTCGTTCTACGAAGTGACGGCAGCCACAGCCACAGATTAGCAGGACGAGTAACGGTACGGATCCTGCGCTTTTTTTGTTTAACAAGTCCATAGAGGGTCATGGACAATACAAATACATGGAGAGCCCTCTATGAATATTCCAATCATACGCCATATTTTTGTTATTGCAGGTATAACTTGGGCAATAGTATTATCATCGTGCGGGCGAGATGTTAACTCAATAGCTGACCCTCATTTCGATACCAATGGAGCACCGCTTGACACGATTGTAGAATTATTCTCTCCAAAACTACCTGAATCTGCAAAACTTTATGTTGAGACTTCCGGTAGCATGAATGGTTTTTTTCGAGCTAATCAGGCTAACAATTTCAAGAAAACAGTATGGTCTGTTTTCTCAGGCGTTGCTCCAATTACCGATGGCAATGTTTACACTATGTCGAACGGCGGCGATATTGACACTCCCGTTACTCTCGGTAATTTCCGCAATAGCATGAATGCAGGTGCTTTCGTTTCTAACTCATCAACACACGTACCTGCGATGCTTCACAATATCATCGAGAATATCGATACCTCCAAGAACGAAGTCGCTATTCTTGTTTCTGATATGAAATATAGCCCTATGGGTAAGACTGCCGCACCTGAACTTCTCCAATATCAGGAGCAGATCAGAAACGTCATCGGCGTACACTCGAATGTTTCGCTCTCTTTCGTTTGCGCTAATTCAGAGTTCCTTAATCCTAACGGCTCGGTTGCTGAAGCCAACTCGCCTTATTATTTCATTATCATTGGTAATTCTGAGAATGTGGCTGCCATGAGGAATAATATCGCTCGTTGGTGCGAGGCAACCAATTCCTATGTCGAGTCGGGCGATATGGCAATGAATTATCATACGCCAAATTATACCATTGAGAACGTAAAAAACGGTATGCTGAGTTCTGAATATCCCAAAAACCTTATAACTGTTTTTGACCGTGAGGTTTCAGATACTTGCTCGTTCATTGTCAGAGTTGACATGACCGGCTATCCTTGGAGAGCTGTCGATGCTGATATACTAAAGGACTGCTTTAAGGCTAAAGCTGCCTATGGCTCATCTGTCGATGTTGAACTTCTTACTGATGAAGACCATCTAGTGGATGACCACGCATATAAGGGTGAGTTCAAACGTCGCTCTTACGCTGACTTCCTCGTGAAACTATACAACGTCGCTCTCGATGATGAAGTTGTCGAGTGGACGTTTACTAATAAACCTTTTGATGGTCGCTATCTGATGGACTTTAATACTATCATAAACGCTGACCAAGAAAATGATTTGTCTGGATCTTTCTCCTTCAACAAGTTTATCAAGGGTTGCTTTAACGCTCGTCTTAATACTTTCGACGAGATTCCGGTTCGCATCCTTGTTTCGTCTTATCAATGAAATAATAACAACTCAGTATGGGTATCATAAAAATATTCTTCCTCCTACCGTCTAAAGGCAAGTTCTTACAGAATTTCGCCAACAATGACCAGTTGAAGGCTCAGGCGGAGCAGGTATGGCGACAGCTCGATGGGCTTTCACCAATTCTGCTTATATTAACTGCTGTCCTTGGCATCGGTCTCGCGATTTATTACTATACCGGGTATAATGAAAAGCCTGGCCGTCATTACAAGATTCAACACTGGGGCTTATGGGCGGCTATCGCCTTTATTCTCTCACTTATTGGTACTGCCGTTATTGAATATGTCGGCATTAAGACCAATATCAAGACCGGCCTCACATCCCTCTATTGGTTGTGTGCCATTAATAATGCCCTCTATTGCTTAATCCTTTATTTCTTAACCTCCGTTGTTTGGTGCAACCTCAAATTCTGCCGTACCAACGCTTATAAATTCCTCAAATTCTGACTATGAAAAGGGTATTTGTATTCTGTATCGGCGGCACCGGCCTCCGAGTTATGAAATCCATTACCATGCTTCTTGCAGCAGGTATGGACGCTAAGGGTTATACGATTGTTCCAGTCCTTATTGACCCACACATGGACTTGGAGGAAAAGCGTAATCTCCAAACCCTTATTGGCGAATATGAGACTGTCTACAACAATGTAATTCTCAGCGATGGCAAACGCCTCAATCCCATACCGGGTTTCTTCGGCACCGATATTGCTGACCTTGCTAAACTCAATGGTCAGCAAAACGATATTTCTGAGCCTATCGCCGAAAAGCGTTCATTCGGTCAATATCTCAATGTTGGCAACCTCAATTCTGAGGATGTGAATAAATACCTCGTTCAGACGATGTTCTCACAATCCAACCTTGACAATGACCTCTCCGTTGGTTTCAAAGGAAGCCCCAATGTTGGCACTGTCGTTCTCGGTGAGATGATAAAGGGTGCTGACTGGTTCCAAGCGTTCTGCAACGCTTGTCAGAAAGGCGACCGCATCTTTATCATAAGCTCGATTTTCGGCGGCACCGGAGCCTCTGGTTATCCTCTCCTTGAAAAGAAAGTTCGTAATTCCACCGACCATCCTAACGTCAAGGACGCTATTATGGGTGCGGTGTCCGTGCTTCCGTACTTCTCGCTAGAAGATCCTTCTACAACCGATAGCGACATCGATTCTGCTAACTTCCTTACAAAGACTAAATCCGCTCTCGCTTACTATGAGCAGAGCGTTATGTCTGATTATATTTATTATGTTGGCGAGCAGGGGATGAAAACCACTTACGCCAACGACGAGAAGAAACAAGAGGACAAAGCCCACTTCGTTGAACTTGTCGCTGCTACCGCTCTCTTTGATTTCGTATCAAAGACCGACAAGCCCGATAAAACTCAGGCTCTATCTCGTGCTATCAAGGAAGATGTCGAGTCTCTTTCAGTTTCTTCTCTCGGCGACGCATACAACAATGTTGTTAAGGCAGTCGCTGACATGATGATGCTTTCACGTTTGGTATATTTCCTTCCCAACGAGAGTCAGTTCCCGCTGTCGAAAAATCGAGGGTTCAATGAAGATTTCTATAATGACAAATCTTTTGTAAGCCTTAGAAACTTCCTCTTTCGTTTCTCACAATGGTATCAGGAACTCGCCGAGAATAAACGTGGCTTCGCTCCGCTTACCATTGCAGACCCAAATGACCGTGGAGCTAAACTTTCCAACTGGATTCAGGACTTCTCACTTGACGCAAAGGACGAGTCCTATTACCTGTTGGATATGATTCGCGCAAGTAATAAGGATAAAGATGATACTCACACCATAAAGTTCCGTCGCTTCCTTGATTATGCGTACCAAGCTATTGATAAATGTACTTCTAAAATAATGTGACGCTATGAGTAGTGTTGACCTCAATATAATCGAGCGTGGTCTTAAAGGTCAGGAGTGGACGGCTGAAAAAGGTCCTATCACTGCCGGAGATCTCGCCAAAATCTCAGAGCAACGCACTAATAACAGTAGCGCGTTAAATGCTCTCCCGACTCCCTTTGCTCGGTTCTTCGTCGTCAAGGAGGCTTTTCGCCGTGCCCTCGAAGAAGTGAAAGACCCAAAGAAAAACGCTGGTGACGCTTACAACCGTCTTGTGTCTGATACACTCGATGTTTTTGAACTTCTCTATAATATCACATTCCACGAAGGACGTTGGGATGATTCCCGTAAAATCGTCATTCGTGAATGGGAGCTTGCAACTGACCTAAAGAACTTGAGAAATCAAGTTCCTATCCTCGGTAGTGCAGTCGAGAATTACTTCGCCTCTGACCTCAAAGCATCCGGCAATCGCCTTTTCTTTGTGGTGCTCGTTGATGGTGGACGAGATTATCTTCTCGCCACTTCATCGCCGTTTACCGGCTTCGTAACTCCACCGGACCTCGACAAGAAAGTTGATCACCGTGGTAACGGAACAACTTCTTTCATGGGTAAACGCTACCAGCAGATGCCGTCGCTCGTGCGTAAGTCCGGTGGCACTTACTTCCGTGATATTCGTTTGTTTGGTGCTCGCGATAAGGATTTCAAAAACTATATGTTCTATCTCGTCGATAATTCCCCACTGGGCGACGAGATGAAAGAACTGCGTGACTACATCAAACAAATTCAGATTACAGACCCTGACATCAATAAGAACTGGCAACCGCAGTTCAAGCCTATCATTTCTGAAAACTCAAATGAGCTTGTCATAAATGGTCTGCCCGTTGGTAAGGATTCAGGTCTCAGCACTGTAAACTTCTTCAATGATACTCTCATACGTCTGCCGTTCCGCTTGTCAAAGGACTATTATCAGCCTATGACTTACGCTGGAGCAGACGATAGTAGAGATTACGACTTCATGTTGCCCATTAGCCATGAAGCCTTATCACTCATTGAGGGAGATTTCCAATGCGTCTGCAAAGTAACTAATGCCAAAGTTATCGTAACCCTTAAATATAAGGGTCAGGAGTACACCAAGGACTATTATGTTGACTCTGATAACCTCGGCTCTCGTGGTCGCATCGTAAACCTGCAACGTGAAAACATCAGCTTTAACCTCGCTGTTTTCCCGAACATTCTCTCTCCGAACCGAAACGAAAACAACTACTTCAAGGTGATGGCGGTTGTCAACGATGCAACAACAGATTACCGCCCCGTATCAATCAACAATCTTGAGATGTCGTTCTTCTTCAGAAACGATGATAACCGTTTCGAGGAAATTGAGACAATCGACAAGGATAATACTCACGCCAAATTCGGCGTTCGTCCTGCCGTTGTTCGTTCTAAACAAAATCTTGAACGGGAGGTAGATGCAGGCTCGAAGTTCTACGAGATATTCAACTCTCAATTCGACGCTATCAGCTTACGCTTTACCCTTGACAGCGGCACTTGCGAGGGTGTGCTTATCCCGAATTGGAAACGTGCTCAGCGTACACAGGATGCGTACACCTATGCCGTTGACCTTGGCACTACAAACACTTATATCTCGTGCTGCAAGTTCGGTCGCGATAATGAACCTGAACAGCTCAATATGGACGAGCCGATGGTGGCTTTCCTACACGACTTCAAGCGTTCTTCTCAGCACTCTCTTGTTTCGGTTATTGAAAATGCCATTGCTCCTAAGTGTCGCAAAAACTTCAATACCGAGTTCGTGCCGGCTCTCATAGACGGCTCAATTTATCGTTTTCCGATTCGCACCGCCCTTTGTGTGCAGAAAGGTGATAGAAGCAAGCCCTCATTGTTCGATAACTGCAACATCGCTTTCTTTTATGAGAAGTCGATTGGGCTTGGCAACCAGTCTATCCTCACCGATATTAAGTGGGAGGATAGCCACGAGAAAGAACTTCGCCTGTTTATCCGCGAATTGCTCCTTATAATCAAGACCGACGTTCTCCAAAAGAACGGTCTGCTTGCTAATACTAAACTTATATGGTTCCGTCCTCTCAGTTTCAAAGGTGCAATTAAGGACATCTATACTACAATTTGGCAAGAAGAAGCGAAGAACCTCCTTAACATCGGATCTTCGCAAATCGATTGTATATCTGAATCAGAGGCACCTTACTACTATTTCAGCAAAAAGAACTCTTTCAACAGCGTTGACGCTGTCTCTATCGTCGATATTGGTGGCGGTTCAAGCGACTTCATCTATTTTGCCGACAGCAAACCTCAAATCGCGAACTCCGTTCACTTCGGTTGCGATGTTCTTTGGGGTAATGGTTTCAGCGGGTTCGACAATGACCGTGTAAACGGCATTTACGAACGCTTCGTCGAGACCGTTCATCTCGGCGACCATACCGATGAACTTGAACAGCTCAATATCAAGATGCGCTCAGACCGAGAGGTTTCCACTAAGGACATAATCAACTTCTGGCTGAGCAACGATAGCCGTTGCGAAATCACCAAGAAGTTGAAAGAATCATACAAGCCTCTGTTCCTTTATCACTTCGCCTCTATCGTGTACTTCATGGCGAAGATGTATAAGGCTAAGAGCCTCGCTTGTCCGCGTTCCGTTCTTTTCTGTGGAAACGGTAGTCGTTACATCGATGGTCTGCTTTCTTCGGATAAGGCAACCATCAAGGAACTTGTCGCCACAATCTTCAAAAATGTTTATGGCGATATAAAGGATATTCAGGTTATTCTTCCCGATAGCCGAAAAGAATGTACCTGCTATGGTGGCCTTTATCGCAACTCCGATGTCGATGTGCCTGATGAGTTTAACTTCCAAGGCGTCTCTGATAGGGTCTATGAGAATGTCGAGCAGCTTAAAGCCGACTTCCCTGCGGTTAGTCGCGATCTTCTCAATACCTTTGCTTCGTTCAATAAACTCTTCGCTGATCTCCTTCGTATCCTTATCTCTAAAGGTGAGCTTGATAAACAGGTTGACTCAACCGAAATTATCAACCTCATTTCATCCGGCACTCAGGATTCTCTGGAGAAGAACTTCAAGACACAGGTCATTCAGAAACTCAATGACAGCGAGGTTTACCACGATTCGGTATTCTTCTTGCCTATTATTGATAACGTGTTAAAACTAACTAAGATTTAATATGTTTCAGTCAGGCATCTCTATTGTATCGCTGATTATATCTATCGCGACTTTTATAATCGCGTTTGGCGTTCAGCTCTATTACTTTTTTGGAACCCGAAAGAAGTTAGAGACTGTCCGCAATTTCTTCGTTAAGAATCGCGAATATGAAGTATATGGTGAGGCAGAAGATTCTCAGCTCAATCCTTATGTAGCAGAAGAAGGCTCCAGCCTACACACTCTTATCAAGGAGTTGAATGAGTACACCAAAAAGAACCACGGCACCACAGATTTTTCGGTCATTCAAAACAAGACTGACCGAAAAATCAATGTCTTGTATGATAATGCAACGTCACGTATTGCATTCCCTACCTATGTAGGTCTCATGGGTACTTTCATTGGTGTATTCCTTGGCTTGTTATTCTTCACTATCGGCTTGGGAGCTTCTCCGAATGGTGAGGGCATTACTGACGAGACTATTGGCAATCTTATTTCCGGTGTTCTCGTTTCGATGTCAACAAGTTTCATCGGTTTGCTTCTTACGACGATTACTCATCATCTTGCAGCTGAGACTCAAAGGGTGGTTCGTGAAGACAAGAACGAGTTCTACGAGTTTATTCAGAATGAACTTATGCCGACCCTCGGTGTCAGTATGGTTGCCGCTCTAAATAAGCTGCACCATACCATCAATCTCTTTGAACCGTCGTTCAATAATGTAATCGACCGCTTTCAGGCAACATTTGACTCTTGCACTCAACGCTTCGGGTCTGCTTTTGAGCAGAACGTAACCATCGTTTCCGAAGCTGTGCGCGTTATGGGTGAAAATATGGACAAAATCAATGAGAATGTTGACCTGCAAGCTCAACTTCTCAAGACTCTTCGCTCTCGCGGTGTCGTTGAATCCCTCGATGCTTTTGTTCGTGCTTCGCAGAACTTTGACCTAGTTACAACGGCTCTTAATCGCTTTGAGGTCACTCGCAACGCGATCAAGGATGTTACCGTTGAACTTGTCAACACGCAACGCCGTTATAATGAATCGCTCGAAATTCCGCTTAATGTTGCCAATAAGCTCAATCAGATACTCTCACGCATTACTGACTTTGAGAAAAGCATTAATGCTCTTGGTCGCAGTATAGAAAAAACTGACCTTCTTGGTAACACCGAAATTGAAGCCCTCAAACAAGCAATTACTGCTATTAAGAAAAAGCAGAAAGTCGCTGTTGAGGCTATGGAAGTATCCGACGGACATCTTGAAAATATTTTCAAGATGCAATCCGAAGCTATCGTTAAACTCGGCCGTACTTACGAAGAAAGTTTCGCCACCTATGCCGAGAGGTTCCAGAACATTCTCGATGGTCTAGAAAAAGAAATGCTTGAACGCCGACGCGAGATTGTGGTCGCTATCGAGGAGAAATTCTCTCTTGACCAGATTCAGCAAGAGTTCTCTCAACTTAGCAAGCTGAAAAAGATTGAGGAATTGCTTACCTCAATCAACACTAAAAGTTCTCGTGAAGAAGTAGATAAAACCATCGAAACCACTCGTCGCGAAGTCGAATCGATACGTAAACTTCTTGACAAGGCGATTGAAGATGCCAAGAAGAAACCGGAAACCACGACCACATCGGGTGGCGGTGGCTTCCTCGGCGGTATCTTCGGCGGTCGTAAATAACTTTACCAATGGATAGTCGCAATAATAAAAGTGCTTTTTGGCCGAGCTATGTGGATATTATGACCACATTGTTCGCTATCATGCTTGTACTTTTTGCGGTATCTTATAGCCGCTTCAAGATTAAGCAGCGCGAACTGGAGGAGTTCAAAGATAAGTATGAGGAAATCATGTCTATCTACAAGGCCGTAGATAATATTGACCCCGAATATTTCGAGTTCAATCCAGATTACCTCAAACATATCTTCAAAATTCAGGTTAACTATCAGAAAGGTAAGTTTTCTCTCGACAACCTGCTTCAAGACGACCCTAAATCTCCCGAATATAATCTGACAGAGGCTAACGCTATTCGTCAACAAATTAGAGATGCAGGTGAAGAAATCAAGCGCACAATACTTAATTTGCAACAAAACGATTCTCTTCGCACTGACATTAAGTATCTTGTAGTTATCGAAGGTCAAGCTTCGGCCGACGGCTATCATATTGACGATTACTTCAACAATGATGTCCTCAGCTACCAACGTGCGCTTAAACTCCATGAGTTTTGGCGAGACAACGCAGGTATAGATTTTACTAATATGGAAAAGTGCGAACTTGTTATTGCAGGTAGCGGTGAGGGCGGTGTGCCACGAGCTTCTCGTTTAAGCGATAGAGATGATTCTCGAAACCAAAGGTTCCTTATTCACATTGTTCCTGTCATTGGCGATATACACCTTGATTCCAAATTTAGGCAATAATCCATCTTGGTTTGGGTCTGATATAATAACAATACCATAAAACCGAACATCCCTTTCAAGTATTATAGCTATAATCGAGAAGCAATCCTGCGCATTTGTTCCCTATGCGCTGCTTTGCTTGTGTCTTTAAGATGCTGGAGATATTTGTTTAATTGAGGAGTCAGACCATCTTTTGTTTTAAAGAATTGTAGTTGGTTATTACCAAACATTAAGTCTAACCTTCGATTATTCATCTCCTGCAAACGATCAAGTAAGTCCATTCTGCTAAATTCGTCATAAGTGAAAAATGACAACCATTTATGATTTTCGTCTATAATGGCTTCTGTGCTGCACATTGAGAACAATCGTTCAAAATAGTGATAATCGATTTTACTTAATCCATGACCAAAAAATACTACATCATCAGCAGCCTCTAATCGTTGACGTATTAAGTGACTCCTATAATTAGGGTTATACTCTTTACACATAAACCGATATTCAGTATCAAACTGGGATTTACTTTCGATTCCCAAGATTATGGACTTTTCGGCTAATGAACCATGCACATGGCTATATTTAAAATCATTAGGAATTCGAAGTTTTCGAGCGATTAGGTGTAAATCCGTATAATTAAACGAATAGATCTCAGAGAAATACCCATTTTGAATAATGGCTCGTAAAACTATGGCAGCAATACTATCTTCCTTAATGTTTTCTTGTTGTATTTTATTGAGGTAGCTTGACAGAGATTCAACCAGAACATCATAATCGCGTCTATCTTGCCCTATATCATGGCTGTCAAACTCCGTTGTGGAACCATGAACGGCAAATTCAGCCATTATGCTTTCCAGATCAAACCACGTGGAAACATCTAATTTCCTTTCATTAAGAACATCTCTTAATAAATTAGTCGCCCGATTATTCTCAGGATGTAGTATCCCAGAGTCATCGTTAAACGGCCAAAATTCGCTGTCAGCAAAATCCCTGTATTTTGTTTTTAATCCAAGGTCAATATCAAAACCATTTCCTAATACGAGTACCTTGTTATTCATATTAATTTCGTTGTCGCTTATTTATTGTTATCACAATTCATTGTTGTGCAATCATACAACTGAATTTGCAAATACATATTGCTCCGTTAATGGTGCGAGAGCGCGAAATCACTTTTGAATAGCCTTATTCGAAAGTGTATCTATATCTGACATCAGCTTTACGAGTAGTGTTCTTGCTTTGTCGTAATCCTTTGATACAAACAACTCATAGCTTAAATCAGCCCAATCTTTGGCCGCTTCTTTTTCTTCTTCAGTGTTATTAGACCGAACGATACCAAGTTTTGCCAATTCTACCAAAAATTTTGATGAGTTTTCCGGCGTAGGATTCTCATTGTATTTCTTGACAGCGTCTGCGACCTTGACACGCTGTTCAAAATCTTTATCAATTTGATTCATCTTTTCTTATGATTGTATCTGTAACTTATGCGTCCATAAACAAGTCATCGGCTGTGATTTGCGAATGGATATTATTCATCGAATAGGAGTTCTTCACAAGCCCAGAACTTGTTATCATTGTCAGGGCAATCCCTTTGCGTGTCTTTGTGATCTGGCGAAACAAAGCTACTTTATTACGCAGGTTCTCCATATATTTCTTATCAATGGTATAAGGATTGTCGGAATATTTAATCTCACAAAGATTAATCACTTTGTCGCTTCGGTCAATCAACATGTCAATCTGTGCTCCGGAATGTTCATCAGTGGCAGCTGTGCGCCATGAGTATTCGTTAGTGATAACCCCACTTATTCCAAGAGCCTTCTTTATTTGCTCCGAATGCAAGAGACAGACCCTCTCGAAAGCCAGCCCACTCCATGAGTTAAAGACGGAAGTCATCTGTATCTTCGACCAATAATTGGCATCCGTATTCTTGCGACCTTCCATAAATTTGAAGTAGAACAGCGTGAAGTTATCAATAAGCTGATAGATGGAGTTCTTCGTTTTTGACCCTATTGCCTGATAACGACGGATAAATCCACAATTCTCTAAATCTTCCAGATACTTAGTAAGCAGTCCGCTGGTTGCGATATTGGCATTTTCAATTATCTCATCCCGTGTCATCCCAATTTTCTTTTTTGCCAAGACGGTAATGATTTCAAGGTATGCGTCAGGCTGTCTAAAGAGGGATAAATATAATTCCTTAAACTCATTCTTCAACTTGGAGTCTATTCCAAAGAACAATGCGTCAATATTTTGCGGTAGGCTGAACGATTTATTGAGCAATGACCAATAGAACGGGATGCCTCCAAATACCATATATGCCTCCATTATCTCTTGCCGCTCCAGAGGTAGATGGATACTCTTTGCATATAGTTCGCACTCATGCAAGTTGAAAGGCTGTAGATGAATTTGATTGTTTAATCTGTTATGTAGCCCACCTCTATTCTTCAGTATCTTCTTTACCATCCAGGAAGTGGCAGAGCCACATATAATAAGAAGGATGTCTTTTCTCGCTGATGCCCAAGCATTCCAGAAATTCTCAAAAGCCGGCATAAAACTTGATTTAGGGGCATCCATCCAAGGCAGTTCATCTAAGAACACAACCTTTTTACCTTTCGGAAGCTCTTTTAGATACTGTTCAAGCATATAGAAAGCCTCAATCCAATTATTTGGTTTTACGGTACTCTTATAGCCGTGGTCTTTCAGAGACAAATAGAATCTCTGAAGTTGTTCTTTCGTTGAGGCATTGGCCATTCCGGAGTAAGTAAACGCGAATCTATCTTGAAAGACCTCTCTCACAAGATAAGTCTTTCCAATTCTTCGGCGTCCGAAAATAGCAACAAACTTAGACTCGTCCGAATCGTAAGCCTGTTGGAGCTCCTGTATCTCTTTATCTCTTCCTATCAACATACGTGTGGATTTAGGCTGCAAAGATAATAAAAAAATCCTGTATCACACTTCCAAATCTCGATATTTTTATAAGATTTGGAAGCGTGACTCATCATTGTGGCTTATGCTATCCATACTCCATACTGCGTCACGTTTCCAAATCCATGATTTTTATGGCACATTTGGAACCGTCATGGATATTGCCGGTCGGATTGGTTTGGTTCGGGCTTTATATATGCCCGATAAACCAAACCTGCACATACGACTGGGCAAAAGAAAAAATCTTAATCCACTACATCGGGGAACTGACTTATGTAAAACGCACAAGCCCAGCATAAGACAGCTTTAATACGATGGAGATATATTGCTATTTGAAAGACAATGGTCTAATTTTCATCTCGTAGTCAGATGAACTTTTATCAATATACATTTCAAATTCAGCCAACCCTTTTTCAAATGCGATTCTACGTAATATCTTTTTGTTGATATCTGAAATCTGGGCACCGTAATAAATTCCTACTGGAGCATACTTTAAGTGCGGATGTGAATCAAGTATGTTGTTTGTGTTGATTAAACGCCATTCTTTTTCATATTCCCAGTCAGGAGATTTGTAGAGTGAAGACTTAATTGAGTCAAGCATATCTAATCTTTTCACTGGTATTCCGACATTTTTACCTAAGCATGAGGCTAACAGGTTGGTTGCATCAAATCTTATGGATGAATATATTACTGGCATTACCGTAATATTTCCTGAGGGACGACTTATAAGAGGTCTCATATCATAAGAAAGAGCAAAACCCTTATGATAATCCGCATAATGCCCCCACATTGTTATAGATGAAATGGCTTCGCTGAAGCAAGCGAATGAGTTGCTATTACGTAGTTCCACCTCAAAAAAGTTCACACGATTCTTCAGTTCATTTACGATTCGCGTAAATTTATCCATATCGTTAATATCTGGACTGCCCTTAGACTTCTCTCTTAGAGATGCAACCAGATTCTTCAATAAGTCTGACGGAAAAACTTCGCTGATATGTGCCGGAATCTCATATCCTTCTATAAGTAGTTGACGAAACACACTCATTAAAGAAAACTGACTTTTTGGATCGGTATTTAGAATTGTCTCTAAACTTTGGGCAGTTAATAAGCTGTCGTATGGGTCGTTGAAATCTTTGGCACGAGAGCAAAAAATTAAATCTTTATCCAATGCGCTAAGAGAATATTCGTTTATAGCGCGAAAGCGAAATAATAGAGGTGGCATGATTTCCATTAAAGCATTGGCAATAGGCTGTAAGTATTTAGCTGCATCAGCACACTCTTCTGGAATTGTAGTATTTTCCAATAGCCTAATAAAGTCTAATTTATCCATATTTCATATTTATATGTATTATTCATACTGTTTGTTAGAACACTTCTTCTTTTGCTCCGTTGACGATAGCGTCTATCTCATCGGCGATTTCATCTGACGAGAGCTTGATGTAGTCCATGAAGGTCTTTTGCGTCTTGTGTCCACTGACGTGCATCATCTGGACGATGGTGAATTTGTGGGAGAGGTACATATTGGTAATGCCACTGCGCCGGGCTGTATGGGTGGTGACACAATCATAGCGCGGCATCATCACGTCTCCTTTCTCGTTACGCTCTACTGCCAGTTCTCCGGATTTTTCCCTCTCTTTCTGTTTCATGGTGAGTTTTGTCGGAACCTTGACAGCAAGTGTCGGCACGCTTTCGGAGAGGTCTTTAAGTATCTCCTTGATATAGCGGTTAAGAATCTGGTCAACCACCGAAGGAAGCCGATAGCTATATTTCTCACAGATGGCTTTGAGGTTGGGATTCATTATCGGAATCTTGACTTCGTTGCGGGTCTTCTGCTGAACAAGACGGATAATCGGTGTGCCTTTCGCTGTTGTCGTAAAATCTTCCGGCTGGATATTATTGTAGTCGCTGACACGTTGACAGGTATAGCAACCAACGAGGAAAATATCGCGCACTTGGTCTTTCAATCCGGTCAGCTCCATTTCTGCCAATGCCTGCAACTCCGTTTCGGTAAGACAGATTTCAGCGGCTTTGTCGCTTTCCTCCACTTTACGTTTGGAGAAGCAGCTTAACGCACGGTCGTTGTTGTGCAGTCCATCCTCGTATGAGTAACCAACCATAGCACGAAACGAGACAAGGTATTTGTTGACCGAACTTCCCATATAGTCGAGCTTCTGGAGGTGGGCGAGAAATTTCGTCACCAACGAGCGGTCAACATCTGCCCATGTCAATTTGTGGCGTGGGTCGAATCCGTTAAACAGTTTTCGGAAACTGCTCCACGCCTTGCAGCTACCCGCAGTGTAACGGTTGTTACCATTGAGACGTTTGCCGGATTTTATCTCCTCGACAAAGCAGTCAAGGAAATTCCAGATGTTTGCCCGCTCGGATTCTGCGGCAATGCGAGCTTTCTCCGCTTCTTCCTGTTGTTGGCGTTCTTCTTTTTCCTTAGCGATAACTTCCGCCTCTTGTTGACGGCGTACTATCTCGGATTTCTCAGGATCCG
>ERZ778495.1351-NODE-1351-length-17269-cov-6.954979_pt1 | contig 17269 bp, 13 predicted proteins | sample MGYA00433100_ERZ778495 | MGnify/ENA primary metagenome ERZ778495 (study PRJEB29527, sample SAMN07138962) | mouse gut metagenome | material: feces | host: mouse | place: China:Nanjing | collected 2016-01-25 ...
ATTTCCATCCTTATTCAAAACCTTCACTCTGTTTTCCCATAAACCATACAACTGCGCCGCTTGCTACCACTGCAATCACTGCAAATATCCATGTTTGGCAGAAGGCTGGAAGGAGCGCCACAAATACAGACATAAAATTATAGACCATATGCATAAAAATACTAGGCAGAACGGAACGGCATTTCAACGCAACAAACCCAAGCGCTGCACCGACGGGAACTACATATAATCCCTGCACCCAATTCATATGAAACACACCAAACAGTACTGCCTGAATTATAATAACAACCGGAGCCGAAAAATATTTCTGTAAATTTTTTAATATCAAACCACGCAGAATACATTCCTCTGAAATCGGCGCAAGCAGCACTGCCGCAAGCATCGCCGCTAATAAATTACCGCCAAGCGCTAAATCCATCATTTCTGTATAGTCTTGCATTGTCTGCGGACTTGCCGCTTCAATCACACCAGATATTAAAATCGCCAAATAATACAATCCAAACGCAGCAATCCATATCATAAAAAAAACTCTGCCTTTCAACACTTTTTCCCGAAAAAAGCGTTTGTCCTCCATTGTCTTCTTGCGTCCAAAGATTAGCCAATAGAAAAATACCGCGGCCACTGCCGAAACAACCGTCGCAATAACCGTTAAATTAGTCATAAAAACAGGGTCTTGAATAATCGGCTGCAACTGTGTCATGATATCATTCATATCACCGTTCGACGTTTCAATAAACGGCACTGCCTTCCCAACAATCGCCATTACAGAAACCACTATCTGAATGCCAATAAATGCCGCCAATATTAAAATACTTACTACAATTCCAGCAAAAAATTTCCGAACAGGACTTGCATATTGATACTCCTGCGGCATTTGCGCCTCCTGCCAAACTTGCGGCTGCGATTCCTGTATCTGCGACTCTCGCTGCCGACCGCTAAATACACCTTCTGTTTCCTTCATACCTGTTATATCTTCCTTTCCTTAAACAATTTTCCATAAAGTATTGATTGTAACAGTTCAGATAACCCATTGAACTGTTACGTATCCAGCCATTGGAAATCGCTTCGCGATGGGCTGGATACCTCCAACCTCTACATTTTATTACGGTCAGCGCAGTAAATGCGCAGACCTGCCTGAACTGTTACGATTGATTTATTATTCCTCTCCAAAGTACCTTGGAAACGCTTTCACCGCCTCAGAAACCTCCATTCCATCACCAATTTTTTGCAGCATCTGCCACCAAGCGGCACGCGCCTGTGTCCATCCTTTCGTTATTTGATAATAATCACCCACATGCGGCATAAAGATGCTATATTCTGTCATAAGCATATCATTTATATAAATATTGTCGATATCGCGCACTGGCCAGTAAGTTGTCGCTCGCACTGTCCTTGTATACTGTGTATCTGACTCTGCCATATACCGGATAAAAGTCTTAGCCGCTTCAATCCGCTCAGCATCTTGGTTATCAAAAATACCAAATCCCCATATGCCGCCTTGTAGCTTAAAATTCCCGCTGTCTGTTGGAAACGCCATTGGAAAAACCTCAAAATCCAGATTCGGATTGTTAATCGTTTGACTAATTTCTATAGATACATTCCAGCAAAATGACATTGCTAACTCCTTGTTACAAAACATACTTACTTCGTCCAAAGCGGCAGCCGTCGGTTCAAACGTAATGCCCTCTAAATCATAAAGCAGCTCCAATGCTTTGATATTCTCCTCGCTGTCAATCGTATAACAGGTGTGCGCATCATCTGTAAACGAACCGCCATATAAATTATTGACCAATGCACGTGTTCCCTGATCGCCACTCTGATTTTTGCAGTAAACAACACCGACGTGTTCCTGCCCATATGCAACCAATGCAGAAACTGCCTTAATAAAATCCTCTGTTGTCCAAGTATGCGTTTCTTCGTCAATATACTGCAGCGCCCCCGCCGCCGCAAACATATCGTAATTAATTGCCATACAATGCGCCGTCATACAAATAGGAAATTCATAATATGCGCCACCGCTATGCCGACAGGCTTCCCTGATATTATCATATACCTTATTCGCTGACTCTGCGTTCCACAAGTCAGCTAAATCCACCATAAGACCTTTTTCTCCCCAGTTAGCCACTAAACGCTCTGGCCCTTCCAAAATTAAATCCGGTGCATTGCCGTCTGCAATAGCCGCATCAATTTTAGCATCTCCATTTTCGTAATTTAAGTATTCTACGGAAACATGAATATTAGGATATTCCATTTGAAACGCTGATATTAAATTTGAAACGGTCGTTGGATTCCCCCAGTTTCCTACGGGAAAAGTCCACAGTGTAATTTCAATATCCTGTGGTATAATATTTTCATTATCGGTACTGTCTATATTATTTTGTATCGCGCTGCAGGCAGATATCACAGCAGCAGAGAATAAAGATATCATTATCAATACGATTCTTTTCATTCCTGAAATCTTCCTTTTCCTAAAATAGCTAATTAAAAAAACGATAATCACCGCAGATATTGCTGAAGCAGTTCCACCACTTTATCCAAATTAAATGGTTTGGCTGTATGAGCATTCATTCCACAGTCAAAACACTTTTGTATATCATCTGGAAAAGCATCCGCGCTTACCGCAATAATTGGTATGCTTGCAGCATCTGCATGATGTAATCGGCGAATTGCGCTCGCTGCTTCGAAGCCTGTCATTACTGGCATACGCAAGTCCATTAAAATTGCATCATACCAACCTTTTTCAGATTGTCCAAATTTATCCACACAGATTTGACCATTTTCCGCCCATTCCAACTGCATTCCCAAATCGGAAAGCATAGCCTCAGCAATCTCCCAGTTTAATTCATTGTCCTCCGCGACAAGAATCCGCCTGCCGTTTAAATCCACGTCGTCCGCGCTCTTTTGCTGCTCTGAAACAATTTCCCTTTCCGCAAATGGACGCAGGCAGTTATACAATGTAGAACCAAACAGCGGCTTGGAAAGAAACGCATTGACACCCGTTTTTACAGCATCTGCCTCCAATTCATCCCATTCACCGTCCGAGAGCAGAATCACAGGAATCTGTGTTCCAAAACGGCGGCGCAGTTCCTCCACTGTCTGAATACCATTCTGCCCCTCAATATCCCAGTCCACCATAACAATATCATAATCTTTTCCCTTACGGCGGTGTTCCTCCATATAATGAAAGGCACGTTCCGCCGTTATAGCGCCCTCTGCATCCAAACCAATTGATTTTAGGGAAACCGCAGCCGTTTCATTTGCAGTTTTATCATCATCTATAATCAGCACCTCACGACATGGAAGCTTCATTTTTTGCTCCTGCTGCCCAGTTATTTCCATATCCAATACTATATAGAAGTCCGTTCCTTTGCCCTGCTCACTTTCCACAGAAATGGTGCCACCCATATCGTCCACAATATGTTTTGTTATCGTCATGCCCATTCCCGCTCCGGCTTCTTTTTCTACACGGCCATTATCCTCCCGCGCAAACGCTTCAAATATCCGTTCTTGAAACTCCTTCGACATCCCTATTCCATTATCGCGGATATGCAAGCAGGAACGGGTATATGCATCCCCTTTAGGAGAAAGTTCCTCGCGCAGTTCCATAATAATGGTACCGCCTTTTGGTGTAAACTTTGCGGCATTTCCTAGAATATTAATTAAAATCTGACTTAAACGGACTCTATCAGAACGTATATTCTCATTTTGAACATTGTAAACATATATATGAAACTGCTGCTGTTTTTCACCAAACTGCGGCTGCATAACCGTTAAGATATTCTGCATAATATCATGCAGTGAAATTGGTTCCATCTGCAAAGAAAGTCTGCCGTTCTCAATCTTGGACATATCAAGCATATCATTAATCAGCCCCAGCAGATGCCGGCTGGAAACATTTATTCGTTTTAAGCAGGAAGCTATTTTTGCAGGATTTTCCAGATTATTAAGGGCTATTGTGGTCATTCCCATTATACCATTCATTGGTGTGCGGATATCGTGGCTCATATTGGAAAGGAACTCACTCTTTGCATTATTTGCCCGCTCCGCAAGAGTCCTTGCTGCGTCCGCTGACTGCCTTGCTTCATAAAGTTCCTGTATCTGCCGTTTCGTCATCTTGTAATATCCCAGAAATACAAGAAGCAGCACTCCTAGTATTATACCACAGCCGCCCATTGAAACCATCGACCACCTACGGCGCAGCGTATTAATGGTTTCATCCAATGTATTATGTGACGTCTTCAAAATCAGATGCCACTCTGAATTGGGCAGATTTGTACAATATACATTCCACCGTTCACCCGAAAGCATAACCTCGCTGGTATAATCTCTATTTTCCTCAAGCGCCTCCTTTAATTCTCCTGCATACTGTCTCGGCGTCTTGCCGTTATATGTATCATAGCGCAGCGCAATCCGTTCAAAATAATTAGTTTCCTCTACCATGCTATTTTGCATAACATAGCTTCCGTCATCACGGATAATTGAGTAGCGCACCATGCTGCCTTTCACATTGCCCTCTAACGTATCACTTAAATAACTGGTTGGAAAGCCAGCAACCAAAGCGACTGTTGTACTGCCATCTTCTACGGAATATTTCGCTGGAATGCCCATTAGTACTATCTGCACACCGGTTTCATCCACTCCAGCACAGACATTATATCTGCCGCTTAATACAGAACTCTGTAACGCATCTGGTTCATCTGCCGTTACCTGTGGCCCATATATCATCCGAAAGCTTCCATCCTCCATATAAAACGCTAAATATTCAAATTCCATAGAACGTGCATTATGTGTAAGCCCAATCCGCAGGGAACTTTCATTTGTAAAACGTCCCGGCGGCACTGCTCCCACAAGTGCTTCCACCTGCGACAGCCTTAATTCAATGGTAGTACCAAAATGCAATGCAATCTGTTCACTCAGTCCAGATATATAAATAACCCCCAACTGACGAATTGCATCCCCGCGCATTAAATTCATAAAAAATGTTTGAGCTGCAAAGACCAAAATGCAAAAAAGCGATACTAAAACAAGACCCACCTTCATAAAATGTGTCGTCCTATTTCCCATAACCAAAATCCCCCTAACACCAACTGTTCCTAAGGCAAACACTTATTTTTATTATATCGTATGAATTTTTGCTTGTAAAGCGTTCTCTTTTGACGAAACCTCTACAAAACCCCTTTTTGATACACTTTTTTGAATGCAGAAGGGAGGGCAATTTCATTGGCTAACTGCGCCTGTGTCACCCAAATAAACGTATTCTCGTCTGATACTAACTTACATTCCGCCGCAATACATTCCATCCGCCATTCGATATGCGTGAAAATATGCTTTGCCAAAAAACGATTATCCAAAACATTCTGTGCTATCTGTAACGAAATCCCCTGCTCCGCAAGCCATTGACAAACCTCTGCATCTGTCTGATGCCCTTCCAGATTAGGCAATTCCCACATTCCAGCAAGCACCCCCTTTGTGCCACGCTTGCGGATTGCAATTTTATCCTGATATTTTAGCAGCAGCACCGTTTTATTCTCAATTTTCCGCTCTGCCTTCTTGCGTTTCACAGGATATCTGCGCTGGGTCTTATTTCGATAAGCACCACACAATAACGCAAGCGGACACTCTACACATTTTGGATTTCCGTTCGGCACACAGACCACTGCGCCCAATTCCATTATGCTTTGCGTAAATGCTGCACACGCCTCCTTAGGATATATCTGCTCTAGCGCTTTGGTCACTTCTTTGCGAAAAGCTGCTTCCATAATATCCTGATCTTTCTCTGTAAGCCTTGTCACTACACGCAGTACATTTCCGTCAACTGCTGCATATGCTTTGCCAAATGCAATAGAGGAAATTGCACCTGCTGTATATGTGCCGATTCCCGGAAGTTTTCGTATTTCCTCAAACGTTTCCGGAAACTGTCCCTGATAATCCTTACAAATTAGCTGTGCTGCTTTTCTTAAATTTTTTGCACGGGAGTAATATCCAAGTCCTTCCCAGTATTTTAATAATTCTTCCTCTTGGCTTTCCGCCAATGCTGCAATTGTAGGAAACCGCTCCATAAAACGATGATAATAGGGAATCACTGCTTCCACACGTGTTTGCTGCAACATTATTTCCGATATCCATACACGATATGGTTCTTGATTTTCCCGCCACGGCAGGGAACGTTTGTTTTTCTCGTACCATTCCAGCAAAGGCGCAACAATCTGCCCTAATGTACTAAAATCCACCCCAACACCTCCGCATTCAATTAAACAGGGAAAACCTTTCCCCCACTCACGCGCTGATATATTTCCTCTTGGTATCCACATACATTGAAAAAACCTCCGCCAAACCAGACGGAGATTTTCTTTATTCTTTGCTCCTTAAGCGAAATACCGCTATCAATGATTTCAACAAACCAGCCTGTGTATTGAGTTCTTGGCTTGTTGCCGCGCTCTCCTGCGCCGTTGCTGAATTGGTCTGCACCACATCCGATATCTGATCTATCTGCTGCTCTATCTGCAAAACAGAATCTGCCTGTGTACGAGATGCATCTGCAATCTCATTAATCGTCATTACAATCTCATTGGCACCCTTCACAACATTTTCTAATAATACTGCCGTTTCATTCGCAATCCTAGTTCCGTATTCCACAGCTTTTATAGAACTTTCTATTAAATTCGTGGTAGACTGCGACGCCTCCGCGCTTTTCCCTGCAAGACTACGGACTTCTTCTGCTACCACGGCAAAGCCGCGCCCTGCGTCGCCTGCCCTTGCTGCCTCAACGGAAGCATTTAATGCAAGAATATTTGTCTGAGAAGCAATCTCCTCAATCGTTTTAATAATTTTGCCAATTTCGCTGGAACTAGAATTAATATCCTGCATTGCCTGAATCATTTCCTGCATTTTTTGGTTGCTTTCCAAAATATGTGATCCAACCTCCTGCGCTTTCTGGCTTGCCTGCCCCGCATTGTCCGCCGATTGCTCTACCTGCTCCGATATCTCACGGATCGTCTGCTCTAACTCATCCACTGCACTCGCCTGCTCAATCGCACCTTGACTTAACGACTGTGATACAATTGACATCTGATCAGAACCATTTGATACCTGCTGGGAACTTTCCATAATCTGTGACATGGTTCCGTTCAACGCTTTCTCAATGCTGTCCAAAGACTGCTTAATTGAAGTAAAATCACCAACATAATTCTGTGCTGTCTTTATCGTTAAATCACCCTCTGAAATCGCCTTTAGTACATCTGCAATCTCTCCAATGTACCCACGCAGACGTTCATTCGTATTGTTGAAAATTTCTGCTAACAATCCAATTTCATCATTCGCACGAAAATGAATTGCCGATTCCTGCCTGCTGCTTAATCCCAGATCTCCCTGTTCCATTTTCTGCGCCTGTCTTGTCAGTTTTGCAAGCGGCACGGAAACAGCAAAGCTAATATAAATTCCCATAAGTACAATACTCAGCACAATCAATACTGCACCCGCCAAAAACGCCGTTTTTACAGTTTGATAAATATGTTCATTCGCCTGCTGCGACGAAATTCCTGCAAAAAGTAATCCATTCACCTGTCCAGATTTATCATACGTTGGCACATAGGAGCAAAGATGATCCACTCCCATAATCTTCGTATTTCCTACATAAGATTGTCCTTGTTTTAAAATCACATCCACTAAATCTTCAGATAACTTAGTTCCAACAAGCCGCTCTCCTTGCTGCTGAACCGTTGTATAGGCACGTACATCTCCTTCAAAAATAGTAAATTCACAATCCATCCGCATTTTCAAATCATCCAATAATTGTGTCTTATCCTCCGGTCCTGTATAATGTTCCAACTCATAAGCAAGCATACTCGTGCCATCCACACACTCGTCACGCAGTGTTCTCATTGTAAGCTTATAGAACATTGCCACACACAAAAATACCACCAAAGCAATACTGACTGCCAGCATAAGTGCCATCAATAATCCTACCTTTGTTCCAATTCTGTGCCTTCTTTTGTTTCGAACTTTACTCATTTTGTCACCTCAATAAAATCATTTTAAATTTATGCCTAATACTCAGGCAATAAACCTGCTACTTACTATATTAATCCCTATTATGGCAAATTTCAAGGAGTTTTTTTAACGGTCAGGATTAAAAATGCAAAAAAATGGCAATTCTATTGCATAATTAAGAGAATCATTATTGACGTAACCGCAAATCCATTTTAAGATTTATATAGATAAGATTTTACATCAATTGTTATAAAACGGAGGAGATTATGCGTTTAATAAAAATTTCCGCAAAAAGTTTTTTTACTCTTTTTGCTGTAATGCGCCTATTTCACATACAGACGAGGAATCCGCTATCTATTATATTGTTCCTTGTTTTTTTCTATATTTATATGAAGCTGCAAGAAGATCACTTTGTTAGTCGAATCAACATGAAAGACCTTTGGCTTTCCAATCTGTTAAGCCTGCTTTTTGCCGGTTTTACCATTGCCAACACTTATCAGACAGTACTTTTTGATATGGAAAATTTTATTTTCTGCACAGTGACGCTGCTTAGTACAGCTATTGGGCTGATTGCTATATACTATCACCTTATTTTATGTCTGCTTCAGGCAAGCGATCTTGTGCACATTACAGGTATGGCTTATCAGGCGCCGTGGCTGCCCTACGTCACAATGCTCTGCTGCCTTATATGTTGGCTGCCTTATTTTCTACATGCATATCCAGGCGTTATGACACCGGACAGTATTAACCAATATGCACAGGTTCTTGGCGTCTACGAATTAAGCAACCACCATTCCATTGTGCATACTGCGCTGATTGGTATGTTCTATCAATTGGGGCTGCGCTTTACTAACGACGTTTATTTTGGTCTTGCGCTCTACACGCTTGCGCAAATGATTTTTATGGCTTTTGCGGCGGGATATGTTGTCAAAACCTTACAAAAGGCAGATATCATAACACCCATTCTTATTGCGGTTATCTGCTTCTATGCGCTGATGCCTTACAACGGTGCCTTAAATGTAACCATATGGAAAGATATTCCTTTTGCCGGTGCTATGACAATTTTCTGTGCTGCATTGCTGCGATTCTTATTAAGACCAGATGCAACCCTTCCCACAGGGGATATGTCGCGTTTTGGCAGACAGCGGCTGAAAATCAGCGAATATTTTACTCTGGTAGCGCCTTACGTTTTTTCTGGTGTTCTGCTGTGTCTGCTGCGTCCAAACGGGTGGTATGCTTTCTTGCTTTCGCTGCCGTTTATTCTGTTCGTTTACCGCAGTAGCTGGAGAACAATGGTGCCGATTCATTTAACAATACTAGCATTGGTACTGTTCGTAAAGTACCCCTGCATGAATGTTTATGAAATTAAACAGGCGGACTTTGTAGAGTCCTTATCTGTTCCAGTGCAGCAGATTGCCTGTGTTATTGCGCAGAATAAATCGCTTAGCGAAGAAGAATTAAACTTTGTCAGCCATATTATGGATGTTACGCAAGTAGCTTCCAAATACCAGCCAAATGTATCCGACAATATTAAAAATCTTATCCGCGAAACCGGCAGCGATTACCTTGAAGCACACAAGACAGAATTTTTCCAAGTTTGGCTGTCCATCGGTCTTTCGCATCCAAAAGCATATTTTGACGCTTATGTTGCGCAGACAAACGGCTACTGGTATCCTGATGTTGCCTATGATGTAGGACTTGCGGAAGGCATTTATCCTAATGAATTTGGGCTAAGCTGGCAGCCGATTCTGCGAGGGAATATCGTTGTAAAAATAAAGGAAATACTTTTTAAACTGCATGATATTATACCTTTATATGGAACTTTGTGGAGCATCGGATTGATTTTCTGGATACTGTTAATTGCCATCGCCATATGCCTGCGATCCGAAAATACAGCTAATGCTTTGATCTGTCTTCCCTTGGCGGCGCTTGTGCTGACTTTAAGCATTGCATCGCCGGTAGCAGCGGAATTTCGGTATGCCTATGCACTTTTTTACGCAATGCCAATCTTCCTCGCCGCACCATTTGTAACTCCGAAAAATTTTTAAAGAATCGCTAAGGAACTGTTAATAAATAACTTTTAAATAACGCGTAGGATTTTTCTTCGAGAGTGCCACTCAAAAATCAAGCGCATAGCGGGCTATGTAATTGATTTTTGAGTGGTGCTATCGGAGAAAAAGACAAGCAGTATTAAAAGTTATTTTTGAACAGTTCCTAATATATCACTTTTACATTGCGTATTTCATTATCTATAATATCGAAGGCTATAATATTTTCATTGGTTCTATGGTGCGCCATATAATATCTGCCTTCGATTTGCGTGATATAATACGGAGTACCGCCGCTTATGCCGAAACTGCTGTAAATATCTTGATAACTGCCCTGCTCCAAAGCTTCTAAGTCTTTGCACCGCACTATTGTTGCATATTCCTGATTCTCTTGGTTATCGGTGGAAACGGTAATATAGTAATAATCGTCAATTTTCGTAAGCTGCACCATTCCCGCAATTTTATCAGGAACTGCATAGGATGCTTTTATTGTAAAAGCATTGCCATCTGGGCTGATTTTGGCCTTTATAATCTTCTGATTGTTATGCCCTGAAACAAAATAAATACCATCTTCCATAATGGTAAACGAACGCACATACACACCGTATAATTCTTCTATTTTTAATATTTTTTCTATATAAATCGGAAAAATCCCCATGTCATCCGGCGTATCCGCCCGTTTCAGGAAATACATTTCTCCGGTAATGGAACTCCACACCATAAAAACGTTTCTTTGTGCATCATATTGTATATAATGTGGTTTCAGTCCGATATTTTCAAGTGTCTGCGTCTGCGCATACTGCCCATTCATATTCTGAAATACAAGTACACGATTATTCTCCGTATCGTCCACTAGCAGCACTTCCTCATCAGCAGCAATGGTATGCGCATAATGCACCTTATCCGTCAACACCTGCCATTCTGTTAGTGGATCACCAAGTATATTATGGTATAAAATCTGATTATGATAACAGTCTGCAATAAAATATAAATCGTCGATTTTCGTTATATACGTTGCAACATTCAGCGTTTGATATGTATTTTTTGTATTGATAAAAACAGGCTGCGGTAGAATGCCTTGCATCGCCTGCTCCTGCTTGGAATTATTGTCTATGGTATTTTCTTCTGTTCCTATCTCTGCTATATCCTTTGTGCCTGCCAATTCAGCAAAAGATACTTCTGGCTGTGCCTGACATGCAGTACATATTAAAGCGGAAGCTGCCGCAATTATAAATAGAAACACTGCTGCACAATGGATTTTTTTACAAACTAACATAGATTATTTCTCCTATCTGCCTGCTCAAGCAGGTACTTCTTTTGTTCTGCCGCTGTGTAATAAATTTTTTGGCATCTAAAAGGAATCCCAGAACTAAACTGTTACGAATTGTCGAACGTAAATCCTATTTCATTTGCTTCCATTGCTGTAAACGTATTATATTTTCCATTTGTATACGCTGCAATAACTTTACCCCAAAATTTTTGAGCAGGCATATTTCGTTAATATCGTCATTGGAGAACTCAGAAAAATCATACTGATACAATTCCAACATTTGAATAAAAACAGATTTTTGCTCGTATAATATAGGCTCTACTCTAATGTCCATACTTATCCTCCATAATTCTAATTAGGAACTGTTATACTAACTTTGCAGATGACGCAGGCCAAATCTTTTTGCCTTAACACTGTCACTACCTATACTGCACACCTATAAGATTTACACTAACAGACCATTCGATATGTTTTAAATTTAGAACAACACGATAGAAAACTGTATATCATACAGGAGGGTTAAAATATAGTCGCCCTCCTATTCAATTTGTATTGGATATATCCTAATTTCTTCATCTTAATCATTCCTCCCTACTATATATTTGAAATCTGTACATATCATACATCCGTTTACAACTTTTTAAAGGTTACTCGATTTGCTGTTTAAAATGTAATCATTATACATTTTAACACTTACAAAGCATGGAAAAATTAAACATTTATTCAATGCAAAATTATGAAAATATAACTTTTATAAAATCTTGTAAATGCTGCATATAATCATTACTTGTACATTTTCATCTGGTCATACCTTCTATCACCACAAAGACATTATAACATAGCATATTTTACATGACAACCGATATCTAAACGTTTCAATATTCTTTCGTTACAATTCAAATTCTGCTTGAAATTTTACAGCAAATGCAAAAATCTAGTATAATCCACGCTAAATACCTTAATGTTTGGCGCAGAATATTTTTCTGAGAGTGCTGCTTCACAAACGCAGGCGTAGCGGTGGCTACGCTGAGGCTTGTGGAGTAGTGCTATCAGGAAAATAGGCAAGCGAAACATAAGGTTATTTAGCACGGATTATACTAGTCTGCACTATAACATTATGCACAATATCCAAATCCATACGCTTTCCTGCTGCAAAATCTGTCAAATAAATGATAATTGTAAGTAAAATACTTTGAATAAACCCAATATTATATACACTTTTACATAAAGCTGTCGAATTTGCTTTGATTTATGAACATTTTGTTAATAAGCTGTATCTATAAAGTAAATATAAAATGAATAAAAAAATTAAAAACAGTATTGACGTATGCGAAAAAATATGTATAATTAAGAACTTGTAAGGCGGCAGTCGCTTTATAATTGTTTTTTCACAAATTGTAATATTGCGTTTATCTGTATTGCAAAATGTGTATTGTGCGATTTGCACAGAATGGAGGAAAAATTATGAAAAAAAGAATTTTAGCAACGATTATGACTCTTACATTAGGCGCAGCAATGCTGACAGCTTGTGGTTCTAAGGAGAATGATACAATTGATAACGAGCCGCAGACAACCGTAGAAGCTCCTACAGACAGCGTTTCTACAGAAGAAGCTTCTAATGACGAAATTTCTTCTGAAGTACCTACTACACAGACAGAAGATAATGGCGCTGAAAACACAACAGAGGCAGATACTGCTGAAACGGTTACAACAGAAGGCGAAACCAGCACAGAAGAAACTACGGTTGCTAATGACGAGAATGCAACAGAAACACAGACTACTGAGGCTGCTCCTACAGAAACAGCTACAGACGCAACAAACGCTGAGAATTAATCAAAACATATTTTATAAGAAATGATACCCATTTTGCATATCTTTGATATGTGTTAACTTTATCCATAGAAAACAGCGCTAAGGCATACTCATTTTGCCAAGGCGCTGTTTTTCGTTTGCTCTTTATTGGCTCTCTTTATCTTATTTTTATTTATCACAATTAATAATACTATACTCAAAAACGATTAGATTTTCCTTTCTACACAACACATATTGCCATCTTATGCAAGATGGGTTGTGTAGAAATTGGAAAATCTTAACGTTTTTAAGTATACCTTCCATCAGCTTGGATTTTCTTTCTAATTTTAAGCATCTGCCTGTCAATTCTTTGAATGGACTTAGAACATTTTAAAAATTCCTCCTCAAATTCTGATAAATCACGGTCAGTCACTTTATAAATTAAGTGATGCTCAATATTAGACCAAAAATCCATCGCCTGTGTACGAAGCTGAATTTCTACTTTAACGCCCTGTTCTTCTATATTTTTATTTTTTGCTAATTCTACTGGCACCCAAAAAATCAAATGCAGGCTTTGATAGCCACTTGACTTTGGTTTCTTCACATAATCTTTGCGCTTAATTATCTTGTATTCTGGATACCGCAGTAATAAATCCGCAAGCCTGTAAATATCATCCAGAAAAAAACATACCACACGCACACCCGCAATATCATTTAACTGCTCTCTCGCCGTTTGAAGATTAATTTTACATTTTTTCTCAATCATTTTGTCAAGACAACTTTGGGCAGACTTTACCCTGCCGCTAATATCTTTGATAAAACGCCGCCCAATTTTTGCAGACACCTCTTGATTAATCTGGTTTAATCGCTCTACCAATAGCTGACACGCACTTTCATAAGGCGCTCGAAATCTCTCACTGCCAACCGCTGCCAAAAAAAGCGCGTTTTCAATATATTGTTGTTTCCTTTTTACGTTTTTAAACTCATACTTTTTCTGATTCATCACCATACCATATATTATCTGTTATAATTAGGGCTGCTGGATAGATGTTTTCTACTTGATATCAGTATTGCCGTTTTTTACAAAAATAATTGTGTAATATACTGATATTTTTGCCGCATATGTGATAACAATATTTTATTACCGTCTAATTAGGAATCTGTCTGCCCTCATGATCCATATGATATTTATCGCGATATATCAGTTGAGAAAGCGGAACAAACGTGTAACCTGCGTCTTTTAGGGTTGTGATAAGAGTGTCTAAAGCTTCGGCAGTGTATTTAGCGCCATTATGACAAAGTATAATTGAACCATTCCCCAAATGTTTATGTTCTGTTACTGTTTTGATAATAGAATCCACACCATAATCTTTCCAATCAAGACTATCAACATCCCATTGTATCGTATAATAACCACATTTTTGAGCAGTTTTGATCACTGCACTATCATAATCTCCATACGGTGGCCGAAATAAAAACATATCATATCCTGTAAGCGTTTTTACTTTTTCATGAACACTTATTAACTCCTTTTCCTTGTCCGAATCAGAAAGCTTACTCATGTTTTTATGGTTTTGGCTATGATTTCCAAGGTCATGACCTTCAGAAAGTATCATTTTTACATCATCTGGGTAAGAGTCTACCCAACCACCCGTCATAAAAAATGTCACTTTAACATTATGTTTTTTTAAGATTTCCAAAATCTTTTTTGTATCGTCATTTCCCCAAGGTAATGATAACTAGCGGTAATTTTCATATTTTGACAAAAACAATTCCAATTCATCTGAAAAATTATAGACAACCTTTATACGTTGATTATTAAATACCTTTATCATATGAACCATATCTACCACAATATTTCTATCCAATTGCTCCACTTTGCCAAGTTCTAACAGATGTTTTATCCATTGTAGTTCAAAAATATCCTCCACATTTCCTTCCTTGCTCTTTTCTTCCAAATGTTCTATCTGTTTAGAGATTTTTTCTTCCATGATAATATAGTCTTGTCTGTAGGAAATATATTCTTCTTTGGAAATTAATTTTTCTTGGTAATCCTCATAGACGGCACGTTTTTTATTGCGTACTTTACATAACTCTGCTTGTATTCGCTTTCTATCTGCCTCCACTTCCTGCTTAATATCATTTTTAGGTATTTTATTTCCAGCAATAAGTTCTTTCAAATTATCTATACTGGAAATTACCATATTCAAATCTTCCAATATTATTTTTTCCAATACTTTATGAGATATTGAATGCGAACTGCAAAACTTGCTCCCCGATCTTACATAGGTACCACAATTATAATATATAAATTCTTTACCATTTTGTAAATATCTTTTTTTGGTTAATGCTCTGCCACAGTCCCCACATTTAAGAAATCCAGCAAATATACTTATATTGGATTGCAAATCAAGATTGCGTGTTCTGCGTTTTAACAATTTTTGTGCTTTATTCCACGTATCAATATCAATAATCGCTTCATGCGTGTTAGGAACAACAATCCATTCCTGACGTTCTATCAGCTTTGCCCTGCTGTGCATCTTTCTTTGTGTCTTCCCTTGTACCATATTTCCAACGTACATCTCGTTTGATAATATACGATTTATTGTACTATATGTCCAATATGATGTACTTTCTAATCGGTTGCTGTTTCTGTAATTTTCCCCATTGACTTTCTTATATTCTGACGGACATAAAATACCTTCCGCATTCAACATACCTGCTATCTTTATTTTTCCATTTCCTTTGATATATAAATCAAAAATCCTGCGGATTACATTTGCTGCATACTCATCAATAACCAGCTTATTTTTATCAGCAAGGGATTTTTTGTAACCATATGAGGCAAACGCACCGATAAATTCGCCTGCTTTTTGTTTTGTATTCATAGCAGCATGAACTTTCTTGGAAATATCTCTTGCATATTGTTCATTAAAAATATTTTTAATTGGAAGCAGCATATCATATGCTTGTTTTATACTATCAATATTGTCTGTTATGGAAATAAAACGTACATCGTTATCTGGGAAAAAACGTTCCAGATATTTCCCAGTATCAATGTAGTCCCTTCCAAACCGTGATAAATCTTTTACAATCACACAATTTACTTTTCCTGCCTTGATATCTGCAATCATCCTTTTAAACGCTGTTCTTTCAAAATTTGTACCTGTAAAGCCATCATCTATATATGTATCATATACAATAAACTCCTCCTTATTTTTTAAGTATTCTGCTATCAGTTTCCTCTGATTTCCGATACTGTCACTCTCCACCTTGTCGCCATCTTCCCTTGACAGCCTGATATATTCCGCGACACTAAAATATGTTTGTCTGCCCATAATCTATACTCATCCTCTTTCCAATTCTTCTCGCCGGATATGCGACCGAATAATGCGAATCACTAATTCTTCAATCGTAATCTCCGCCAAATACTCTCTTTCAATGATGTATTCTGTCTTTTCTTGCAATTCTTCCATTAAATCTCCCTCCATTTCGTTACTTGCTATATAAAAAACATATTAAATACTGCCTGTACAATAGAACCTGTATACCATATTAATCCCCTTAAAGTGACGGACATTCCAACTTGGGTAGAAAAGAATGTCTGTCATTTTGATGATAAACCTTGTGGCATTTCCGCCACTTTAAAAAGATTAAGTCTGCCGGCGGCTGTTCCCAGCTCCACAGGACGCTATCCTAGGTTTCATATAGCGCTACCCTCACCCATTCTTATGGGCTGGCTCCTTTGGCGTGTATCATTATCCCCGTTTAAACGGACGTTACCGGACTTTATACAATTGTCAAGGTGCATCTATCAATGAATTGGCAACTTATGTATGGTTAATATAATTACTATCGTTTACCAAATTATGATCTTGTTTCAGTGTTGTATAAGGCGATTGATAAGGTAAAACAATCCTTTTCCCGCAGCCAGCACAAAATCGAATTTCCTGTTGAATAATATCAGGTTTTGTAATTTCCCTGCCACAACCAGGACAGGCATAATTTTCTCCATGCTTGATTAGCTTTCCGGGCATACGGATTTCTTTTAGCTCATTGTTTTCCTGTTGCAGCTGTGCTGTTGCCGCTGTAATCATTTCCTCTGCATCAGGCAACTCATCCTTGCTGTCCTTAATGCCAGATGTAATTTTAGTGACAATATTCTCTGCCT